>ULPF01036464.1_pt1 | contig 26104 bp, 23 predicted proteins | sample 1953271 | NCBI WGS metagenome assembly ULPF01 (sample SAMEA4835622, study PRJEB28245) | human gut metagenome | biome: gut microbiome; material: fecal sample | place: Denmark | collected 2008
CAAAATACTGGCTCAAAAAATCGGGAATAATCACTATAAATATAATTTCTTAATTATTTATATATGCAACAAATATATATGTAATTTTTTTTAATTTTTGATGTGTTATTGAAATAATGAAGTTTAATTTTTTACTTGTTTGAGATTTATTTGCGAAAAAATTATGGTATAATTGATTACAGATGATAAATAAATGTTATTTATAGGGAAAATTTTCGAAAAAGTAATGGTTTTTATATATGGAGGTTTTTTATTATGGCTGTAAAGGTAAAATCTGTTGAACCAAATATTACGGATTTAGTTAATGGATGGTTGAAAAAATATAAATTAGATTACAAATTAGAGCAAGAATCATTAAATGAATCAATTGATAATGCTTTAAATGAATATTTTTCGAAAAATGGTGGAACTGGTGGTAATCGTCCTGATGCGAAATTATTATTACGAGATAAGAATTTAAAAGATTATCCAATACTTATTGAATATAAGGGATATAAAGATAAACTTGTTAAATTAGATTCAGAAGATCATGTTGAAAATAAAAACAATAAAAATGAAATATTGTATAAAAATATTAATAGTTATGCAGTAAATGGAGCAATTCATTACGCTGACGCTATTTTACATCATACAGCTTATACAGAAATTATTTCTATTGGTGTAACAGGATATAAAGATGAATTGGGACGATTGAAGCATGAAATAGGTGTTTATTTTGTTTCAAAGTAAATTATGGTATAGGTCAAAAAGTAGATGATTATACTGATTTATCATTCTTAAAAAAAGAAAATTTTGATGCTTTTATTGATAAAGTGCATAAGTTATCATTATCTCAAGATGAGTTGGATGCATTAAAAGAAAAAAGAGAAAGTGAAATATCTGCAAGTTTAGTAAAACTCAATAATGATATTTATCAAAGTGAAAAAGGACTAACTGAAGGAGATAGAGTTTATTTAGTTGCAGCAACAATTATTGCCACTTTAGGTGTTCCTGGGAAAGTAGCTGCACTAGACAAATTTGACTTAAAATCTAGTATTGAAAATGGTAATAGAGATGGGGATATTATTGTAAGGAAAATTAATGCTTTTCTCGAAGAGAAAAAACTTCCTCAAGAGAAAATTGATTTAATTGTTAGAACGTTATCAAATACATTATTATCAAATAATATTAATAAACCAGTAAATGGAGAAAGCCAACTTAAGAGGGTTTTTTGTAAAATCGTAAATGATTTAGGGGTCTATTATAAAATGGGTTTAAATACTGATTTTACAGGAAAACTTTTTAATGAGATGTACAATTGGCTTGGATTTACGCAGGATAAATTAAATGATGTTGTATTAACTCCGTCATACGTTGCAAATTTATTGGTAAAATTAACTAGGGTAAATATGAATTCTTATGTTTGGGATTTTGCAACTGGTTCAGCTGGTTTATTGGTAGCTGCTATGAATGAAATGTTAAATGATGCTAAAAATAAAATAAAATCACCAGAAGCGTTTGCAATAAAAAGTGCTGAAATTAAAGCAAATCAACTTTTAGGATTAGAAATATTGCAAAGCGTTTATATGTTAGCAGTTTTAAACATGATTATGATGGGTGATGGTAGCTCAAATATTTTAAATAAAGATTCATTAAATGACTTTAATGGAAAATATGGTTATGGTAGAACTGATGAAGATTTCCCAGCGGATTCTTTCATATTGAATCCCCCATATTCTGCTCCTGGAAATGGAATGATATTTGTAGATAAGGCATTATCTATGATGAAAAAAGGATATGCAGCTGTAATTATTCAAGGATCAGCAGGTTCTGGAAAAGCTGTTGAATATAATAAAAATATATTAAAGTCTAATACACTGATTGCAAGTATAAAAATGCCTATTGATTTATTTGTTGGAAAATCAAGTGTACAAACATATATTTATGTTTTTAAAGTGGCCGAAGCTCATCAAAAAGATGATATTGTAAAATTTATTGATTTTACAAATGATGGATATACTAGAACAAACCGTAAAAAATCTAGTATTAATTTGAGAGATACTGATAGAGCAAAAGAAAGATATCAAGAAGTTGTTGATTTAGTTAGATTTGGTAAGCAAAAATTAAACATATTGACTGAAAAGGAATATTATGAAGGACATATAGATCCGGAAAGTGGTTCTGATTGGAATCAAACTGCTCCAGTTGATACAAAGCCAACACTATCTGATTTCAAAAAAACAGTAGGTGATTATCTTGCTTGGGAAGTTTCTAATTTGTTAAAAAATGAGAAAGCTGGCTTTAAACAAACAAAAAAACAGAAGCCTCACTTAATTTAAAACTCCAAAATGTTAAGTGGGGCGAATATAAAATTGGAAATTTATTTAGAAAAATTAAAGTAAATTCTTTAAAATTTAAAACATCAGAGTTGCCCAATTATAGTTCTGATGAATTTTCTTTGCCAGCATTGACCGCTGGTATACAAAATCAAGGTTTGAATAATTATGTTCCTAGAGAGGGAGCAACTATTTTAAAGAATGTTATTTCTATATCTGCAAATGGAGCAAATACTGGTGCAACTTTTTTTCAAAGCAAAGAATTTACAGTTCTTCAAGATGCATACGCTATTGAATGGATAGATAAAAATAATAAACTTAATGAAAATCAATTTTTATTTTTTGTTAGTGCAATTAATAAGGCTATTTATGGAAGCTATGAATGGACCAATAAAGCAGGATGGGAAAAGATAAAAAACAATGTTATAAAATTACCAGTTAAATATGGAAAAATTGATTTTGAATTTATGGATTCTTTTGTCGCAGAACTAGAAGCTCTGCGTGTCGCAGAACTAGAAGCTTATTTATCAATTACAGGGTTAAAAGATTATAATTTAACTAATGATGAAAAGACAGCTATTAGCAAATTTAAGGACGTCGCTTGGAAATCTTTTAACCTAGAAAATTTATATGGTAAAGCAACACGTGGTAAAAGATTGAAAAGCGACGATAGAATTATGGGAGAATTACCATTTGTTACTGCTGGAGAAGAAAATGAAGGAGTTTCTGATTTTATAGGTAATAATGTTACAATATTTAACGAAAATACAACTACTATTGATATGTTCGGCTCAGCAAAATATAGAAATTATAAGTATGGTGGAGATGATCATATTGCAGTTGTTCATACAGAAAATATAGATAAATATGCTGCAATTTTTATATCAACTGCGATTCATAAGTCATCACATAATGGGCAGTTTAGTTATGATAAAAATTTTTATGCTAAAGATGCTGATCGTTTAAATATTATGCTTCCTGTAAAAAATGACAAACCAGATTATGATTATATGTCAAAACTTATTTCAGCAATACATAAAATTGTAATAGAAGATGTTGTTAAGTTTACAGATGAAAGAATAGAAAATACTAAAAATGTAATTAATAATAATTAGTTTGATAAAATTGCAATATTAAATTAATGAAGGATTTTAATAATATAAATTATAAAATTTGTGTTAAGTTATTTTTAATTTAATTATTTATTATGCGAATAAGAAAATCATTATTAATAATAAATCTATGGAAAAATAATGGAGGAGAATGATCGTGAGTGATGTATTTTATGATAATGTAAATGGAAATGAGTATGTTGATAAAATTGTTGAAATATTGAAGGAAAGAGCAGAAAAAAAACAAGAACTTACATATGTGTTATCAAAACCATTATTAGAATTTGATGGTTCTGAATATAAAAATGGAATACTTATTTTGATTCGAGGATATAAAATAATTCTTCTCGGTACTTCTGAATCTAATGATGAATTTCAAGATTTTTGTTTAGATGTTCAGGATGATGTATCATATTTTTCAATAAATTATGAGTATAAAAATCGGATTGGACGTACTAGAGAGTGGTGGAATGATGTTGTAGTAGAACAAAAAAAAATTAATATTGAAAAAGATTTATTTTTGAATTTTATTGATACTTGTAAAATAGATAATTTGAATTTAGAAAGAAAAACTAATTTAGTAATTGGTCTGTTGACAGGTTCAATTAATAATAAAATCGATACTTTAGAATTAGAAACTCCTGTTGATATATTATCGGCTGTAAAAAATAAAATTATGCTTTTTGATGGAGACCAAACAAATTTTATTTTTAATAAAAACATAAAAAAAAGAATTTTAATACAAGGGTTGGCTGGAACCGGAAAAACAGAATTATTATTGCATAAAATTCGTGAGCTTTACACTGAAAAAAATGTAGATAATAAAATTTGTTTTACATGCTTTAATAAGGTTTTAGCTAAAGAATTAAAAAATAGAGTTCCTAAATTTTTTGATTCAATGAAAGTTGTTGAGCAAATTAAATGGAATGAAAAATTATTTTTGTTTAGTAGTTGGGGATCAAAAAACGATAAATATTCAGGTCTTTATTCATATTTATGTTCTTATTATCAATTGCCTTTTATGGGATGGAGCTATGATACAGAATTTAAAGATGTTTGTAAAAGTCTTTTAAATGATTTAAATAAAAAGGATGGATTTGAACCTTGTTTTGATTATATATTTATAGATGAAGGGCAAGACTTTACTAATGATTTTTTTGAGTTATGTGAGAAAGTTTGTAAAAAAACAGTATATATTGCAATGGATGTATTTCAAAATATTTTTATGCATAGCGAGACATTTAAAATTAGTCCAGATTATGCATTAAGTAAATGCTATAGAACAGATCCTAAAACGCTTATTATTTCTCATGCAATGGGGCTTGCTTTAAAAGAAAGTAAACCTAGATTAGGATGGCTTGATAAAAAAGGATGGAAGACATGTGGCTATACATATGAAGAAAATAATGGAATTGCATCAATTTCACGTAAACCTTTAAATCGTTTTGGAGAAGAAAATTATGAAAATCATTTTCCAATTAATTTGATAAAGGTAAATAATAATAATTATATAGAAAAAATTACTTATATTATAGATGAAATTAAAAATACTTATATTAATGTTAAGCCTGATGATATAGCAATAATTTTTTTGGAAGAAACAAAAACAAATTATGCTTTGGCTGATAATCTAGAGCATTCAATCAATGTAAAATATAATTGGAATGTGGATAAAGGATATGTGTATAAAGAGAGATTGCAAGATCATGTATATATTTCTAATATTAATAATGTAAAAGGGCTTGAATTCCCTTTTGTAATTTGTTTTTCAACTGGTTCTATTCCTAAATCATTTAAAAATAGAAATTCATTATATATGATTCTCTCAAGATCTTTTATTAGTACATACTTTTTATTTGCTTCTACAAATGAAGAGTTTTATAGTATTTATAGTTCTTGTATTAAAGAATTAGATGAAAAAAATTATATTAGTGTTGAAATACCAAATTCGGAAGAACAAGAAACTATGCAACAAAATATAATACAAAGTGAAACTACTAATAAAACGTCAAAAGAAATTGTAGAAGAGATATTGCGTGAAAAGGGAATACCACAAAATGATTTTCAAAAATATCATTCATTTGTAAGTCAATATATCAGAAATGAATTTGACAATGAACAAATAAAATTTTTAATTGATAAATATTATGAGATTCTACAACAGGTGAAATAAAATAATGAAAAAAATTATTTATGATATAAATGACACGGAAATTGCAAAATATTCCGCTATTAGGGAAAAAAATGATATTCTTCTATATTACGTAAATATAGCAAGATTGATTTTAACAGCAAATGAATCTCAAAGTAGAGAACATTCAAAGTATGTTAAGATTATTGTTGATGATTTTTCAAGAGTGTTTATGAGATTGGGAAAAGATAAAATTATTTCTTTTACATTTCCATTTAATTTGATAAATGGCGAACTTTATATAAATGATATATCTATTGATAATTACGTATTAGCTGTTTTTGAAAGTATCTTAAGGAAGAGTATTAATGAAAAAGTTTCATTTTATGATGCTCTATGTGAAAAAAATTATGATAATGAGTTTCCTGAATATGATGATGAATTCCTCTTAAAATTATACTTTTATTTGATTTCTTATGATAGTGGATATTTTAGAGTTGACCATGATAAAGAAAATGCAAAGTATAATCATCCTATTGACCATGTTGATTTATTTTATTCTCAAAAATGTACGTGTAAACTTGGATTTAATAATAGACCAGAAGATTCATTTATTGTTGAAATGGTTAATAATAGATTGCCAAGGAAAAAAATTATTTGAAGATTTAGTTCATAAAATTATTCAATTTTAAATAAGTTATTTATATTTTTGGTTTGAAATAAAATTTTAGGTAATATAGGAATTTCGTAATTAAATAATGAAAATTAATTTAAAATAAAAATATTCATTCTTTCTATGAATATACCCGTTAATAATAAAACAATAGTTAAAGCAATATTATGATTCTCTTGATATTTATAAAGGAGAATACATTGTTGAAAAAATAGATGGTGGTTTTAGAAAAAAGATTGAATTAATTCCTTTTGAAGCATATAGAGAAGCATTGGCAAATGCAATTGTTCATAGAACTTGGGATATTAATGCAAATACCAAAATTGAGATGTATCAAGATAAGATAATTATATCATCACCTGGTGGACTTGATGGTGATATGACTAAGGAAGATTATATAAAAGGAAATTATTCATATCTTAGAAATCCTATTATAGCTAATGTATTTAGAAGATTGAATATTATAGAAGCGTTTGCTACTGGTATAAAAAGAATAAATGAAGCTTATAAAAATGCTTATGTTAAACCAACTTATAATGTTACACCCTCAGCAATTTCTATAACATTGCCAGTGATTGAAGATTATAGCCTATCATTAAATGAAGCCAAAGTAATAGACTCAATAAAAGATAATTATTTATATAGTAGAACAGATATTGAAAAATTAAGTGGATTTACTAAGGATAAGCTAATAAGATTATTAGCATTTTTACAAGAAAAAGGATTGATTGAAAAAAGTGGAAAAGGAAGAGCAACTTATTACAAGAAGAAGTAAGCCATTTAATATCCGATAAAATCGTTGCAAAATTAAATGCGACGATTCACCTTTCGTTGCAAATCGTATCCAACGATTAAGCAATAAATTATAGTTAAAGCCTATTAATTTAGGCTTATTTTTTTGACTATATAAGTTTATAATAAATTAATTATATTTTCTAATCGCAAAAAAACTTGTAAAAAAAAGTTTTTCGGTTATAATTAAATTGGTGATACTATGATTAGAAGAGATTATTATTTGAATAAACTAATAGATTATAAAGATAAAGATATAATAAAAATAATTACGGGAATTAGAAGGTGTGGAAAATCTTTTTTGCTATTTAAAATTTTTTATGATTATTTAATTGAAACAGGTATAAATGAAGAAAATATTATTAAAATCAATTTAGAATCTATTAGATATGAAAAGCTTAGAAATCCAAATTCTTTATTTGAATATTTAGATAATAAAATAAAAAATAATAAAAAATATTATATTTTTATTGATGAAATTCAATTAATGGATAAATTTGAAGATGTTGTTAATGGTATTAAAACGGATTTTAATTGTGATTTATATATTACTGGATCAAATTCTAAATTATTATCAAGTGAAATTAATACAAAATTAAGAGGAAGAGGAATTGAAATTAAAGTATATCCATTATCTTTTAAAGAATTTTATGATGGTAAAACGGATAAAAATACTGCTTTTAATGAATATATTAAGTATGGAGGGTTACCATATATAAATTCTTTGGATAAAGAATATGAAAAACATGAGTATTTAAAGATGATAAATGATACAGTAGCTACGAAGGATATTATCGATAGAAATAAAATAAGAAATGAAGAAGTATTTAATGCAGTTATTGATTTATTATGTTCTCAAATAGGGTGCTACGTTTCTCCAAATAAAATTGCTAATACGTTGGTTAGTAATGGCTTTAAAACGGTTGACAATGATACTGTTAGTAATTATTTGAAGTATTTATGTGATGCCTTCCTTTTTTATAAGGCAGTTAGATATGATTTAAAGGGAAAAGAATATTTGAAAACTTTAAATAAATATTATATTTGTGATTTAGGACTTAGAAATCAAAGACTAGGATATAGGCAAATGGAAATGACTCATATCATTGAAAATATTGTATATTTAGAGTTGTTAAGAAGAAACTATCAGGTTGATATTGGAAAAAATAAAGAGTCAGAAATAGATTTTGTTGTAAGGTCGCATGATGATTTATATTATATTCAGGTTTCATTATCAATTGAAAATGAAAGTACTAGAATGAGAGAAGAAAATGCTTTTAAAGGCTTGGATGATGGTTATAAAAAAATAATAATCACAATGGATAATAATCCTTTGATTCATTTAGAAAGAGGATATAAAATGCTAAATTTATTTGATTTTCTTTTAAATGAAAACATTCTAAAATCTATTTAAGCTTTTTAACCGCAAACCTTTTCGAAAAAAGAAGTTTTGCGGTTAGAACTAAATAATAAAACTAAAAATAAAAAAAGTAAGGACGTTAATAAAACATCCTTACTTTTTGCATTTGCTCTAAAAGGTACCACCCTAGAAGCGTGTCCAAGCTTGCCAATGCTTGCAAGATTCAGCGTGATGACTGAATTGGAGCTGCGTCACGATTTATTTATCGTAATTAAGTGCTTGGTGCTGTCTTAGAAAATCTAAGCCTCGCTTATGAGCACTATAGGTTAAAACCTATTTACATTTTTATTATATCACTCTTTTTTTAAAATGCAAATTTCATGTCAAATAAAAAAAGACCTATTACAAAAGTAATAAGTCCTAAATACTAGACATCAAGTTCTTTTCCAGTAAGCATTTTATAGGCTTGAAGATACTTTTTAATTGTTTTATCAACAATATCGGCTGGTAATGTCCAATTATGGTCATTGGCTTTTAACCAATCTCTTGCAAATTGCTTATCAAATGAACTTTGAGGCTTTCCAGGCATATAATCACTTAAAGGCCAGAAGCGTGAACTATCAGGTGTTAGCATTTCATCACCAATGACAACATCACCGTTTTCATCAAGACCAAATTCAAATTTAGTATCAGCTATAATTATACCCTTAGTTAGTGCATAATCAGCACATTTTTTATAAATTGCAATTGTATAATCTTTTATTTTAGTTGCGTATTCCTCACCATGAGAAGGATATAGCTTTTCAAGTACATCAATACTTTCTTCAAAGCTAATGTTTAGATCATGGTCTCCTATTTCTGCTTTAGTAGAAGGAGTATAGATAGGCTCAGGTAGCTTATCACATTCCTTTAATCCATCCTTAAGCTTGATTCCACAAATAGTTCCAGTTTTTTGGTAGCTTACCCAACCAGAACCAGTAATATATCCTCTTACAATACATTCAATTGGTAACATGCTTAATTTTTTACACATTAAGCTTCTTCCTTCAAATTCCTTTTTATGGAAGAATGCCGGCATATCCTTTGTATCAAAAGATATAACATGATTTTTACAAATATCCTTTGTAAAATCAAACCAGAACTTACTCATTTGTGTAAGTACCTTTCCTTTATTTGTTACAGTATTGTTTAAAATAACGTCGAAGCAGCTAATTCTATCCGTAGCTACTAAAATTAAGCTATCCCCATTATCATAAATTTCTCTGACTTTACCCTCTTTAATTGGTTTCATTTTTTTGTTCTCCTTTTGTTTTTTTGTACATGTATAGGATATTACATTTTAAGAAAATATGAAAGAGTAAACTTTAAAAAAATGACAAAATTTGTTTTTAAATAAAGTTTTTTATAGGGTTTACTTTTTCTTGGAAAAATATTATGTTTTAAAAAAACTAAAAAAAGTGTATAATTTAACTAAATGAAAGATTTTATTGATAGACAAATTAATTTAATTTTTATGGCACGTACCATGCTATTAAGTATCTTTATAAAAAAATAAAAGTAGAGAAAGAAGAGAATAAGATGAAAAAAAGAAAAATTATTATATTAGGATTTTTATTCCTAATGGTTTTAGTTTCGTGTAAAAATAATATTTCTAATAGTAATAATACGAAGCCAACTGGTAGTGAAATAAGTAGTGGGTCAGTAACTAGTAGCAAAACAAGTACACCATCAAACTATACAACTACTAAAAGTGAAACAACCTCATCAAAAAGTACATCATCAAATATAAGCTCTAAGACTAATTCATCTTCAAGCTCAATACCTAGTAAAGATCAAATGATGATTGCAAGTATAAAGGAATTAGGCAAAGAGCTTGATGATAATTCAACTCTTGAGGTAAGCTTTGATGGTATGTATGTAAAACTTATTACAGATAATACGGATAAGCTAATGCTTTTTGTAGATGATTCATCCTATATTAATGTTCGAGTTTCAAATAGTGCTTTTAATGATTATTTAAAAAATAGATATTTAAATTGCTACTACAAGGTTAATGGACTACTTTCTAGGAAAAATAACCAACTTGAAGTGGCATATGAATCAATTACTAATATCACATCAAGCCCTGAAGATTATGATTATACTTTAATTACTAAGGATTGTAATACTATTTTAGATGTTTATAATGATATTGATAATATATCTTTAAGTGAAAAGAAAAATGGTGTCGGTAGCATTGTAACATTTAATGGTGTTCTTATGTCAACTGATCGTTCTGATGCCAACAAAAAGGCTGTTTTGTATGATAATGATCATCTTATTACTGTGATTTCTGATAAAAAAATTTGTGATGGTAAGCTAGATTTAGGCAAAGAACTTAAAATAACGGGAATAACCTCGGTTAAAAACGGTGCACCTGCGGTGTTACTTTTAGATATGAGTATTGAAACTAAAAAAATTGAAATTAACTATCAAAATGCTCTTGAGGTTAATCCATCTTATTTTTCAAAGTGGTATCATTTGTCAGATAATATGAAGGATCCTAGCTATAGTAATTATGCAAAGCTTTATTTAGTTTCAGGATATGTTTCAACTGATGTATCAAGAAAATCTGCCTATTATTTTGGTATATCAGATAAATACAATGATAATTTATCTGATATGGGGATTAAAACAGTAATTAAAGGAGTTTATTTAATGAATCATTTAAATATTAAAGAAGATAATGTTTTATCAGATATTTTCTATAATTATTATGGCGAGGATATTAAGATTTCTTTATATTGCTCACTATATCAATTTGATTCACAAAATCATGGATGGAAGATATTTCCCTTTGAAACTACTTTAAAAGAAGCATAAATGATTTAGAATGTAAGAAGAAAGGTATATATGATTATGGTTAAAGAATATCTAAAGAAGTATAAATATTGTAAAAATAAACGTTATGATACATTAGCAGGAACATTATCCTTTTTCTTTATTTTGTCATTTGTACCACTTTTATATTTGTGCTTAAATCTATACGTAAAGATTGGTACAAGATTTAATTTAGAGATTGAACTGCCAAGTGTAATTCAAAACTATATATCATTTGATCTAAATGCCGGCGTTTCTATTTTCTTTATACTAACAACTATATATTCCGCATCGAAGTTTTTTACGCAATTAAGAAAAACAGGTGAAATTGTTTATGATATAAAAAAGCCTAGAGTAACAATTAAAACACAAGTATTATCGTGTGTTTTAGTTATTATGCTAATGGTAATTGTATCGGCAGGCTTGTTATTGATAAGCCTTTGTAATACATTTTTAAAATATTCATGGGCTAAAGCTTTAGTTACTATTTTGACATACTTAGTATTTTTATTGATGCTTTATGGCTTTTTATGTCTGATAAATAAAACGGCTTGTCAGCTTGATGTTCGTATTATGGAGTTAAATAAAGGAATTATTTTTTCACTTATTTATGTAACAATTGTATCAGCGATATTTATTGTGTATGTGACAAGCTTTGCTGATTTTGAAAAACTATATGGTGTTTTTTCAACTATTGTAATTGCTTTTTTATACGTATTTTTAATGATGAAGGGAATTGTAATGGGAATTATTAGTAATGAAAAAAGGTTAAAAAATAAATAAAATTTTAAAATAAAGGTTAAATAAAAGTCAAAGTATGTTATAATGAAGAAGAATTTAAGGAGGCTTATATATGGCAAAAACAGGAAAAACAGGTGGTTTAGGTTTCGGTGCATATTTAGCATTAGTATTGAATGCAGTAGCATGGCTTTTGAAGGTTATTTGTGACCAATTTAAAATTAATTGGACAATCAATGGCTATAAGATTCCAACTTTATTGACTGACATATCATCTTTAGTTTTAACTATAGTAGCATTAATCGTGGCTCATGATTATGCATCAAGACAAACAATGTTTTGGCGTGTATTATATTGGGTTATAGCGATTCTAACAATTTGTGCTATTTTATTTGGCGTTGGTAAAAATTTTGTTACTTTTAAGTAAAAATTATATGATGAGTATTTGTTTTTGAAAGTTCATTTATAAAATATTCTTTGTCAAGAAAAAATACTTGACAAGCAAATATTTTATGGTATAATTGTACCGTAAAATTGATAAAGGAGTGAATTATTTTATGGCAGTTAAAATTAGATTACAAAGATTTGGTGCTCACAAGAACCCTCAATATCGTATCGTTGCATGCGATTCTAAGAGCCCTCGTGATGGAAGATTCCTAGAAGTTTTAGGTACTTATAATCCAGTTGCTAACCCAGCTATCGTTAATGTAAACGAGGAAGCTACAGCTAAGTGGTTAAACAATGGTGCTCAACCTACTCAAACTGTAAAGAATATTCTTAAAAGCATTAAGTCTACTAAGTAATTAGTGGAGGTGCAAAATGGGAAATTTTGAAGCTTTAATTCAAAACTTAATCCAACCACTATTATCTTTTCCGCAAGAACTAGAGGTTCTAAATCTTGGCGAAAGTGATGGATTTTATACCTATTGCGCGAAGGTTAGCGAGGCTGATCTTGGTCGTGTTATTGGCAAAAACGGACATATTGCTCAAGCAATTAGAACTATTTTATATGCAATGGCTTCTAAGGAAGGCGTAAAGGTTCGTTTAAATATTGAATCAAAGTAGAATTAATTCTACAAACTAAACTCTCAGTTAATGAGAGTTTTTTTGTACAAAAAAATAATTATTACATAAATGATGTAATAATTAGTGTTATAATAGTTTCAAAAGGAGTCGGATAACTATGGATTTTTTAGAGGGATATATCATTTGTCCTAACAAAGTTAAAATGGATATTTTAGAAAAATTGAATCAGGATAATAATTTTTTTAACTATAGCTTTATGACATTAGAGGATTTAAAAAGAAGATTAACCTTTAAAGTTAAGCAAAATGCTGTTTTAAAGCTTTCTGACCATTACAATATAAAGCCAGAAATTGCAGATGCTTATATTAATGCTCTTTTAATGCTTAATGGAAGCTATGATTCAAAAAAAGGACTTTTTTTAAAGGAAATATATGATTTCTTATTAAATTCTAATTTAATTGAGACGGATATTATATTTATTAATAGTATCAAGAATCATAATTTTACATTTGTAGGTTATGATGATTCTTTAGAGCTTAAGTATGTTATTTCATTACTTACGGATGCTAAAGTTGATGTTATTTATCCTTTTGCAACTCTTAATTTGCTGCATTTATCCTGTCATTATTTTCCCATAATTGAAGATGAGGTTGCCTATGTGTTTAGGCAAATCATAAAATTAATACAAAAGGGGATAAATTTAAACGATATTAAAATTTGCAATTTAGATTTAAATTATAATTTTGTAATAAAAAAATATCTAGAAGCTTATAAAATTCCTCTTGAACTACCTCAAAATAAAGAAATAGAAAGTACGAATATTTATCATGATTTTATAAATCATATTAAGGACGGAAAAAAATACCAAGAAATTGTGGAATTATTAAAAAGTAATGATAATACTATTTTAAATAAGTTGATAGAAGTAATTAATGCTTATAAGCTTTATGATAATGATCCAAAAGATGATTTAAAATATTGGCCTTATTTGGCTAAAAAGATATCATTTGACTCTTCTAAATATGATAATACTATTGAGCTTATTGACATGGATGAGCTTGATTTTAATAAGAATAAATATGTATTTTTACTTAATTTTAATCTTGATGCTTGTAAGGTAATTAAGGATGAAAGATTTATTCTTGATGAAGAAGCTCAAGCTTTAGGACTGGATACAACCAAAAGTATTAATGAATGGACAAAGGCTAAACTTTGTGCAAGTTTGAATCAAAATCCTAATATAACGATTACCTATTCTTCAATGCATAGTTTTAAGGCTAATAATCCATCACCATTAATTGATGAATTAAATATTGAAAAAATAAAGCATAATGATTATGAAGTTGGGTATAACAAGGTTATAGATGATCTTTATATGGCTAAAAAATTAGATGACTATATTAAATATAATGAAAAAAATGAAATTTTATTCAAATATTATTATGATGGCTTAGGGTATAATTCCTATGATAATAAATATAAGGGATTAAATAAAGAAGTATTTCATAATAAGATAAGAAAACCTTTTACCCTATCATATACTGATATTCATAATTATTTTCAATGTCCATTTAAGTACTATTGTCAAAAAATTTTAAGAATTGATACCTTTACACCAACTTTAGATGCGATGCTTGGAAGCTTTGCACACGCTATTTTAGAGGATTTTGAAAATGAAAATGATTCATTCGATTTTGAAGTGTCTTCCAAATTGAGGTTCGAAGACGAAAAAAATAAGGCTCTTGAGGAACGATTATATGAATTTAGTGCTAAGGATATCTTTTATTTTAACAAAATGAAAGAACATATTAAACTGGTGATTGAAGAAATTAAAGCTCATAAAAATCATACCTCCTTAAATAATACTTTATGTGAAAAGAAGATGGATGTATCACTTTATGATGGCAATTTAATCTTTAAAGGCTTTATCGATAAACTTTGGTATTCATCTGACAAAAGCTATGTAGCTATTATTGATTATAAAACAGGTAAGGATAAGGAATCCCTTGATAATCTAATTTATGGTGAAAATCTTCAACTTCCGGTTTATATTTATCTACTTAAAAATGATAGTGAATTTAAACATGCTAATTTAGTAGGCTTTTATCTTCAAAAAATAAATATTGTCCTCCCTAAAAAAGGTGATGGATCTTTGGAAGAACAAATTCAAAAGAATTTAAGGCTTGAGGGGTATACTCATCCGGATTATGTTGACTATATTGATGACAATCGTGGTGAATATTTAAAAAATTATAAAGAAAATAAGGATACATCAGTTTCTAAAAGTAGTAAGATTTTTAATGATAAGGATGTAGAAGATTTATTTGAGCTGGTATCTAAAAAGGTTGATGAGGCTTATAATGGCATCATGAATGCTAATTTTGATATTACAGCAAAAAGAATTGATGGAGTAAATATTAGTTGTGAGTATTGTCCTTTTGTGGATTGTTGCTACAAAACGGATAAGGATATTGTTGAACTTAAAGGAAAAAAGTGGAAGGAGGAAGATGAAAATGCCAATGAATGACATGCAGTATCTTGCGGCATATGGTGATTTTGATAAGGATGTTTTAGTATCAGCTGGTGCTGGTTCTGGTAAAACTCAGGTTTTAACTAGTCGTGTTACTAACTTAATTGAAAAGGGTGTAAAACCAACAGAACTTTTAGTTTTAACATTTACTAATGCTGCTGCTGCGGAAATGAAGAGCCGTGTTAGAGGCATGCTTAGTGAAAGGCAAGATTTAAGAGATTCTATTTCCTTACTTGAACAGGCCTATATTACAACATTTGATTCATTTAATCTTTCAATGTGTAAGAAGTACTTTTATGCCTTAAATGTTTCACCTAATATAGGTATTTGTGATGCATCATCAATGAAAATTAAAAAAATTGAAATTATTGATGACATTTTAAATGAGCTTTATGAAGCCCATGATAATGCTCTTGAGGATTATTTGAATAATTTTACTGATAAAAGAGACGACATTTTAAAGGATAATCTTTTAATTCTTATAAATGGTCTTGATAAGCTTGATGATTCTTTAGACTATTTAAAACACTATGATGAAAAATTCTTTTCAGCTGATTTTTTCGTAAAAATTAAAGATGATTATCTTAAACTATGCTTAAACTACAAAGAAAAGGCTGTAAAAATATTAGAAGATTTAATGTCTAGCACTGATTCAGTTAAAAGTCATAAGCAAATTCAAGAAATTATTGATACCTATTTAAAAAATAATTATGAAGGAATCAAGGAAGCGGCTTTAATGGTACTTCCAAGAAAGGGTAAAAATGATGATGAATCATTTTCGCTTTTAAAACTAAAATTAAAAAAAGAGGTTCAAGATCCCCTTTCTTCCCTTACAAGGTATGAATCCTTAGATGATGCTATAAATAAATATTTATTATCAAAAAAATCAATTAATTTATTTATTAATATTTTAATTAAATATTATGAAAGAATAGAAGAATACTCTTCTCAAACTGGCTTATACGAATTCAATGATATTCAAAAGCTTGCAATAAGGCTTGTTAAAAATAATCCAGATATAAGAGAAGAAATGAAAAAACAGTTTAAGTATATATTGATTGATGAATATCAAGATACTTCAGATTTACAGGAAATATTTATAAGTTATTTTAAGAACAACAATCGTTTTATGGTTGGTGATATTAAACAGTCAATTTATCGTTTTAGAAATGCTAATCCTAATATCTTTAAACAAAAATATGAAAACTATTATCCTATTACGAAGGATAATTATCCTTCGTTACAGGAAACATTTAAAAACGCACCTGGCTATTTAATTGATATGAATCAAAATTTCCGTTCAAGAGCAGAGGTTCTTTTAGATATTAACAACATGTTTTCACTTTTAATGACTAAAGAGGTTGGTGATGCAGAATATGCTAAATCTCACCAAATGAAATTTGGTCTTACTGTTTATAATAACCAAGCATGTAGTGATGAAAAAGGCTTTAGTAGTGATTTTATTTATTATCCTTATGATAAAGAAAAAAAGATTGACCGTGCTTATTATGAGGGCTATATTATAGCTTCCGATATTAAAAGTAAGCTTGGAAACTATATGGTATTTAATAAGGATTTAAAGGGCTTTAGGCCGGCAACCTATGATGATTTTTGTATTATCCTTGATAGGAAGGATCATTTTGAGATTTTTAAAAGAGTTCTTGAGGCTAATAATATACCAGTTGTAATTTATGCCGATAGTACTGTTTCTGATTCCTATCCAGCAATGGTTATTTTAAATATTTTGCATCTTATAAGCTATCATTATTTAGCAAAATTTACTAGTGATTATTATCACGCCCTTACGAGCGTTTTAAGATCCTTTATTTGTCAAAAAAGCGATGAGGAAATTTTTGAGATTGTATCAAATAGAAATTTAGACAATGAAATTTCAAGGAATGCAAGAAGCTTATCTTATCTTGTAGATACAACTGATTGTGCAAGTATTTTAAATAAGGCTTTGGAGATGTTTGGATTTTATTCTAAAGTTAAGCTTGTATCAAATATTAACGATGCTCTTCATGCTGTAGAATATATTTCTAATAAACTTGGTGAATTAGCTAAGATGGGCTATAATTTTACTAAAATAGTAGAAGAACTGGATATCCTTATAAAAAATGGTGAGGATGCTAAATATTCAATGGACGTTTCTACATCCCACGGAGTTAAAATGATGAATATTCATAAATCTAAGGGTCTTGAATATCCTATTTGCTATTTTGCAGATTTTAATCATGCCTATAATAAATCAAATGTAAAAGCAGGTACAGGCTTTGATTTGAAATATGGAATTTATATGCCTATTAATGATGAAGGTATTGATGATACGATGATTAAAGCCTTATATAAGGACACATGGGTAAGAGAAACAGTTTCAGAAAGACTAAGATTATTTTATGTAGCTCTTACTAGAGCTCGGGAAAAAATGATTTTTATTCGAGATATTACTAATTCTGATGACTCTAAGGATACTCAAAGTCAATCGTCATTTGGTCAATATTTTGATTATATTGAGGCTAAGGCTCCAAATATTATAAAGAATAGGATTGATTTAACAGAAGATTATTTTTCTGGCTTAGATGTTAAGGCAATTGAAGGTCATTTTTATTCTTTAGGCCTTAAAAACAATGATGAAATAAAATATGAGTCACTTAATTTGGATATTAAAGAAATAAAAAATGATCATATTTCTAAGCGTATGAATAAGTTGTCAAATAGGCATTTAGATACAATGCTTGAAAATGGTCTTAATTATCACTATATCTTAGAAATGCTTGATTTTAAGAGGCCATTTGAATCTTTAAATGAAATGAATATTGATTTAAGTAGTAAAAAAATTATTGAAAATGTTTTGAAAATGGATTTGATGAAAAATATTTCGCATGCTAAAACTTTACATGAATATGAGTTTTCTAGTATAATAGAAAATAAGGCATATCATGGAATTATTGACTTGCTTGTAATTTATGATGATTACATCGATATTATTGATTATAAGCTTAAAAATTTTGATGATGAAGCATATGATAGACAATTAGGACTATATAAGGCTTATGTTAAAAGTAAAACTAATAAACCAGTTAAATGTCATTTGCTATCTATCATAGATGCCAAATCACGTGAAGTTGAGGTATGAAAATGAATTATTATCGTATTGGTAAAATATTAAATACTCATGGTCTTAAGGGGGACCTTAAGATTATGGTTGTATCGGATTTTGAAAGATTTAATGTTAAGGATAAGGTTTATTTATACTATAAGGACGAATATATTCCTTTAGTTGTAAAAAAAAGAACGGATTATCCACCTCATATTCTTGTTCGCTTTGAAGGACTTGAGGATATTAATCTTGTTGAAAAGTATAAAGGATATGAACTATTTATTAGTGAAGATGAACAACAACCACTTGATGATGGTGAATATTATTTTCACGAATTAATTGGCCTTGATGCTTACAATGATAGAGCTGATTATAAAGGTAAGGTTATAGATGTAAGAGAAGTACCTCAAGGCTATTTACTTGTAATTAAAATGGAAAATGGGAAAAAAGCTTTAGTTCCTTTTCGCGATGAATTTATTGGTAAGGTTACTAAAGAAAGAGTCATTATTAAAGAGATAGAGGGGCTTTTCTAATGAAAATAACGATTGTAACTTTATTTCCTCATATGTTTGATGGCTTTTTAAGTGAATCAATAATTAAAAGAACAATTGATAAGGGCTTAATTGAATTTAAAATTGTTGATTTAAGAGAATACTCACTTGATAAGCATCATCATGTTGATGATACTCCTTATGGTGGAGGAGCTGGTATGGTTTTGAAATGTGATATTATGGACCGTTGCTTAGAGGCGAATAAAGCATTAAATTCGCACATTTGTCTTATGACCCCTCAAGGACATCAATATAAACAAGAGGACGCTAGAAGACTTAGTATGCTTGATGATATAATTCTTGTTTGTGGTCATTATGAGGGCTTTGATGAAAGAATAAGAGATTATGTTGATGAAGAGATTTCGATTGGAGATTTTGTCTTAACCGGAGGGGAACTTCCTTCAATGATAATTTCTGATAGTATTACAAGACTTCTTGATGGAGCTATTTTAAAGGATTCCTATGAAGGAGATTCATATTCTAATGGACTTTTAGAATATCCTCAATATACGAGACCTCAAAGCTATAAGGGAAAAGAAGTTCCATTTGTTTTACAAAATGGAAATCATAAGGAAATTAATAGATGGCGTCAAAAAGAATCTTTAAGAAGGACTTATTTAAGAAGACCTGATTTACTTGAAAAATACTCAAAAACAAAGGAAGATTATAAACTTCTTGATGAAATTAAAGCTGAAGAGCAAAAATAAACTAAATTGTAAAAAAACAATTGACACCACATTGCCTTTATGGTAAAATACAAAAGGCTAGAAAGCTAGTCAAGGCACATTATTCCGCTGAAGAGACAACGCTTCATGAATTTTGGGTGATAAGGAGCGTGAAAATTATGGCAAAGGGTCAAGCATTAATCAATGAAATTACTGCACAATACCTAAAGCAAGATGTACCAGCATTCCGTCCAGGTGACAATGTTAAGGTATATGTTAAAATTGTAGAAGGAGATACTCATCGTATCCAAGTTTTCGAAGGTTTAGTAATTAAGCGTCAAGGTGGAGGTATTTCTGAGACTTTCACTGTTCGTAAGATTTCTTACGGTATTGGTGTTGAACGTACATTCCCTGTACATGCACCAATCATTGACAAGATTGAGGTTACTCGTCTTGGTAAGGTTCGTAGAGCTAAGTTACATTATATTCGTACACTTTCTGCAAAAGCATCTCGTATCAAAGAACGTCGATAATGAGATTATGGATCAGGTTTATTCCTGGTCCTTTTTTGTTTACTTGCAAAGTGACTCTTTTTAGAGTATAATGATTTCGAATTTAAATGGAAAAGAGATGATTTTGTGAAGCTAAAGAGAAAAATAAAACCTCAATTTCTAATAATTATATCATTTTTATGTGTTATATTAGCAGGAACACTTTGTTTATTGCTTCCGATTTCAACAACAAATAGAAAAGGCCTTTCCTTCTTAGATGCCCTTTTTCTTTCAACATCATCAACTTGTGTTACAGGTCTTTCAACTATAGCAGTTGGACCGACATTATCTACATTTGGTCATCTTATTGTTTTGATATTAATTGAAATAGGCGGTCTTTCCTTTTTAACCTTAGTATCATTTATTTATTCTCTTGTTGGAGCTAAGATTGGTGTTTCTAGTAGGTTATTAATGAAAGAAACCTTAAATCAAGATACTAGTAGAGGAATTGTCCAACTTGTAAAAAAGGTTGTACCCTTGGCATTAATTATTCAAGCAATTGGTGCCTTATTATTATTTTTTATTTTTAGGTTTAAGTATGATTATAGTTTTCTTACATCTTTAAAATATGGATTGTTCCATTCGGTATCAGCATTTAATAATGCAGGTATTGATATGTTTGAAAATGAATTACCTTCTTTAATGCCATATACGAATGATGTTATGCTTAATATTATTATCATGGTTCTAATTACTTTAGGTGGGCTTGGCTTTATTGTTATTATCGATGTTTTATCAAAAAGAAGATGGTATAAGCTTCAGCTTCATACTAAAGTTGTTTTAATTGTTACCTTTATTATATTAATAACAGGAGCCTTAGGCTATAAGCTTTTCTTTCATTTATCAGGTGATGATATAACCTGGCTTCAAGCATTCTTCCAAAGTGTTACAACAAGAACAGCGGGCTTTGCATCAATTGATCAATCTAGGGTTGAGGCATGTAAGCCTGCATATCTTTTAAGTGTTATTCAAATGTTTATTGGAGCTTCTCCTTGTTCAACTGGTGGAGGCTTAAAAACAACTTCGTTTACAATTTTAATCGTATCAATTTTATGTTTTGCAAAAGGTCAAACACCTAATATTTTTAAACGTAAAATAAATCAACAAACAATTAATAAGGTATTTATTTTGTTTGTAGTAGAAATAGCTTATCTTGCAATAGCTATTTTACTTGCCTGTGCTTTTGAGGCTAAATCCTCATTTTCGTTAGAATCAATTGCCTACGAAGTGATTTCTGCCTTTGACACGGTAGGATTAAGTACAGGAATCACTTCAACTCTTAATGCAGCTACAAAGATTTTAATTATAGTTACAATGTTTATTGGCCGTTTGGGACCGCTTACTTTTATTTCCATGTGGACATCAAGAACAAATTTAATTATAAGTCGTGATGTTAAATATGTTGAAGGTAAAATTATTATAGGATAGATGGAGGATAATTATGGGAAAGAATTATATGGTTATCGGGCTTGGTCGTTTAGGAACTTCAATTGTTAAGGAGTTATCTTTACATACTAAGGATATTATCGGTGTTGATGTGGATGAGGCATGTGTTAATCAGGTATCTGAATACATTGAACAGTGCTTTGTCTGTGATTCAACTAAAAAAAGAATTCTTGAGGAAATTGGTGCTAAAAATATCGATCATGCTGTTGTGGCAATTGGTAATAATTTGCAAGCTACAATTTTAACAACAATCAATTTGAAAGAACTTGGAGTTAAATATATAACGGTTCGTGTCGATGATTCTGAATATTCAAATGTTTTAGAAAGATTAGGTGCTGATGAGGTTTTAATTCCTGAAGATGATGCAGGGCGTCAATATGCTAAACAAATTCTATCAGATACAATGCTTGATTATTATTCGATTGATCAAGAACATGCTATTGTGCAAATTGCTATTCCTCATGATTTTGAAGAGCATAGTCTATTAGAGCTTGATTATCGTAACAAATATGATATTAATATTGTTGGCATTATAAGAAGTGGGAAATTCTTCTTGCCAAAGGGCTCTGATACAATTAAACCTTTAGATGCTATTTTAGTTGTTGGAAGGAATTTAAAGATTACTAAATTTGATAAAGCAATCAATGGATAATTAAAAATATGTAAAAAAGCTTGAGTAAAAAACTTAAGCTTTTAATCTTTTGTGCGGCTTTTTCCTTAACAAATATAAAAAAATAAATATAATCAAGTTAGGTGATATGAATGAAAATTATTAATTTAAATTCACGTTCAGTAACGATTGAGCTTGAAAGTAATACTCCATATTATAATGAAGAGGAGTATGAGATTTTTTTAAATGACAATTTAATAAGAAAAGAAAAAAGGAATGTTTTTACTATTTATGATTTGGAACCAGACTCAGAGTATAAAATAGAGGCCCAAGGTATTATTAACTTTCATACCCCTAAAGAAAAATGGACAGTTTATCTTAAGGACTTTAATCCCTATAAAGATGGTATAAATAATGATACAGCTTTTCTTCAGGCTGCGATTATGGCAACACCTGTTGGAGGTACTTTAATAATTGAAGAAGGAACGTATCTAGTTACATCATTATACTTAAAATCTAATGTAAATATATATTTAAAAAAGAATGCTAGAATTTTAGCTTCAACTAATCGTCGTGATTATCCGATTCATCCTTCTTATGCGAATGTTGGCTTATGGGAGGGAGCAGAGGTTAATAATTTTTCCTCAACAGTAAATTTTATTGACAATGAAAATGTTACCATTTATGGCGAGGGTGAAATTGATGGACAAGCTGAAAATGGTGATTGGTATATAAATCATAGAGTAATGAATATCGCTTGGAGAGGACATTCAATTTTTATGGTAAGATCAAATAATATTAATATTATTGGTCTTTATGTTCATAATACACAAGCATGGGCTATTCATCCTTATATGTCCTCAAATCTTAATTTTTATAATTTATATATAAAAAATAATCCTAAAATGCCAACAACTGATGGTATTGATCCTGATTGTTCAAATAATATTGAAATAAAAGGCTGTAAGTTTTCTGTAGGTGATGATTGTATCGCGATAAAATCAGGAACATACGATTTAGCTTTAAAATATAAACAAGCCTCTAGTGATATTTTGATTGAAAATAATTTAATGGCTGATGGTCACGGCGGAGTTGTATTTGGAAGCGAATCTTCAGGTGGTATAAAAAATATTATTGTAAGAAGATGTCTTTTTGAAAATACGGATAGAGGCTTAAGAATAAAAACAAGAAGAGGAAGAGGAAATGTTGGTCAAATTGATAATATCACCTTCGATGATATCGTTATGAACAATGTTTTAACACCTTTTGTAATTAATAGCTATTATAATATGGGGCCTAAGGGTGGACATGAGGAGTATGTTTGGACAACTAAAGCTTTACCTGTTGATGAATATACACCGGTCCTAGGAGCTTTTCATTTTTCAAATATGGTATGTAATGATGTGAGTATCGCAGCCGGTGTATTTTTAGGACTTGCGGAAATGCCAATCAAATTAGTATCATTTGAAAATGTATCTTTTAGTTATAATAAAGAAGCTTTAGAAGGAATACCTTGTATGATGGAGCATCCTTATAAAATGAAAAGAGTAGGAATTTTTTGCCTAAATGTAGAAAAACTAGAAACTAAGAATGTAACATTTGATGGTGTTCTTGGTGATGAAATTATAAAAGAATGGACTAGATAATATGATTCTTTCTGCGTTTGATAATTTAGCATTTACATGTAATGCTGTACTTCCTATCATTTTAATTATTATGCTAGGATATTTTTTAAAGCGAATTAAGCTTTTGCCAGATGGTTTTTGGAAAATGGCAAATAAGCTATGCTTTAAAATTTGTCTTCCAGCAATGTTGTTCATTAATATTTATAATGTATCGGATATAGCAGGTATTGCCAAGCAATGGCGAATTGTATTATTTTGTGTAATTGCGATTTTACTTGTATTTGGACTTGGTCTATTGTATGTTATTTTCTTTGTAAAAGAGGATAAGCAAAAAGGTGTTATTCTTCAATGTGTATATAGATCAAACTTTGCCATAATTGGTGTTTCTCTTGCCGAATCTCTTTCTGCAGGAAGAAGTGAGCCAGTTGCGCTTGCGGCGGTAATTTCTGCAATTTCAATTCCTTTATATAATGTTTTAGCAATAATTTCTTTATCTATATTTGTACATGATGGTAATTCAAAGGCTAGTGTTAAGGATATATTAATTAAAATTATAAAAAATCCTTTAATTATTGGTGTTTGTCTTGGTATTTTATTTTTAGGATTTAGAGCTTTACTTTCAATTGGAAGAGATACCCCACTATTTACTATTAAGGATAATGTTCCCTTTTTATATACAACAATTAACAACTTAAAGCTTATTGCGTCTCCTCTTGCTTTACTTGCTTTGGGTGGTGATTTTACCTTTAGTGCTATTTCAAGACTTAAAAAACAAATTATTGCAGGTACTCTTGCTCGTATACTAATTGTTCCTATTGCATGTCTTGTCGTTGCATATCTCTTAAATAAGAGTGGAACTTTCTTTGGAATGGATAATAGTATGTGCTTCCCTGCCCTAATTGCTTTATTTGGTACTCCCGTTGCAGTATCATCAGCTCCAATGGCGGCGGAAATGAATAATGATGATGAACTTGCAGGACAACTTGTTGTGTGGACATCTATCACATCAGCTTTGACTTTATTTTTTATTATATTTGTTTGTTCATTACTGGGAATATTTGCAATTTAATACTTTTAGAAGAGTGAATTACATAGTATGTAGTTCCTTTTTTTATTGGTATGATATAATTACTATATCATGAAATAAAAGGGATGTTATAGTAAATGAAAAAACAAGAACAAAGAGAACAAACTGATAAAGTTATTTTTAAGGAATATATTAAATTGCTTAAAAATGATGATAAGCCAGCTATTATAAAGCTATGCAGTAATGCCAAAATTAATCGAGAAACATTTTATAGACATTTTGAGACTAAACAAAATTTTGAAAGAATGTTTGTTAAATATGTATTTTTAAAATATAATCAAATTTCTGAAGATAAGAATTTCCTATTTAACATTAGGTGTTATATTGAAATTATAAAGCAGTATAAGAATATTATAGTAAAATTATTAAATTCACCTGATATTAGAGAAGAAATATTAAATGAAATAAAAATTAGGTTAAATGATAAAGATTTAGATGAGACAAAAAAGGCTAAGCGTATATTTTTAATCGGTGGAATTAATAGTATTATATATGCATATATTAATGATGAAATTACAAGTGAAAATCTTATAGGTGTTTTAGAATTATATTTGAAATAATCCCATACAAAAAAAGAGAATTTGTTTCTTTTTATTATTAAAATAAAATGGTAATATAAGAATACAGGTGATTTAAATGAAAAAATATTTATTATTTATCGGCTTATATTTGTTTGGAATTTCATCTATATGTAAAGCAATAATTGGATTAAGAATCCATCATGATGATGGCTTTTATGGATTTATATATGCTGATTATGGGGTTTTATTTTGGGTGATTTGGATTATTTCGGTTGTACTTATTATAACGGGCCTAGGCTTATACTTGTATGATGAGATAAAAAAGCGTCAAAAATAAGGCTTTAAAATTACAAAGAATAAGATGATTTATAATAAATTGTCAGTTAATTGAAAAAGTAAATTCCGCTATGAA
>ULPF01039008.1_pt1 | contig 24982 bp, 19 predicted proteins | sample 1953271 | NCBI WGS metagenome assembly ULPF01 (sample SAMEA4835622, study PRJEB28245) | human gut metagenome | biome: gut microbiome; material: fecal sample | place: Denmark | collected 2008
GGATCCGACACCAACGCCAGATCCAACGCCAGCACCGGATACGGGTGATGATAATAAGAAAAGCGATGAAACCATTTCAGGTGATAAGGAACAGGCAGAAGATAGTGTAAAGACAGCTGATGTGTATAATGTAGCAGGTTATAGTATAATGTTGTTTATGGCATTAGCAGGAATTGTATTTGTTATACATGAAGATAAGAAGAAAAAGAACACTATTGATTAATGCATAATATAAGCCGGATGTATAATAACAGAAGTTGTTATATATCTGGCTTTTCTGATATTTTTTGAATTACATATATGTTGGCAGTGCATTAAAAATTATACAATGTGCTATTTAAGTGTGAAAGTATATTGAGCTTGGGAGGATTAAGACATCATTCCTCTTGCTAATCAGCACTAAATGTTATAAAATGATTAAGATTATGTAGCAGCCGATGCAGTTCGATGTAGTCAGGCTGTTGCCTTTAGGAGGATTATATTATTATGGAAAAGACAATGGAGAAAATTGTTTCTTTAGCTAAGGCAAGAGGATTTGTTTACCCAGGTTCTGAAATCTATGGCGGATTAGCTAATACCTGGGATTATGGTAACCTTGGTGTTGAGTTAAAGAACAATGTTAAGAAGGCATGGTGGCAGAAGTTCGTACAGGAAAGCCCATACAATGTAGGAGTTGACTGTGCAATTCTTATGAACCCTCAGACTTGGGTAGCATCAGGTCATCTTGGTGGATTTTCTGATCCATTAATGGACTGCAAGGAATGTCATGAGAGATTCAGAGCAGATAAACTTATAGAAGACTGGGCAGACGAGAATTCATATGATCTCGGCGGTTCAGTTGATGGATGGACACAGGAGCAGATGAAGAATTTCATCGATGAGAAGAATATCTGCTGTCCTTCATGTGGAAAGCACAATTTCACAGATATAAGACAGTTTAACCTTATGTTTAAGACATTCCAGGGTGTAACTGAGGATGCCAAGAACACAGTATATTTAAGACCAGAGACAGCTCAGGGTATCTTTGTTAACTTCAAGAATGTTCAGAGAACATCAAGAAAGAAAGTACCTTTTGGTATTGGACAGATTGGTAAGTCATTCCGTAACGAGATTACACCAGGTAACTTCACATTCAGAACAAGAGAGTTCGAGCAGATGGAATTAGAGTTCTTCTGCAAGCCTGGAACAGATCTTGAGTGGTTCACATACTGGAGACAGTACTGCATCGACTGGCTTAAGGCATTAGGAATGAAGGAAGATGAGATGAGAGCAAGAGATCATTCACCAGAAGAACTCTGTTTCTACTCTAAGGGAACAACAGATATCGAATTCCTCTTCCCATTCGGATGGGGCGAGCTCTGGGGTATTGCAGACAGAACAGATTATGACCTTACTCAGCATCAGACAGTATCTGGTGAAGATATGTCATACTTTGATGATGAAGCTAAGGAGAAGTATATACCATATGTTATTGAGCCTTCACTTGGTGCGGATCGTGTAACATTAGCATTCCTTTGCTCAGCTTATGATGAGGAAGAGCTTGAAGGCGGAGATGTAAGAACGGTTCTTCATTTCCATCCTGCATTAGCACCAGTTAAGATAGGTATTCTTCCACTTTCTAAGAAGTTAAATGAAGGTGCAGAAAAGGTGTATGCAGAACTTTCTAAGTATTACAATTGTGAGTTTGATGACAGAGGTAATATTGGAAAGAGATACAGAAGACAGGATGAGATTGGTACTCCATTCTGTATCACATATGATTTCGATTCAGAAGAAGATGGTGCTGTAACTGTAAGAGACAGAGATACAATGCAACAGGAAAGAATAAAGATAGCAGATCTTAAGGCGTATTTTGAAGATAAGTTCAGATTTTAATTAATAAAAGAACGGAATTTAAATCGATAATTAAAAGGAAAGAATTATGCTGTGTACTAAATGTGGTCAGGAATATGAGGGCAGTCAGTGCCCAAGATGTGATGGACCTGTTATATTAGTTAACAACAGTGATTATCTTGCCAGAAGAAAAGCATATGAGGAGAAGCAGGCTTTGAAAGAGAGGTCTGCTTCTTCTGATAAAAAAGAGGAATCACAGAGTGACTATGGACAGGCATTAGCAAAACGCGTGCAGGCGATAAAGAATCAGAGCAGAAACAAGACAGAAAGTAAGAAGCAGAGTCAGAACAGAAGCAAAGCGGACAGCAGAAAGCAGGGACAAAGTAGCGGAAAAATAGGTGGCAACAGGAATGGTAATCAGGAAAAGCCACAGATAAGAATTGCACGACATAAAGTAAACAAAAGAATGAAAATGATAGCGGCAGTGCTGATAGCAGTAGTGCTTATTGGTGTCGCAGCATTTGGAATATACAAGCTTGCAACTAAGAAGAATTATGCTCTTTATGTAAGCTACAACGGAAAGATATATGATATAGCAGGGCTGGACAGCAATTATGTGTGTGATGAAAGTGATGCAATATTTGCGGCAGACAGTAAGACCTTCTATACAGCACAGTGGCCGGAACAGATAGATTCAGGTAAGAATATCTTAAGCGTTGCGAGTGACAATGGAAAGTATTTCGTTACGGTAACATATGATGAGTCCAACTCGTCTGGCAGATATTCAATGTACATATGGAGTAAGGACGAATGTGTTCTTGTGTCAGAAGATAATCTGCAGAAAGAGATTATGTATATCTCTGATGACGGTCTTGTTATATACACGAATATTAATATTATTAATGACGAGGGTTCTACTAATGGAACAAGCCTTGCCATGAGCAGAGTCAAAGAAGTTAAGAAACAGCCTGAGGCACAGACAACTCTTATAGAGGGTAATCTTAATAAGGCATATGTGTATGAGTCAAAGCACCTGATAGTATGTCTTACTAATGCAGGCTCATTGTATACATATGATTATGAAAAAAAAGAAAAGCCGGTTTCAGTTGCAGATGCAGTTATGCAGTTATGGCCGGTGTCAGAGAACATGACAGGTGTGTATACAGCGAATGCAGACAGCCTTAATACAAGAAAAGATGTGGATACATTGCTGTATTCTAAGAGTGATGGAGTATATTATTACTCATGCAAAGATGCATCTGCGTATAAGATAGACAAGAAGACAGACAATGATGCAGATTATGTATTTGATAGAGACAATTCGCTTATATACAGAATTTCAGGTACATCAATGACATCAGCACTTATCAGAGAAACTAAAGTGAGTGAGTATGTGGATGTTGATTCTATGACTAAGGAAAAGAATTACATATATAATTTATCAGATGGTCAGATAGTGTATGTTAATGCGAAAGGACAGCTTCGAGTAGTTGATAACAACAAGATTACAGACATTGCGTCAGATGTTAATGCAGGTTCATTATCTAAAGTGTATAATAAAGGCAAGGCTTTAACATATGTTTCAGGCGGCAGGCAGTACTATATGGATAACATTAAGAGCAAAGCTGTTGCAATTCTGGAATCAGATGCAGTTACAGATACAGAGGGAACATATTTTTACAAGAACCGAATCTATGCGTATGATGCTGATAATATTCTTTATTCTAATACACTGAAGGGAAATGATATCAGCAATATAGGCTACGTTGAAAGATTGTGGCTTGGAACAGAACTAAGATAATTGCAAATGTATTAAAACAGGTATAAGTTATGGATTTATTTGAATATATGCGTGAAAACAATAAGAATACAGAATCTCCATTGGCTATGAGATTAAGACCGGAAACACTCGATGAAATGGTAGGACAGTCTCATATAATCGGAAAGGATAAACTGCTTTACAGGGCAATTAAGGCAGATAAGCTTAGCTCAGTAATATTTTATGGTCCACCTGGAACAGGAAAGACAACTTTAGCTAGAATAATTGCTAATACAACAAGTGCAGAGTTTAATCAGGTTAATGCCACAGTTGCCGGAAAGAAGGATATGGAAGAGGTTGTTGCCAAGGCGAAAGACAATCTTGGAATGTATGGAAGAAAGACCATTCTTTTCGTAGACGAGATTCACCGCTTTAATAAGGGACAGCAGGATTATCTGCTTCCATTTGTTGAGGATGGAACAATAATTCTTATTGGTGCAACGACAGAGAATCCGTACTTTGAAGTAAATGGAGCTTTAATATCAAGGTCAATAATATTTGAATTAAAACCACTAGAGAAAGAAGATATCAAGACAATAATAAAGCGTGCTGTGTATGATGAGAAGAAGGGCATGGGAAGCTACAATGCAGCAATAGACGATGATGCACTGGAATTCCTTGCAGATATATCCAACGGAGATGCGAGAAATGCACTTAATGCCATTGAACTTGGAATACTCACAACAGACAGATCAGATGATGGAGTTATACATATAGATCTTGCAACAGCACAGGAATGTATCCAGAAGCGCTCGGTAAGATATGATAAAGAGGGTGACAACCACTATGATACAATATCAGCATTTATTAAGAGCATGAGAGGCTCAGACCCTGATGCAGTAAGCTATTATCTTGCCAAGATGCTGTATGCAGGTGAAGATATTAAATTCATAGCAAGACGAATAATGATATGTGCCAGTGAGGATGTAGGCAATGCTGATCCTAATGCACTGCAGGTTGCAGTGGCTGCGGCACAGGCTGTTGAGCGCATCGGAATGCCGGAAGCACGTATTATATTAAGTCAGGCGGCACTCTATGTTGCGACAGCACCTAAGAGTAATGCATGTTACATGGCAATTGATAAGGCACTTGATGTAGTTAAGAATTCAAAGACTGCACCGGTTCCTGTACATTTGCAGGATGCCCATTATAAGGGTAGTGCCAAGTTAGGACACGGTGTAGGATACTTATATGCACATGATTATCCTAATCATTACGTCAGACAGCAGTATCTTCCTGATGCTTATGTGAATGAGAAATTCTATGAGCCGGGAGATATGGGATATGAGAGGGATATTAAGAAACATTTGGATAAGATTAAGTCGGAGGCATAGTTTCCAATGAGGGATTACATAAACAGACTTTCAAGAGGCAGTTCAATTATCAAAGTACCAAAGCTGTCATGCAGTGAGGAACAGATTACCATGGATATTATGTGTAATACAGTTGCTACAGGCAGCTTCATATGTGATGCCACCGATAAGGTTTATGGAATGGTCTATGCTGACAATGAGAGGGTAAAGATTCTTTCAGAACAATTTGGTGGTACGCATATTATAACTGAATATCAGGTGGACGCTTCCGGACTTGAAGAAAATGATGAGATAGAGGGAACATTTACAGTAGTATGTAATGCCGGCGAGAAAAAGATACCATTTGTATTCAGATGTTTGAAAGAGAATCAGGATGATATCAGAAATCATGTTAAGACTGAAGCAGTTGTTCTGCACATTGATAACGAAGAGAATACAATCATGCACAATGATGAAGCAGAGCAGTTTGAATGTGTGCTTATAAAGAGCGGGACAGAAGAAACAGAGATTGATATATATGCAGATGCAGATTTTATTGAATTAGAGAAAGACAGCTTATCAACTGATGATTTTGCAGGTGACAGGGCTGTGATTAAATATATTGTCAATCCACAGAAAATGCATACAGGCAACAACTATGGATATATACATATAGTAAGTTATATGCAGCATTTAAAGATAAATGTGAGTGTTATATGTAAGAAAGCTGACGAATCGGAAGATTTTGAAGTCAGAAGAGAAGAAAAACTGGCACAATATAAGCTTACGAAGCTTTATCTTGATTTCAGAATGAAGAAAATCAAAAAAGAAAAATGGATTGCTGAATCTATGCAGACAGTTGACAGAATAAGGGGAATTAAGGGCACAGATGTATTTTATGATATTGTGCAGATACAACTGCTTATGGCGTCTGGAAGAGAGGAAACAGCAACACAGATATATAATAATATCAAGAAAGATATAGTCGGAAGAATTGGTGAAAATGTAGAACTTTACTGCTATTTTCTGTATGTTTCGACAATTATTGTGCGTGAAGAGGAGTATACGGCTCAGGTTTTATCACAGGTTAAGAAATTCTTTGAGAATGGCTATGATACATATAGAATATTATGGATACTTTTTTACCTGAGTACAGATTCAGATAATAAGAGTATAAGACTTGTAAGAATAAAGGATGTAATTAATTCAGGATGCATAAGCCCTGTTATGTATATTGAGGCTATGAACATTATTAATGCACAGCCTGTTTTACTACGGGTGCTTAATCAGTTTGAAATGCAGGTTATTAATTATGGATGCAGGAACGACATTATTAGCGAGAAGCTTGCGATGCAGATTGCAGATGTTGTGGCTAATGAGAAGAATATTAATATTAATACTCTTATTATACTAAAAAAGATATATGATAAATATGAGAAAGACGAGATACTGACAGTTCTTGTAACCCAGATGGTAAGAATGGGCATGACAGGAGAAAACTGCTTTGAGATATATGAAAAAGGAGTATTAAGAGGCCTGAAAATAACAAGGTTATATGAGTTTTATATTGCCAGTATGCCTAAAAAGACAGACAGGCAGCTGCCAAAGATAGTGTTGATGTATTTTGCATATGACAATACTCTTACAGATGCAGATAAAGCATTTTTATATGCAAATGTGGTGACGGGCAGAGATTCGTACTATAAGAATATCTATGAAGGTTATGAAAGAAATATAGAGATATATGTGTATGAACAGCTTAAAGCTGGCAATATCAGTGACAATCTTGTTGTATTATACAAGGCACTTCTTAAGACACAGCTTGTGTGTGATGACACAGGCACATTTGTAAGTAAAATGCCATATATGTACAGAATGCAGTGCTTTAGTGATGTGGTAAGATATGTACATGTCAGATATCCGCAGTTTACAGAAGAAACAGTATATGAGCTTTCAGGGGAAACAGCATATATATGTATGTATGGAAGTGACTGCGAGATTACATTTGAATGTATTGACGGACAGATTAGAAAAGATACAATTGATTATGATATAGAAAAAGTGTTTGATATACAGCAGTATGCAGAGGTGTTTGAGGCTGCAGGTGATTATGGAAAGAACAATTCCAGAATAATTATGAGCAGAATCTGTGAAATGAGAAAGAATTCACAGTATACACAAGAAACACTTAAGCTGTACAAAACAATAAAAAAGGAACAGGGTATCAGTGAACAGTATAAACAGCAGATTAATGCCTGGATGATTGATTATTACTATCATTATTATGAAGAAGATGATTTCTGGCATGAATACAATTATGTTGATACAGATAATCTGACGAAGAAGGATGCGGGAAAGCTGATAGAGATACTTATAGATTCATCAATGTATTCACAGGCATATGAGATAGCCGGTATATACGGTTGCTGTATGGCAAAAGCGGCAAAACTTCTTAAAATGACTGACTATATTCTTACAAATGTATCAGACGGACATAGTCAGATTATTGATGAGATTACTCAATATATATTCAGACACAACATTTATAATGAACCTGTTCTTTCTTATATGTGCGAATACTATAATGGGACTAATGATGAAATGTATGCTGTGTGGAAGTCAGCAGTTAATTATAATGTAAATGTATTGCATATGTCAGAAAGGATTCTTGCCCAGATGATGTATACAGGTGTGCATACTGGAAGATTTACAGAGGTGTTTGCTGATTATTATAGTAAGATTCCTGATATGCTTATAGTAAAGGCATATTTATCTTATAATTCACAATTCTATCTTCTCAGGCAGAAGAAGGCTAATGATATAGTATTCAGAGTTATAGAGGAGTGTATGGGGGATGGATATGGATTGCCAGAGTGTTGTTATGTAGCATGGCTTAAGAATCTGTCAAGAAACCCTGTTGCGTTAAGAGAAGATACATCTGAAAAAGAACTTGCACAATCAGTTCTTAATGAATTATGTGAACATGACAGAATATATGGATTTTTCAAAAAATTCAAAGGAATACTGGATTTACCATACAATATGCAGGGACTTACTATTGTTGAATACATAGCAGATCCAGATGATAAAGTATCTTTGACATATAGTATTAATGGGGCTGACAGGCTGGTGCAGGTTATGAAGTCTAACGAATGGGGAATATTTACATGCAGGTTTAATCTGTTTTATGGGGATTCATTAGAATATACATTTATAGTTAATGACAGCAATGAACAGGCATCTACAGAGCCGGTAGTCTGCGAATATAAGGATATTCCATCAGAGAACACAGATGGAAGGATTGACATGCTTAATGATTGTCTTGCAAGCAGACAGCAGCATGACCTTACAACATTAAGAAAGCTCATGTATAGTTACTGTGTTGAGGAATACGTTACAAGAGAAATGTTTACAATTGTCAAATGAGGATAGCAGATATGGAGCAGTGTAAAGGACTTATAGCAGGAATAGATATAGGATATAGTAAAATTCAGGCAAGTGTATATTCATATAATTCACGGAATGTGCAGACGGTAAAACTGACAGAGGATTCAAAGGAAAAGACCAGTCTTGCAAATGTTGTCGCTGAATGTATGCGAGCAACAGGTACATCACAGATTCAAAGCATATGTGTAACCATTCCCGATTATCATTCTGATGAAATATCTGCTGTCAGGGATACTCTTAAAAAATGTGGTGTATCAGATGGCAGAGGGCAGGTATTAAGCAGAGTTGAAAGCTTTGCATATTATGCGTACAGACAGAAAAGTGAACTTCATGCTGCTGGTGTGGCACTGTTTGACTACACAAGTGAAGGAATAAGGTGTGATTATCTTGCAGTCAGGAAGAATGACAATAGTAACTATCTGCTTCAGGAACATACAGGATACACATCTGATATATTAAAAAAAGCTGTGATAAGCAAAGAACTTGGACTGGCTGAGAATGAGTTGTGTACATTTGCAGAAGAGTATTTTTCTAAAAGACATGTTTCGGCGGCATATCTTACAGGTGAAGGTTTTGATGTTGAAAAGCTTCCTGAAAGATTTGCAAAGCTTATGGTTACGAGAAGAAAAGCATTTGTCGGACAGAATCTTTTTGCAAAGGGTGCATGCTTTGCAGCAATGGAGATATTGAAGCCGGAAGTGTTTAAGAATGTCATAATGCTTCTTGATAATCATGTGAAATGTGGTATAGAAATAGATATTTCGTCATATGAAAAGCCAATGAGATTCAGGCTGGTAAGACCGGGAAGTAACTGGTATACTGCCGGACGGACTGTGGAATGTATACTTGAGGATATGAGAAGCATTACATTTAAAATAATAACACCTGAGAATAAATATTATGATGAAGTTGTTGATATAAGTGAAATTCCATTCAGGGAAGGGAAAACAACAAGAGTATCTGTGAGCGTAAGCTTTGCAGATTCTGACAGGTGTAATATTACAATAAAAGATCTTGGATTTGGCGAGTTTGTCAAAAGTTCAGGAAAAGTTATAAGCAAAGAACTTGTATTAAGAAGCTGAGAATGTGGAAAACATCAGGAAACGGAGAAATACAATGGGGAAAATAATACTGTGCAGAGGAAAGAAGGCAGATACGCCACTGACTGTTTTACAGACAGGTGTGAAGTTATATACAGCAGAAGAACTCTGTTATTATATTTATAATAATATATATCTGATTGGACAGGATTTTATAGATGATAATCTTATCAGTTTTCTTGATGAAACCGGAGAAAAAGAGCTGGCAGAAAGAGTAAGGAAGCTGAAAGAAACAGGAGGTTCATTAGCACAGATATTTGTAATAATACTCAAGACAATAGATTATTATTCTGTTGCAGAGATTGAGCAGTTAAAAGAGATTCTTAATACTCTTGGAAAGCAGAGCGTATGCGAAAGGCTTAAAGCAAGAGGAGATGGATATCTCAATGCTGGATATTATTTTGCTGCGGTCAGATGTTACGAGTCAATTATAAAAGATTACAAGGGAAAAGATTTGTTGGCAGCTGATTATGCAAAAGTTTATCATAACCTGGGAACTGCCTATGCAAGAATGTTTATGTATGATAAAGCAGTGATATATTATGATGAGGCATATAGGACGGGTCAGCATGAGGAATCAAAAAAATGCAGTATAGCAGCTTTAATTATGGCAAAGAAGGATAAAGAACCTGTTAATGTTGATGTGGATGAAGATGAATATGTTGTCCAGAAGGAATTGGAAACTTTAATGGATAATGCCAGATATAGTGATGAATATAGGGAACTTGAAGATATTGCCAGATTAAAAGCAGATGGCAATCTGGCACAGTACAACAGGGCGGTAGATGAAAGACTTGACAGGTGGAGAACGGCATACATTAAATATAGCAAAACATTTTAAAGAATTGTGGTGGATATATGGGAATATTTAAAAAAGCTGAAAAAGAAACGATATATGATGATTATGATGATGAATCGTACAGAGATGAGGAACTGCTAGAAGAGGCAGAGAAGGAAAAAACTGCCAATAAAATGTTTAATATATTGAATATATATGAAACGTTTGATAAGAAGAATAAGAAAAAACATGAAGACCGCAAGAGCGGAGAACTTGATGAGAAAACAAAGGAAAAACAGCAGCAGGCCAAGATAGAAGAAGAAAAATATGATCATCTGTTAAACAGTATGCAGGCACAGACGCTTATCAAGGCAGTTGAGAAATATGGAAAGGATGAGGAAGACCGCAAAGAGATTGATGCTATACCTATTGAGCTTCCAAAGGAAAAATCCGAACTTGATAAAATTGCAGAATATGCGATGAGCAGGAATATAGACAGTGTCAATATAAAGGATTTCAGTACACATGATATTGAGGTTTATGTAAGAGAACAGTGTGATATCATGGAAGAAGCAGCGACACATGTAGAAAATGCTAAAGCTGAGTATGAGGCTGTTACTGAAGAATATAATGATATACAGATTATGGAAGAAGCTCCCACACAGATACGTGATAAAATATTGAGCTGTGCAGAGACCATAGACAACATGATGGTTGACAGGCGTATTCTTAAAAGTACAGAACATAAGCTGTCAAATGCGGCATACAGGCGCATGGAAGCTGTGGAAAATGAAATGCCAGGTGGAATAAAGCTTTTGAAAGCATCCGAAGATTATTATGATACTGTTAAGAGAGATTTAAGGATACTTGAGGCAGAACAGCTTAATCTTAGAACAGATGCGGACGTTCTTGTTACAAGACAGATTAAGATAAGAAGGCTTGCGAAAACAGCAATCTTTGCGCTTGCGGCAGTGTTTGCAGTATTTCTTATATCGATGACACTTGTTCAAAATGACAGTGATACGGCACTTTTTATAGGAATATCTTTATTTGCAGCAATTCTTGCAGTTGGAATGTTTGCTTTATTAAAGGTTACTGAAAGAAATGTGATTATAACCGAAATAAAACTTAATAAAGCTACAGCACTGCTTAACAAAGTAAAGATTAAGTTCATTAATGCAGCAAATACGCTGGATTATGAATATACAAAGTTCGGAGTTAAAAGTTCATATGAACTTGATAAGAAATACAGACTGTACGAGGAGATGAAAAAAGAGCAGATTAGAATGCTTGATATGACATCATCACTTAATTCTGCTGAAAATGAGCTTGAGAACATGCTTAAGAATTTAGGACTTTACAGTCCACATATATGGCTTGGAAGAGTGAGGGCAATCATTAATCCTAAGGAAATGGTTGAAGTGCGGCATGAAATAAATACTCGCCGTTATAAATTAAGGCAGCAGATAGAGTACAATGAAAAACGTATTGATGAAGCAAAGGAAAATATTAAAAAGATAACGCTTTCAAATCCGGCACACAGCGATGGTGCAATGCGCGTAATTGAAATGTATGAGAAGCGACATTCACGGGTTGCAAAATAAAATTGATATGTTACAATAAACAGTGGCTTTTTACGCATATGAATGATAAAAAGCGAAAGAAGTATGGAGGCTATAAGGATGAAAGAAAGACTTGAAGCAATTAGAGAAAGAGCTTTAGCACAGATTAATGAAACTGATTCGCTTGATAAACTGAATGATATCAGAGTCGCTTTCCTTGGAAAGAAGGGTGAACTTACAGAAGTACTTAAAGGTATGAAGGAAGTTGCACCAGAAGACAGACCTAAGGTTGGTCAGATTGTTAATGAGACAAGACAGGCAATTGAAGAAGTATTAGATAAGGCTAAGACAGAATTAGCTGCCAAGAAGAGAGAACTTCAGTTAAAGAGTGAAGTAATAGATGTTACTCTTCCATCTAAGAGGGATGAGTTAGGACATAAGCATCCTAATACACTTGCATTAGAAGAAATCCAAAAGATATTCATCGGAATGGGTTATGAAGTAGTTGATGGACCAGAAGTTGAGTATGATTACTACAACTTTGAGGCACTTAACATACCAGCTAACCACCCGGCTAAGGATGAACAGGATACATTCTACATTAATGATAAGATAGTACTCCGTACACAGACTTCCCCTGTTCAGGCAAGAGTTATGGAGAAGGGCAAGCTCCCTATCAGAATGATTTCTCCAGGACGTGTATACAGAGCAGATGAAGTTGATGCTACACATTCACCATGCTTCCATCAGGTAGAAGGTCTTGTAATTGATAAGGGAATCACATTTGCAGACCTTAAGGGAACTTTAGCAGAATTCGCTAAGGAGCTTTTCGGACCTGATACTAAAGTTAAATTCAGACCACATCATTTCCCATTCACTGAGCCTAGTGCCGAGATGGATGTAAGCTGTTTCAAATGTGGTGGTAAAGGATGCCGTTTCTGTAAGGGCGAGGGATGGATTGAAATCCTCGGCTGTGGAATGGTTCACCCACATGTATTCGAGCTTTGTGGAATTGATAAGGAAGAATATACAGGATTTGCCTTTGGTGTAGGACTTGAGAGAGTTGCTCTTCTTAAGTACGAAATCGATGACATGAGACTTCTTTATGAGAACGATATCAGATTTATAAAGCAGTTCTAAATCGATTCATATAGTGGTCTAACGACTGGAATAAGATAAAGTATATTTAAGGAGAATGACGATATGAATACATCATTAAATTGGATAAAAGCAATGGTTCCAGGTCTTGAGTGTACAGATCAGGAATTCAGAGATGCTATGACACTTTCAGGAACTAAGGTGGAGTGTTTTAATGCATTTGACAAGAACCTTGATAAAATCGTAGTTGGACAGATTCTCTCAGTTGAGAGACATCCTGATGCAGACAAGCTTGTAATATGTCAGGTTAATGTTGGCAGCGAGAATGTCCAGATTGTAACAGGTGCACCTAATATTGAAGTTGGTTCAAGTGGACAGAAGGTTCCTGTAGTATTAGACGGAGGTAAAGTTGCCGGAGGACATGACGGCGGCGCACTTCCAGAAGACGGAATTAAGATTAAGAAGGGCAAGTTAAGAGGCGTGGAGTCATGCGGTATGATGTGCTCTATCGAGGAACTTGGTTCTTCAAGAGAATTCTTCCCGGATGCACCAGAGGAAGGAATATATATATTTGGAGATGATGCTGTTGTTGGTTCAAGTGCGGTAGAGTACTTAGGACTTAATGATACAGTATTTGAATATGAGATAACTAATAACCGTGTAGACTGCTACAGCGTTATCGGTATCGCAAGAGAGGCTGCTGCTACATTCAGAAAGCCTTTCAATCCACCGGTTGTTACTAAGACAGGTAACGATGAGGATGTTAATACAATGGTTTCAGTTGATATTGAAGCTAAAGAACTTTGCTCAAGATATGTTGCAAGAGTTGTTAAGAATATCAGACTTGCTCCATCTCCAAAGTGGATGCAGCAAAGACTTATGACAGCAGGTATCAGACCAATCAACAACATTGTTGATATCACTAACTATGTTATGGAAGAATATGGTCAGCCAATGCATGCATATGACTATGATACTATTGCAGGTCACAAGATTGTTGTAAGAACAGCAACTGATGGCGAAAAGTTCGTAACACTTGACGGACAGGAGAGAACTCTTGACGCACAGACACTTCTTATCTGTGATGGTGAGAAGCCAGTTGGTATCGCAGGTATCATGGGTGGCGAGAATTCAATGATTACTGATGATGTCCAGACAATGCTTTTTGAAGCAGCTACATTTGACGGAACTAACATCAGAAAGACAACTAAGAAGATTGGTTTAAGAACAGACGCTTCTGGTAAATTTGAGAAGGGACTTGATCCAGAGAACGCAATGGAGGCTATCAACAGAGCATGCCAGCTTATTGAAGAGCTTGATGCAGGTGATGTTGTAGGAGGCGTGGTTGATGTATATCCTGACCCTGTAACTAAGAAGAGACTTCCATTTGAGCCGGCTAAATACAATGCTTTACTTGGTACTAATGTATCAGATGAAGATATGCTTTCTTACTTTGAAAGACTTGAAGTTGAATATGATAAAGATGCTAATGAGCTTATTATCCCAACATTTAGACAGGATCTTAACAGAGACGCGGATATGGCAGAGGAAGTTGCAAGATTCTTCGGATATGACAACATTCCTACAACTCTTCCTAAGGGAGAGACAACAATGGGGAAGATTTCATTTGAGCAGAGTATTGAAGATGCAGCTTCTGAGGTTGCCCAGTTTACAGGATTCTCACAGGCTATGACATACTCATTCGAGAGCCCTAAGGTATTCGATAAGTTAAAGCTTCCTGCTGATTCTGTATACAGAAAGACAGTTGTAATCTCTAATCCATTAGGAGAGGATTTCTCGGTTATGAGAACACTTCCAATTCACGGAATGCTTACATCTTTATCTACTAACTATAACAGAAGAAACAAGAATGTTAAGTTATATGAATTGGCTAAGATTTACCTTGCAGCAGATGATGTTAACGAGCTTCCGGACGAAAGAGTTGAATTCACACTAGGAGCTTTCGGCAGCGTTGACTTCTACTCAATGAAGGGTGTTATTGAAGAATTCCTTGAGAAGATTGGAATGAAGAAGAAGCCAACATATGATGCTAAGGCTGGTATTCCATTCTTACATCCAGGCCGTCAGGCTGATGTATATTATGCTGATAAGAAGATTGGTTACATCGGAGAACTTCATCCGGATGTTGCCGATACTTACTCAATCGGTGAGAGAACATATATTGTTGTTATTGATATTCCAACAGTTACAGAAATGGCAAGCTTCGATAAGAAGTTCACAGGAATTGCAAAGTTCCCAGCTGTAACAAGAGATATCAGTATGGTAATGCCTAAGGAACTTCCAGTTGGTGAAGTTGAGAAGATTATTGAAAAGCGCGGCGGCAAGATATTAGAAAGCTACAACCTCTTCGACATCTACGAAGGAAGCCAGATTAAAGAAGGCTTCAAGTCAGTTGCTTACTCAATCGCATTCAGAGCTAAGGACAGGACACTTGAGGATAAGGATATCACACCAGTAATGGAGAAGATATTCAAGGATCTTGAGGCTGACGGAATCGAACTTAGAAAGTAATACAGACCCAGCTGTTGCAGTGGTCGGTAAAGGGGCGGCGTGTGGCGCCGCCCCTTTGCTTTGAAAGGAGTAGTACATGGATTTACATGATTTTTATTATGATCTGCCAGAGGAGCTTATTGCGCAGGATCCTTTGTCTGACAGATCAAGTTCAAGACTTATGGTGCTTGATAAAGAAACAGGAGAGATTGAACATAAGATATTCAGAGATATCGTAGATTATCTTAAGCCGGGTGATTGTCTTGTTGTTAATGACACTAAGGTAATACCAGCGAGACTTATAGGTACTAAGGCTGATACAGGAGCTACTATTGAAGTGCTTCTTCTTAAAAGACTTGAAGACAGACAGGATACATGGGAAGTTCTTGTTAAGCCGGGAAAGAAGGCTAAGGTTGGTGCTAAGATAAGTTTTGGCGAAGGCAAGCTTATAGGAGAGATTATTGATATAGTTGAAGAAGGAAACAGACTTATCCAGTTCACATATGATGGAATATTTGAAGAGATTCTTGATGAGCTTGGACAGATGCCACTTCCACCATATATAACACATAAACTTGAAGATAAGAACAGATATCAGACAGTATATGCAAAGCATGAGGGTTCTGCAGCAGCGCCTACTGCCGGCTTACATTTTACAACAGAGCTACTTGAAAAAATCAAGGCCATGGGAGTTAATATTGCAAGAGTAACACTTCATGTGGGACTTGGAACATTCAGACCTGTCAAGGTAGAGAATATTCTTGATCATCATATGCATTCGGAGTTTTATGTTGTTACACAGGAAGCTGCTGATATGATTAATAATACAAGAAAGAATGGTGGCAGGGTAATTGCTGTTGGAACAACAAGCACAAGAACTCTTGAGTCAGTCGCACTTGAAGATGGAACAATTCCAGCCAAGAGTGGATGGACAGAGATATTCATATATCCGGGATATAAGTTCAAGGCAATCGATTGTCTTATAACTAATTTCCATCTTCCAGAATCAACACTTGTTATGCTTGTATCAGCACTTGCAGGAAGAGAACATGTGCTTCATGCATATGAAGTTGCGGTGCAGGAGAAATACAGATTCTTCAGCTTTGGAGATGCTATGTTTATTAAATAATAAAAGTATACAAAAAATATATTTGAACTTCCAATAAGTTAATGATATCATTATATGGATTAAATGAAAGAGAACAGGTATAATCCTGTACAGTACAGAGGGAATCATGGGGATTGAAAAGAGAAAATCAAGAAGAACTGATGTCAATGTTTATATATCATTAAGACAGCTTGATGATAAATATGTTTCTGGGTATGCTGGTGATACCGTAGACGTGAATGTCATTAATATATCAAAAGATGGCATGGCATTTAAGTCTGATTATAAGTTTAAACCTAATACTTATTACGATACAGTTGTTATACTTGCCAATAAAGAACGATTGGCAACTGTAATAGAAATTATACGAATGAGTAATTCAGGGGATGCAGAGACAACATACGGCTGTAGATTTGTTGGTATTAGTAAAGAAGATCAGTTTAAGATAGAAGTTTACCAGATAGTAGACGAAAGCAAAAACAACTAAATATTATGAGTAGCACAGATGATCGCGGCTGCATTCGTGCAGGTGAGGAAAGTCCGGGCTTCACAGGGCAGGATGCCGGATAACGTCCGGTGGAGGCAACTCCAAGGCCAGTGCAACAGAAATATACCGCCATGGCGAAAGCTATGGTAAGGGTGGAAAGGCAGTGTAAGAGACTACCGCATTGCTGGTAACAGCAGTGGCACATGTAAACCCCATTCGAAGCAAGACCAAATAAAAGCGATATAAAGGCTGCCCGCCAAGCTTTAGGTAGGTCGCTTGAGCCTGCTGGCAACAGCAGGACTAGATAGATGATCATCACAGCTTATGCTGACATAACCCGGCTTATAGTGCTGCTCATTTTATTATAATAATCATTTCCGGCTATATGCCGGATTTTTTATGCATTGTAATCAGTATAAATGCGTCTTCATTTCTTTTAATATTGAGTATAGAAAATTAATATTAAAGGAGAGACGGATACATGAGAGAAAGACAGATGCAACAACACAGGCGGCAGGAAGTGTCCAGGCAGATATTGCACTTGTATGTGGAACAGCAACTGATAAGGTGAGTTTAACAAAACAATTGCAAAGCTTCCAGCACCAGATCCGGAACCGACACCTAACCCAGACACAAAACTAGGAGATATAACATTTGAACCTGTGGTTTCTGAGGATGTTCCAAGTGTTAATGTTGATACTGATAAGAAAAAGTTGATTGAGAAGACACTTGATGATAAGCAGAAAGATATTGTTAATAAAGGTGGTTCAGCAGATATTGTTTTATCAATAAAGAATGCAACTGACAATAATGCTGCTGATAAGAAACTTATTGAGGCTTCATTTAAAGCAAATAAAAAGATTGGTAAGTGCTTAGACGTTTCGTTGTTGCTGACAGTTAAGGACAAAGCTGGAAATGTTGTCAATAATAATAAGAAAGTATCTGATTCACAGGAAATGATTACTATTACAATTAATGTACCATCAGATCTTATATCTAATAACAGAGAATACAAGATTATTCGTGTACATAATGGTGTAGTAAAAACAGTTGATAGTGTATGGGATGCAGATAATAAGACAATTACATTTAAGACTAATGAATTTTCAACATATGCGATTGTCTATAGAGATGTAGCTGGTTCAGAAGTAAAGCCAAGTGATCCGGAGACAAAGCCGTCAACACAAGAAACAAATCCAGAATCTAAGCCTTCAGAAGATGTGACAAAACCATCTGAGAGTGTAACTAATGGTACAGAGTCTTCAACACAGGTTAGTACTGAAGCAGTATCAGAAGCACAGAACACAGAGCCTGGAACATCTACTCAGACAGGAGATGCAACAAGACTTATGATGTGGCTTATGATTGCTTTATTAAGTGGAGCAGGTATTGCAGGAATCATCAGTAAGAAAAAGAAATTAAATAATTAGTTATTAATAATTAAAAGAACTGTAGCATGACATTGATGTGTGTCTGTTGCAGTTCTTTTTCTGTTGTTAATAATGTAATAATTGTTTTCAGAATGGGAAAGTATATTTAACAAGAAAAAAATACAAAATGTATTTATTTTTTAACTTAAGTGATATAATATAGAAGGGAAAGGAGATTTATGGTATGGATAACTTGGTTTATTTGTTAAATGTCAGAATGTCAGGAATTAAGAGCATAAAAAATGAAATTAGATTGGATTTTTATAAGAAGACTGTTGATAAGAATTTTGATCCTGATAAATTCAGGGTTAAGGCTATATATGGAGAAAATGGTTCGGGAAAGACAGCAATTATTACTGGAATCAAGATATTTCAGGATTTGATGCTGAGTAATCAATATCTTAACGAAAGTAAGAATCAGAGATTCCTTGATGAAATAATTAATAAAGAAACATCGAGATTTACATTTGGGTGTGAATATATTACAGGAGAAGAAGAATCATATATTGTCTATGATTATAATTTTGAGTTGGAGAAGAATAATAAAGGAGATTATGTTATAAAACATGAAAGCCTTAATTTAAAAAATGGTAATTATCCCAATAATAATTATGTTAATGTATTTGAGTGTGATAATGGTGAACTTATTAATATTAATTGTAATGAGACTGTTAAGAATATTATAGAAAAAAAGACATTTAATCTGTTAAATAAGAACCCTTTTATGTCACTTTATATTGTTGATTATACTAGTGTTATTGAAAAAGATAAGGAATTCTCATACAATATTGCAGTGATGTTATTTCTCATAGCACTTATTAATGTATATATTAACGAAGAGGATAAACATGATATATATTTTTTGAGGAAAACAATAAGAGAATCACACGAAAAAAGTTCCGAGTATATTAATGATATAAATGAGATTCTAGATACAATAAGTGTATATTCCGGATTTGATGACAATTCTATAAGCAAGTCAGAATTTGACAAGTATAAAGAAAGTGTAAAACAGCTTACAAAATTTATACAAATTTTTAAGAGAGAATTAAAATCGATAGATATAGATGCAAAGGATGATGGAGACAACTATAGGTGTGAGTTGATTTTTAATTATGGTAATTATAAGGTTAATAAGGAATTTGAAAGTACTGGAATAAAGAAACTTGTAAGATTATATTCAGCATTTAAAGCAGCTAATAATTATGGAATTGCATTTGTGGATGAAATGGACTCTAACATTAATGATATTTATTTATGTAAATTAATAGAGTATTTTATGTATTATGGTAAAGGACAATTGTGTTTTACTATGCATAATGTAGATCCGATGTCATTATTAAAACAGAATAAGAATTCTATTGATTTCTTATCAAGTGATAATAAAATAGTGTCGTGGGTATCTAAGGGGCATGCATCTCCAGAAAATTATTATAAGAATGGAATGATTGAAAATTCGCCATTTAATATAGATGCTACAGATTTTATAGGAATATTTGAGGGGTAGTTATGGGAAAACAGATAATTCTATGTGTTGAAACTAATAAGCAAGCTGATACAGATAGCACATATATTATGGATGCCATCAGACATAATTATGTGATCGATAATTCGGTTAAAATTAGTAAGATATACATGAAAACAAAAACAAGATATAATGATAAGGGTGTAGTGAGAGATATAGATAAGTTAATTAATATGTATAATCATGGAAAGAGTTATGTGGTTTATTGTATTGATACAGATCAAATTGAAAGCAATCAAATGCATAAAATGGAATTTGATAATATATCAGATTACTGTAAGAACAATGATTGTGAATTAATATGGTTTTGTCATGATGTCGAAGAAGTTTTTATAGGGAAAAAGGTAAAGGATTCTGAAAAAAGAAAAACTGCGGCAGAGTTTAGAAAAAAAGAGTGTGTTAAAAAATTGAATTTTAATGATATGAGAAGTAATAAACAATTGAAAGGCAAAAGTAATTTGCTTTTAGTGATGGATAAATATCTGGATAGGAAGATTTGAATATGTTATCAAATAATTTTCGCCGAATTGTTTTCACAATTCTTGCGGTTACATGGATGGTTGTTATTTTTTCTTTCTCGGAAAGGCAGGGGGATGAATCGGAAGAACAGAGTATTAAAGCTGGAATGATGGTTTGTCATGTATTTGTTCCAGGGTTTGATGATTTAAGTGAGCAGCAGCAGATTCATATGGCACAGGCTATTGATCATCCGGTAAGAAAGACTGCACATGCGACAGAGTATGCTATGCTTGCAGGATTGGTTCTGGGGGCTGTTACAGTCAGCATAATTAGATGGAAAAATGTATTGGTTTCAGTATGCATAGCCGTAATATATGCATCAACGGATGAGCTTCACCAGCTTTTTGTGCCGGGAAGAAGCGGACAGTTAAAGGATGTTTTAATTGATGGCTGTGGAGCAGTTATTGGAGCATTAATTATATGGGGAATATCATATCTGATTCATAAAAAGAAAAAATGATTATCAGTTGCAAATCTTTTCATAAGGACTATAATAGTTAAGAATTATTAGTAATTATGATGGGATGGAAGAAAAATGGAAAATGCCAACACTATGGATAATACAAAAATGACTAATGGACCGATAACAAGGATTTTATTATCATTTGCAGGACCAGTGCTTTTGGGTCAGCTTCTGCAACAGCTTTATAATATTGCAGATGCAGCAATTGTTGGACAGTTCTTAAGCTCTAAGGCACTGGCAGCAGTTGGTGCAACTTCTTCTCTTACGTATATTGTATGTTATTTCTGTATAGGTTCATGTATAGGAATAAGTGTTCCTGTGTCACAGGCATTTGGTGCAGGAAAGAATACTGATTTAAGAAAATATTTTATTAACGGAGTCTACTTTGCACTTGCGATTGCTGTCATTATGACAGCAGTCACAGCGTCTATGAGTGGACTCTTTTTAACGTGGTTAAAGACACCTGAAAATATATTTAAGGATGCACATGTGTATCTTGTTATTATATTCTTAGGACTTCCGTTGACGGTTCTGTATAACTTCTGTTTTGGGATTCTGATGGCATTTGGAGACAGCAAAAAATCAACAATGTTTATGGCAGTATCAACTGTTATTAATATTTTTCTTGATCTGTTTCTGGTTGTTGTTGTGAAATGGGGTGTTGCAGGAGCTGCAGTTGCTACTATATTTTCACAGGGAATTGCAGGCGTTCTTAGTGCTGTATACATCTTTAAGAAGTACAAACTGTTATTTCCAGTTAATGCAGATGAAAGAAAGTTCCATCCGTATTACATGAAGAACATTATTAAAATGTGCATGCCAATGGGACTGCAGTATTCTATTACTGCAATTGGCGCAATTATTCTGCAATTTTATGTAAATGCACTTGGAGAAGACGCCATTGCAGGATTTACATCCGGATATAAGATTAAGAATCTGATTCTGTGTCCGTTAAATGCGTTGGGAACAGCTCTTTCATCATTCGTCGGACAGAATTTCGGAGCTAAGAGATTTGACCGTATCAGTGAAGGATTTAAGAGAACTTTAGAGATTGGTCTTATCTATTCTGTAATCACGATGATAGTATGTTTCTTTACCGGCAGATATATGGCACTTATATTCGTTGATGCAGCTGATACAGTTGTTGTCGGTTACACTGTGAAGTTTATAAGATACATAAGTGTGTTTAATGCAGAACTGGCACTTTTATTTACTGCAAGGTATTCAGTTCAGGGTATGGGCTATGGCAAATATTCTATTCTCTCAGGACTTGCTGAGATGGCTGGAAGGGCGGCTGTTGCTGTGCTTCTGATACCACATTTTGGCTTTGATGCAGTGTGCTGGAATGAGGGACTTACATTCCTTGCAGGAATTGTAGTTATTCTGCCAATTTATATTAAACTATTTTGCCATTTGCGTAAAAGTATGATATAATTTTTACGATTTTGGGATGAGGAAAGGTGGCGCTTATGTCTAAGATTATATTAACAGGTGACAGACCAACCGGAAGACTTCACTTAGGTCATTATGTTGGATCTTTAAAGCGAAGAGTTGAATTACAGAATTCAGGTGAATATGAGAAGATTTTTATTATGATTGCGGATGCACAGGCATTAACAGATAATGCTGATAATCCAGAGAAAGTAAGACAGAACATTATCGAGGTTGCACTCGATTATCTTTCAGTTGGTATTGATCCAGCTAAGTCTAATATATTTATCCAGTCACAGATTTCACAGCTTACAGAGCTTACATTTTATTATATGAACCTCGTTACAGTTTCAAGACTTCAGAGAAACCCTACAGTTAAATCTGAGATTCAGATGCGTAATTTTGAGGCAAGTATTCCGGTAGGATTTTTCTGTTATCCTATAAGCCAGGCAGCAGATATTACTGCATTTAAGGCTACTACTGTTCCTGTAGGAGAAGATCAGGAGCCTATGATTGAGCAGTGTCGTGAGATTGTAAGAAAGTTTAATTCTGTATATGGAGAAGCATTGGTTGAACCAGAAATTCTTCTTCCAGATAATAAGGCATGTTTAAGACTTCCTGGTACTGATGGTAAGGCTAAGATGAGCAAGTCATTAGGAAACTGCATCTACTTATCTGACACTCCAGAGGAAGTTAAGAAAAAGGTTATGAGTATGTACACAGACCCTAACCATATTCAGGTATCTGATCCTGGACAGGTTGAGGGTAACACAGTATTTACTTACCTTGATGCTTTCAGCAGTGATGAGGATTTTGCTGAATTCCTTCCTGATTATAAGAATCTTGATGAATTAAAGGATCATTACAGAAGAGGTGGTCTTGGAGATGTTAAGGTTAAGAAGTTCCTTCTTAATGTTATCAACAAGGAGCTTGAACCAATCAGAGCAAGAAGACATGAATATGAAAAGGATATTCCAGAAGTATATAATATCCTTAAGAAAGGTACAGAAGCGGCTTACGCTGTTGCACAAGACACTCTTGATGATGTCAAGGCTGCTATGAAGATTGATTATTTTAATGATGCAGAACTTATTAAGGTTCAGTCAGAAAAATACAGCAGAACAGAGTAATTATTTAATTAAATATACACACGGAGGCTTTTCTATTATGAGACATTTACTTAGTCCGCTTGATTTAAGCGTTGATGAACTGGCAAGATTATTAGATCTTGCAAGAGACATTTCAAAGGATCCATCAAAGTATGGTCATGTATGTGATGGAAAGAAGATAGCCACATTGTTCTATGAGCCAAGTACTAGAACAAGATTAAGCTTCGAGGCTGCCATGATTAACCTTGGCGGTCAGGTATTAGGCTTTTCTGAGGCTTCTTCAAGCTCAGCGTCAAAGGGTGAAAGTGTTGCAGATACTATAAGAGTTATCTCTTGTTATGCAGATATATGTGCAATGCGTCATCCAAAGGAAGGTGCTCCAATGGTAGCTTCTGAATATTCGCACATTCCTATTATCAATGCAGGTGATGGTGGACATCAGCATCCTACACAGACACTTACTGATCTTATGACAATAAGGGAGCTTCGTGGTTCACTCGATAACTTTACTATCGGTTTATGTGGTGACCTTAAGTTCGGAAGAACAGTTCACTCACTTATAAGTTCATTAGTTAGATACAAGAATGTAAAGTTTGTCCTTATATCGCCTAAGGAGTTAAGAATTCCTGATTATATCAGGGATGATGTGCTTAAGGCTAATAACTGCGATTTCGTAGAAGTTGAGAATCTTGAACAGGCTATGCCTGAGCTTGATATTCTCTATATGACAAGAGTACAGAGAGAAAGATTCTTCAGTGAAGATGAATATTTAAGAATGAAAGATTTCTATATACTTGATGAAGATAAGATGGCACTTGGAAAGCCTGATATGTATGTTCTTCATCCGCTTCCAAGAGTTAATGAAATATCTGTTGATGTTGACAATGATGACAGAGCTGCTTATTTCAAGCAGGTTCAGTTTGGTGTATATGTAAGAATGGCACTTATACTTACTTTACTTGGACTTGATACAGTGGTTAATCCATCATTAGCGCATGTACTTGATTCACTGGATGCATAAGGAGGAAAATTTATGTTAAATGTAGGCGAACTTAATGAAGGCTTTGTTCTTGACCATATTGAAGCAGGAAAGGCCATGATGATATACAATTACTTAGGACTTGATAAGCTTGACTGTCAGGTTGCTATTATTAAGAATGCAAGAAGTGGTAAGATGGGAAAGAAAGACATTATTAAGATTGAAGGTGGTCTTGATCTTGTTGATCTTGATGTTTTAGGATTCGTTGACCATAACATTACTGTAAATATTATTAAGAATGGTGAAATAGTAGAGAAGAAGAGACTATCTCTTCCAAAGCAGGTTACTAATATTATCAAATGTAAGAATCCAAGATGTATCACATCTATCGAGCAGGGCTTAAAGCAGGTGTTCGTACTTGCTGATGAGGAAAAGCAGGTTTACAGATGTAAGTACTGTGAAGAGAAATATTCATAAAAATTAATGGCTGG
>ULPF01036881.1_pt1 | contig 22764 bp, 15 predicted proteins | sample 1953271 | NCBI WGS metagenome assembly ULPF01 (sample SAMEA4835622, study PRJEB28245) | human gut metagenome | biome: gut microbiome; material: fecal sample | place: Denmark | collected 2008
GATTATAGATTTCTTTCCAGTCTAATTCCAATATAGCATTAACAAATTCTTGTCTTATTTCATAATTGGGAATATAACAATATCCAAAACATAAATCTTCTCCTTTTATAAAGGCTAAATAACCTAAATGAATTAATACTGTTAAGGTTGAATCCGCTGAATCATTTTCTAATAATTTGGTTGATATTGAAAACAGCAAATTATCACGTTTAATCATTTTTTTCACCTCCTTTCCATGAGGTAAAAAAATACTTAGAAATGATTCCAAGTATTTTCTCATTACACTTTAATATTGAGTTCTTTACACGCCTCATATTTAGGAGTAAATAAATGTTTATATTTTCATTATTTATTTAGTGATTAAGTCAGTTCATAGGAAAGCTATATGCTACTTCAAGTTTTCATAACCGCACCTCCTTGTAACATAATTTTACAATATATATGTATTATTGCTAAATCCTATAAAGTTTCTTAATATAATATTTGGCTTAAACATATCGGTTTAATTTTTATTTTAACAATAAAAAAATCGACTGTAGTTAATACCACAGTCGACAATATTCATAAAAATATTTAATTTTATTTTTTTGAATGATGCTTGAAGAATAGATTCTATAATGTTAAAAAAACTTAATCTCTTTGATTGAATTTATTGTTATAAATTAGTTAGTATTATTTCCAACATAATTTTAAAATGTATTAATAGTAAAGTTTATAAATAAATATTTTTCATTTCATATACATTATCTAAATATCTTTCATAATCGTCATCATAATAACTATCATCTTTATTCTCATATAAATAATAAAGCTTTGCATTTTTATCAAAATACAGATAATAATCGTATGATACTTCTCTTAAGGTATATGCCATATACCTCATAAATTCTCTAGCTGTTCTATCATCCCAATTATATAGCTTCATTAGGTTTACCAAATTAATTTTGGCTCCTCGTTTAATATAATTATATATTTTAATTAGTGCTACCTCTTTTTCTTGTTGAGGTGACAAGGCAAGCTCTGTATTTAATTGTTTAAGTGGAAGTTCAATTAAGGCATACCTTTTGGATTTATATTCATATCTTATTATATATGGTAGCTTTAATAATTCAATATCAGTTTTAAGCTGCCTTATATAAGTTTGAAATGTCCTAAGTTTAATTTCAAACTTATCACATATCTCAGCAGCTGATATAGATTTATCCTTTAATAATAAGCAGTAAATATAAAATGTCCTTCTGTTTTTTTGTTTATTAGCGTACATCTTCAATATCCTTAAATTCTATTTTTGTTAATAGGTGTTGGAAAAATGCTTCTCTATTTTCTTCTTGAGGTATTCCTAACGTGTTTAAAACATCATTTCTATTCAAATTATTTATGTGTTCGATTTTACCACTTAAGAGCATTTCATAATCTGAAATATTTATTCCTATTAATTTAGCTGCGTCAGTATTACTAATTCCATAGTACTGGCAATGACAAACGATAGTTTTTTCAAATGTTTCTAAGCGATTTAGCTTAGTTGAAATTAGATAATAGTATAGCTTCTTAAGGGTACTTTCATAAAAATAGGTATCTTCTATGGATAAATTTTTAAAATATCTCTTATCAAAGCCAACATATATAGTAAGTGTCTCATCTTTGCTAGAAGCTACATATATTTCATAGTCAGGCTCATATAAATTTATAAACCTGCTTAAATCAGGTAAAAAGCATTCAGTAGGTAAGGCATGGCCTAATAATTCTCCTCTTGATTCAAGTGAATCTTGTGGTGAATAATAGCTTACATATAATAAACTAGGATCATCCAATTCTATTTTAATATTAAAAGAATCATCTTTATTTTTACTGTCAAATAATTCATATAATCTTTCTTCCATACTTTCAACCTCTATGTGTTATTTATTATACCAATATTTCTTGAAATATTCTAGATTAGAATCGCCAAACAATCCTGATTCAATTAAAAATGAGGATGGATTAAATTGGTATTTATTGCCTTTGATATAATGATTTTGAGCACATGTAATATAAAGTAATTTCATAGCTACATACATACATCTTCTTTCCTCATCTTTAGCTTCTTTAGCAATTTTTGCAGGAGGGATTATACCTTCATTACAGCTTATTATGATTACACATTGAAATTCAAGTCCTTTACTTTTGTGTATTGTAAGTAGAGTAACCTCATTTGCATTATTTTTTTCTGCATCATTAATCATTAATTCATTTATTGTCTCTAGGTAAGTAGTATATGAAGAGTAATAATGGATATTTTTTCTTACGTTCTTTGATTGTAATAAAATATTCTGAGTTACCTCTTATTCTAAGTGGAACCTGATCCTTAAGCTGGTAATCAACAAATATTTTTGTATGACGCTTAAGGTTATGTGATACTGTTGAAAAGAAGGTAGCTGCGCCATCCTCTCCTACTTCCTTTTTATTGTCATGTGAGTTATATTCCTTATCAAATTCTGATAGCGATATAACGATATATTCATCTACAGGATAGTAGTCTGTTTTCTTATTTACTCTCATATAATCAAAATTAAATATCTTTGAATATTCATTAAATAGTGGTGAATAAATTGAATAGTTAGATATTAGAAATGTTCCTCTATTATTGAGTAGCTCATAGGTATCTATATATTTCTTGTGCTCAGGAAAATCTTTTGGATTTTGTCTGATTGTAGCGAAGTTTAGATACTTATATTGCATCTCAGAATCGAGTAATGCTTTTTCTGATTCTTCAATATAATTTTCTTCACTGGCAAGTGATAGTGATACGTTAAGCAATGTCTTACCAGTTCCTGGTGGGCCATTGATAAACGTTGTTTGGGTTAATTCATCATTTGCAAATTCCTTTAATCTTTCATGATGCTTCTTAAGCTTATATTCAGCCCTTGAAATAGCTTTAAAAAATAAAGCTAATACAAGGGCTGGTATCCATATCCATAGTGGTACATATTTTAATTTTGGATAAATAAATGTAAATATAGATTGGATGATTTCAAATACTAATTGATTCCTAGTAAATGGATACTCTAATTGAAATGCCTTTAAGGTATTTTCATGCTTATCATTTAAATAAAAGCATCTTATTAAAGGCTTTTCTTTAGTTCCAAAGTTTACTAAAATTACCTTATATTCTCTATCTGAATTTTTGGCTTTAGCTTGTACAAATTCAGCATCTAAACCATAGAACATAATTCCACCTTTATCATCTAAGTGATCTAGCATTCCTCTATTTGCTGCGATAGATTGTAAAGTATCAAATGAAAATTCATGCTTAATCTTAACCTGAAGATTACCATATCCTTTTTCGAACACATTAGATTGTTTCATATTTTTAACGATTGCTTTAGTTTTAACAACCAAGTCTCCACTAAAGTCTTTTGAAATAACACAATTAACATCAATTTTTCCAGTCATATATTAGTCCTCCTTAATTTTTATTATTTTTTCTTGGAATTGGCTTATTTTTAGCCTTGCTGTTAAACATAAATTAAATAACTACATCTTCGCTGATTGAATTTGATAACTTAGAATATAATTTAATTATTTCTAAAGCATCTTTAATCTCATAGCCAAGTAAAGCTAGAGTAATTAATAGGTATGCTTGATTAGATTTCTTCACAGTTATCACGTTCCTCTGCTAAGACATTCATATTGATATATCCATCAATAGAGTCCTTTACTAAAGCTGCAGCATCATAAAGTAATGAGTCATACATTGTTTCAACCATATTTTTTTTAATTCTTAATGCTAAGTGAGATCCAAACTTGAACACACATGATTCAAATATTTTTGTTAGATCTTCTGGCTCTATCTTTATAACCTGATTAGCTTGAGTAAATCTTCTTCCATTCTTATATACAGGTTTAGTGAAATTATTTGAGAAAGCTGATACAATTTTTTTACCTGTTTTTTCATCTACTCTTTTATGTAGATTAACTGTTGCAACTGATATTTCTATTAAATCTAGAAAATCAATTTTATAATTACTTGTTTGCTTATTCATAAATTAATGTCCTTTTTTTGAGGATTTAGAACCTCTTTTAATAAGAGGATCAATCTTGTGAAAGAACATATCCTCATTGAAATATACTTCAGCATATGATTCTTCTATAAGAGAGAATGATTTTAATAATTCTAATAGAATTTCATCCACTGCGTAGCTCTTAAAGTCTAATTTTACTAATGTCTTTTCAAAAAGGCTTGCGGCTTCTTCCTTAGTGATATTCGTAGAATCCTCTAATTTTAATGTAGTTGCCGAATAGTTACGTTTTACCTCTATCCCAAATGTACCAATAATTTCTACCATATCATCATTACTAAAATACATATTATGTAGTGTGTAGGCTACATATCCTTTACATGCATCGATTGTCATTTCTAAATCCTCCTATAATTTAATCTTTAAATTCTAAATTCTGATAATACTTAGCCATATCATCAAGTTTGTAGTTATCTTGAAGTAAATCATCTAAAACTATCAAGGCTTGTCTGATTTCATATTTGCTTTTTCCCATTAGATACAAAGTTAAAGCTAAACTACCTTTTAAAGTTTCAGCGACTTCATTTTGCTCTACAATCATATTAATCACCTCTTTAAGAAACTCTAATTTGCACTCTTGCGTTCCTTACACCACCTATTATGAGGGTAGAGGGTGCACGGGTTTTGGGAGGTGAGTATCAATGCATAAAAAAAACTTACAATCTTTTGACTGTAAGCCTTTGAATAATTCTATTTAAAAGTTAAAAAGCATCAGAATATATTTATTCCAATGCTTCATTATTAATATTTAATTTACGCTACAATTGAATAATGCATTACATCGATTACCTTAGCTAAAATATCAATATTATCACCAAATATTTCAACAATATCCATATCAGAGAATGGCTCATTCATTTGTATTTCTTCTGGAGTTATATCTCCATTTTGCTTAACATATAAAATTATTTGTCTTATAAATTCTTGTTGTTCAGATGTTAAGCTATCCATTGAAAAATACTCACTTAGTTTTTGGTTTGCACTTTCGATATCAAGATCAACAACCTTTCTGACATAAGCAGGTAAATCTTGATGCGTAACTTCTAAATAATCTTCTTTTGTGCCTAACTCATTCCATAAAATATCTTCCAACTGATTAATATCTTCATTTGTAAGCTTTTCAAAATTTTTAATCTTTTTGATTACAGGTGACTCAGAATGAGCTTTTAAATATTCCATTACTCTACGCTCGTATGTTTTAACTCCAGTAGCAGTAAACGCTCTTTCTCCTTTATTAATAACCTCATCAGAAATATCTAACGATATATCATATCTAGGATCAACTTCAATATATGCCATTAGATTTCTGAATTTGATTCTTAAATCCTCTAATTTTTCTACTGTCATCTTATTCCAAAATTTATCATCAATTATATTTAATAATAATGATTTATTTTTCAAAACCTCATCAATACCAGCTTTATGGTTTATCAAGTATTCTGCACATGTCATAATAAAGTGTTTTGAATTGTCGGCTTTAACTTCGTCATTTAGTAATTTTCTTTCGTAATTGTAAGCGTGATAATCTAAAACCTTAGCTTTATCTTGGCTTCCACCAAATGAAATAATTAATGGTAAAATATATTTCTTTATTTCATTAATTGATTTAATGCTTAAAGCTTGCCAAGCTGTTCTATCTTTATACTTATCAACATAAGGTAAATTTGTTTTTACAGCTAGCAATTCTCTATTCAAGCCAGAAACAGCATTACAAAGCTCATCTAATATTGAATTATAATAATCATTAATATATGAATTACTTAAATGAACTAAATTATTCATATCGTGTGTTAATGTTAATCTTATATCAAATAATCTTTGAGATAGACTCAAGCTACCTTTAGCTGTTCTACCATCTGGATGTAATTCAAAAAATTCAAAACTATCACAAAAATCAAAAATATAGAATCCTTGCTTATCTTTATAATTTCTAACTGTATCATCGGCTGAAGTATTATCAAAATATTCTCTGCATGGAGATACAACATTTAGATTTTCACATAATCTTGTACCTCTACCAATCATTTGTACAAATTTGATTTTAGAATAAACTTCTTTAAAGAAAACCAAATTCAATACATCTGGAGCATCAATTCCTGTATCTAGCATATCAACTGATACTGCAATTTGTGGTAATCCTCCATTTGAAAATTGTTTTACTAATGAATCTGAATAATTAACATAATTATCAATTAATTGACAGAAATTTTCGCCATACTCTGGATATAGTTTTCTAAATCGTTCTACTATTAATTCCGCGTGCTTATGATTATAAGCAAAGATTATAGTTTTACCTATTACATCTCCATTTTTGATTTTTAATCCTTCATTCATTAATGTTTGAAGCACTAAATCACATGTCTTATTGTTATAAATGCGTTTAAAGAAGTCACTACCTTTTATTTGCTCAGGTGTTTCACCTAATACTGCAAATGCTTCTTCATATTTTTTCTTATCAGCATCTGATAAATCGTTATATCTTGCACCACGCTTTAATAGTTCTGTAGTTCTATCAAAGCATCTATAAGCAACTAGATATCTTTCTTGTACAGCTTGCTCTAAATCATAACTATATGTAGGCTCACCATTAGGTAAATCAAAGATGTCATAAGTAGATGCATCATTTTTAACATCGTCTCTTGGAGTAGCTGTTAAACCAACCAATAACGAATCAAAGTAATCAAATATAGCACCATATTTATTAAATATTGATCTATGAGCTTCATCTATAATTATTAAATCAAAACGTCCAACTCCAAATTTTTTGTGTTCTCCGTTTATCATATTTATAATTGTTTGATATGTAGAGAATGTTACTCTAGCATCATAATCAATTTCTTTGCTGATTGTTTTATCTGAAATAACACACATAGACATATTTGGTAATAGCTTTTGAAAGTTATAAAAAGCTTGTGATACTAGTGATGTTCTATCTGCTAAAAATAAAACATTTTTTATCCAATCGTGTCTTGTTAATATTTCTGTTAAAGAAATAGCAGTTCTTGTTTTTCCTGTCCCTGTAGCTAAAACTAATAAAGCTTTCCTTCTTTTTGCATTAAATACTTCTAAAATTTTTGTTAAAGCTACTCGTTGATATGGTCTATTAGCGATATCCATATTAAAATTGAAATCTGTTATTGTTCTGTTCATGCTTTGCCTTTGAATCATGAGTTTTAACTCTTTTAGACTCATAAATCCTAGCACTGTTCTATCTGGATATCCTAATTGATCAATTACCTTTATTTCATAACCATTTGTATAATAAAGTACAGGAGTATAGCCCCATACCTTTTTCATACACTCTCCATAGAGTACAACTTGTTGACGTCCTTTAATAGGATTAATACTTGTTTTTTTAGCTTCAACAATAGCAAGTGGTTTACAATCTGTATCATATAAAACATAATCACAAAAACCTTCTTCTTTATTGTTAGGCATACCATCAACTCTTATTTCAATACCTGCTTCTCCTGAAACTGGTACATTTTCTTTTTGGCACACCTTCCATCCTACAGCTTCAAGCTCAACATCAATATATACCTTTCTAGTTTCTTTTTCTGTAAGTGAAGGCTTATATGATAATACTGAATCTTTAGGTATAGAGTTTTTATATAGATTAAATTCCAAAGAATCAACATTTGTAGAAAAATTATTATTTTTAACATCTGCATTTACTTTTTTTAATTGAGTTTTATCAAATTCCGGGTATGAATCAATAATAGTCAGCTTCTTTAAGCATTCTCCTACAAAATTATATAAATTTTCTAATGCTATTAAAGCCATATTTTTATCTACTTTTTCATTACGAGTTGCCATTGTACCAACTTTACGAATGAAATGTAGTGAGGCCATATTTTCGTTATTATTAATAAATGAAGTAAATTCCTTTGAGTTCAATAATTCATATAAATCATATTTCAAAGGAATAGAACCTGTTTTCGCATTTATTACAAACTTAACAATATAGTCTAAACCATTTAATGATTTTATTGCACTTGAATCTGGATAGCTATATACTAATTCTTCTGCAACACTGCAGCAATCATATAAAGTATTAAAATGTTCTAATTTACTTAAATAATCGAAATTCATATGATGTCACACCCTTATTACAATAATTATATAATATTTTTATCTAAAATTGTAGTATTAGTGACATTTTATTGATAAATTTCGATTTATCGATTTGTTCTACAATAGCTGCAAATTGGTCTTGAAGTGGCCTAGGAGCTACTAAAATTGGAAAATCTTCCACGTGATTCTTATTAATTTGACGTTTATCTATTCCACCAACGCATACACTTCTAATATATTCTCTATATTCATCTTGTAATAATGTATATAAAACAAATTTTTTGTTAAAGCGGTCATTCAATCTTATCAAATAAACATGCCCATTTAAATTTGCACTGTAATCTTCGCCTTCAAAAATGGCTGGTCTACCTAAGCTACTATTTTCCGTATTAATTCGACCCGTTTTTGTGATTAATATATCTCCACTTTTTAACATACTATCCTTAATTGAATTGTTTGTGGATTCATCAATATATACAACATCAGATAAATCGATTTTATTACGCAATACATTTTGAGATCTAATAAAAATTATACCTTTTTCAACATAGTTTTTATCGCCACCATGCGGCGTATTACCATTTGTTATTTTTTCTGATATATTTTTTAATTTCAATACCGAATATTTTTTCTCATTGGTGATTGGATTCCCAAACATCTCTATAAATTGGGATTTAATTAATTCATCAAAAACATTGATTTGGTTCTTTTTATTCTTAATTGAGGCAGATAAAGCAATGTATTCATCAATAATTCTTTGTTGAATTTCTTTTGGAATTAACGGTAATTTAATTTTTTTAAAGCCTTCATCTGACAAAGCTTTCATTGTAGCTCCATTACAATTTTTATCTTTTTTATCATTAAAGGTTTTGCTCATAAAATAACACTTTAAAAACTTCGGTAAAAATCTTTCATCACTTATACAATAAAACCCAGTAGAATAGATATAATTACAAGTTTCTTCATCTACTACTATAACCTTAATTGTATTTTGCATTTTGGCAAATAAAACATCTCCAGGCTTAGCAACAACATTAGCTCTTGAAGGTTTATTATCATATGTTACCTCAGTATAACCAACAATTTCATCATCAATTATATCTGCAGTAGCAATATATTTTTTTACACCATCAAACTTTTTACAAGAATCCCCGCTTTTTTTTATATCAATAACAAAAGTTAATTCTTCCATTATAGATCACCTAGCATTCTTTTTAATTCCTTAATGGAATCATTAAATTCTACTTCTAAGCTTTCAATTTCTTCAAGTAATGCAGATGGAGATCTATACTCTTTTACCTCTTTAACTGTTTCTTTATATTTATTAATAGATAAGTCATATCCTTTTTCTCTAATTTCTTCTACTGGAACCATGAAACACTTATCAAATCTTGTATGCTCTTCATTTTTACGGTTTTTAAATCTTTCAATGATATCAGGAATATCATTTTCTTTTATTTCAACACGCTTATCATCTAATGAATATCCATCAGCCTTCATATCATAGAACCAAACATTACTTGTTCCACCATTATTTGTCTTTGTGAAAATAAGGATTGCGGTTGAAACACCTGCATAAGGTTTAAATACTCCACTTGGCATAGAAATAACCGCATCTAGTTGTTGATGATCAATTATTTCTTTTCTTATTTGCATATGTGCATTACTACTTCCAAATAAAACTCCATCTGGTACAATTGCACAACATCTACCACCTATATTTAAACTTCTTACGAATAATGCTAAGAATAGTAATTCTGTTTTCTTTGCTTTTGTAATTGTTAATAAGTCATCTGAAACACCCTCAAAATACATTGTTCCCTTAAATGGTGGATTAGCCATAATAAGATCATATTTATTAACATCTGTATTATCTTTACTTAATGAATCTTTATAATCGATATTAGGTTCTTTTACACCATGTAATATCATGTTCATAGCACCAAGTCGTAACATGGTTTGATCCATATCAAATCCATTAAACATATTTGAATTAAAATGACTTTGATATTCTTTATTCATCAAATCTTCACGATGATGATTTTCAATGTATTCAGCACATGAGACTAGGAATCCAGCTGTACCCATTGCAGGGTCACAAATTGTATCTGTGATTTTTGGCTCCATTAATTCAACCATCATGTTAATTATATGTCTTGGTGTTCTAAATTGACCATTTGTTCCTGATGCAGCCATTTTGCCTAAGATATATTCATATACATCTCCGACCATATCTTTATCAGATAATTTTAAATCATTAAATTGTTTTACAACATCGTCTAATACTCTTGGAGTAGGAATCATAAAAATAGCATTTTTCATGAATTTAGAATATGCAGTAACTTTTTTAGTTTTGTCATCATTTTCTACGTCATCGTTTAAAGATAAAATAAATGGGAAAACAAAGTCTTTGACAACCATAAACATTTTTTCAGGATTAAAGTTACAGAAGTTTTGCCATCTCATATCAGAATAAGCTATGCTTCTACCATCTGGGAAAACATATTCTCCATCTGGGAAAATTAATGTTTTCTTAAGACTATTTAATTTTTCTGTATCATTTTTAAATACCATTTTTAAAGCATTAATATTTTTTAAATTAATATCTTCTCTTTCATCTAATAATTTTATAAATAAAAGGTAAGTAAGCTGTTCAACAACTGATGTTGGAACTACTAGACCACCTGTCCAACAACTATTCCAAGCCTTATCTACTTTTGATTTTAATTCACCTGTTATCATTTTGACTCACTCCTATAATCTGTTATTAGCACAGCAATCATAATAAAATTTTCCTAAATTAGTAAGTTCTATTGTTTGATTGCTTAATGCTGTTTGATATAGATTTTCACTTGTATTACTTGGAGTTACCAATCCATATCTATATAATTTTTCAATTAAGCTAAATTGCTCATTATATCTCAATTCTTCTGTTGATGTTTCTGAAAACTTAATATATTTTTCTGATAATTTCTTTTTAGAATTCTTATTCCTAAAAAAATGAGTCATTTTATTAAGCTCCTCAACTGTAACTTTTGGTTGTTGCTTTTTTAATACAATTGGTTTTAAAATATTAGCTTTATATACTGGGCTTTGATCCCATGGTGATAAAGCTGATTGAATAAATTTATATATGTCTTCAGTTGTAACTTCTCCGAAAATATTTCCAATATTACTATTAATAGCATCTCTAACTAATGAAGTAAAAACTCCGTTCTTTTCTCCATAGCCATATGCCTTTGCTCCAGATGATGTAGATGCTAAAATCACTGTATCATCCGGAATCATTGAAATATGATTTAAATAATTATAAGTACCAAACGAACCGCTAAAACAACAATCAAGCATAATTACTTTCTTTTTAGCAGTACATTTAGCAGCTAAGCATAATAAATGATGCATTGAAATTCCAGGACATGTTTGTGAGTAGTCAGCTGTTAGTAAGTATGTGTCATCTTCAAACTTGGCAGCATGTCCAGCAAAATAGAAAAACACTATATCTGCAGAATGATTATTAAACAAATTGGTAATTCTTTCGCTTACTTGATTTAATTTCCCTTTATCGCTCAACATGGTTTCAATTGAAAAATATTTTTCACCATTATAATCTCTCGCCAATATTTCACTCATTATTTTCGCATCATTTTCACAACACGTCAATTTTTCTCTTGATACGTATTTATCAATACCAATTAATAATGCAATATTGTTACAAGCCATAAAAACCCTCACCACCAAAAATTACTTAAATAAATTTAAATTTATCGATTAGAATTGAATTACTAAAATTATATCATACTATGCCTTTTTTTTCATTATCCTTTGAGAAAATTTTATATTTTTGTCGATTAGAATATATAATTTAAGCCTATTTTGAATAAGTCGATATTTATCAATAAGTACCCTTTTTTTAGCATTTAGATATAAAAAAATGACCTAAAATCGTTAAATTCTAGGTCAAAACATCTAATTAAATATAAAAAAACATTGTAGCTACGCCACTTTTTCTACCTCTAGAAAAATTTTGACTTACCAACACGTCTTCTACCATACGAAAAAGCACCCAATTGAGTGCTATTCTTCGATTAATTTAAACATTTTCTTTTCGCAAACTAATACCACTGGTATATATACTAAATTAACCAATATCCAGCTAATTGGGAAGGCTGCATATAACCAGAAAATAGTATGGAAGGTTGTTGTCTTAAACAAGGTTAAAAGGAATAAAATACGAGTTCCTGAACAACCAATCATAGTAATAATAGCAGGTGGTGTCGAAACCTTCATACCTCTTAAATAATCACTATTAATATCCATTAAACCATCAAGAAAATAAGTAAATCCCATAATGTATAAACGCTGACGACCTGCTGCAATCGCACTTGAAATAACCATTCCCTCAGATTCTTTAATAAAAATAGATAATAATGCATTAGGAATTGTAGCACATAAAATCGCACAAACGACCCAGAAAATCATCATCCAAGCGATACTATACCAATAACATTTACGCATATTTTCCTTCTTCTTCGCTCCAAAGTTTTGACCTGTAAATGATATAAGACCTACGGCAAACGCATCAAGCATCGCAAAGATATAACCCTCAATTTGACCAGAGGCGGAAGCACCTGCTACAATTTCATCTTGCGATATTAAAACACCATCTATATAATAATCCTTAATTGTATATAGTGATGATTGAATTAAAACATTAGGGATACAAAAGGCCAAGCCCTGAAGACCTGCAGGAAGTCCAATTCGTAATATATCTAAAAGCTCTTTTTTAGAAACCTTTAATTCTTGAAGTTTAAGTCTAACAAAGCCATTCTTGTTAATTATAAACCAACCAATCGTTAAGAAGGCTGATACAAACTGAGAAATAACCGTCGCAATCGCAACACCCTTTACATCCATTTTAAATGCACATACAAAAAGTAAATCACAACATACATTAAATAATCCAGAAATAATTAAAATATACATTGGTCTTTTAGAGTCACCTAAGGCTCTTAACATTTGCGAACCAAAGTTGTAAACCATAAGCATTGGTACACCTAAAAAATAAATTTTCAAATAGGTTGTGGCCTTCGTAATAATTGATGACGGCGTATCCATCAATTTTAATAAAATAGGCGCCATAAAAAAGCCAAATAGTCCTACGCCAACACCACCAACTACTGCCACAATTAATGCTGTATGTAAAATACGATTAGCTCTTTTTTGATCACCTGATCCTTTGGCCATTGATATACATACATTAGCTCCAGTTGCAAGTGATACTAACACGGTTACAATTAAATTTATTAACGCATTATTTGAGCCAATCGCCGACATCGAAATAGCACCATCACCAAATGTTGATACACACCATAAATCGATTGTAGTATATAAAAGTTGAAATATTGTTGTTAACATTAAAGGCAATACGAATTTAGGAATTTTTAAAAATAAATTACCCTTTGTTAAATCAATTTCCTTTGTATTTTCCACATTAACACCTCTTTTAAAGCATTTTGTATTATAAAACTATAATTACTTTTTTTCAACTACTATTTAACAATTATTAAAATGCACCTTGTCTAAGATGCATTTTTATCAATTATATTTAGCATATAATTTTAAGGTATTATTTTCATCAAATTTAATATTATTTGCAATAATATATCCATTTGAATCGGTTACTTGTAGGCCATCTTCTGTAAATAGTCCTAAAAAATTATCATTTCGAACCTTAGATACATCAATAGAACCATAAAGACTAGTTGTTTCTACTGATGTTACAAATTTTTCTTTAAGTGTCGCCCCTACACTTATTTCTGGTGTCTTGTTTCCTTCAAGAATAATTATATCACCAGCATTTAAATTAATAGAATATAATTTTTTATCACTAATTGATATTTCACTAGCAAGACCATATGAGTCTTTTTTTAATGATTGGCTATTATAATTTTCGTCACGAATATAATAGTTTCCGCTACCATAAACCTTAATCTTAAAATCATTACCATTAATATAATATGTACCTGATGATTCTATTTTAGTTGCCCCAAGTTCAATTAAATTAGATACTATCTTACCATATAAAACAATATCACTTGTAATTGTTTTTCCATCTGTTACAGGATTTGTATAATAAGAATCCGTATACCATCCAACAAGTCCCTTAATATCAAACGTTTTAAGCGTATTTTTTCCATTAACAAGTACTTGTTCATAAGTTTCATCATTTACCTTATAAGTAATTGTCCTTGTCTCAGCTGTATAAATATTAAAAGTATATTTATTCATTTCATCAATTGTAATATAACTATTTTGACTAAAACCAGAAGATGAAAATTGATAAGTTTTTCCTTGAGAGCCTTCAATAACCATCAATGGTTCATCTAAAAAGACGCTTTGATAATCATATGTAGTTCCACCATACCTTATAGTATACTTATAAGTTTTATAATCAACATATCCATATCTAGTATTATATGAATATAAGCTTGGCATATTATTATTATAAACCAAAGTATTAACCGTTTTAGATTCATAACCACTAAAGTTTTTCGAAGCTGATAAGCTATCTACATAAAGATTAATACTATTAAGATTTGAAACGTCTGTGCTTGACATACTAGCACCATTAATTAGCATAATATTAATACCACTTAAGTTTGTATCAATAAAACCGTTAAGTGATATACCATCAAATATTAAGGTTTTAAGTCTTGATAAAGTAAGATTAAGTTCACTTAAGTTTTTACCACTTAAACCAGATAGACTTAAAATTGATAATTTATTTAATTTTGATAAATCAACATTCGTTTTACTAACACTAAGCTTTACGATATTATAATCATCCTTATCACTTAATACATTAGCTTGTGATGTACCTAAAACTTTAAGTTCCTTTGTATATTTATAAGATTCATTATAATAAGAATAATTATTATTTAAAGGCATTTCAACCTTAGTAAGATTAGTACAATTAGAGCCAATAATTGTGCCATTTAAGGTTGCGTATTGCGGAATAGTAACACTTGTTAAATTAGCGTTATTATTTAAGAATCTAGCACCAATCGATTTTATACTATCAGAAACAATGACGTTTTTAACATTAATACCATCTAAGTAACCTGATGATATATTACCACTACCAATAATATAAAGATTATTGATTTGAAGCTTTGTACTAAAGTAATTATTTAAAGCTTCATTATAGGTTGAAATATATAAATTTTCGATTGAAGCACTAGACGTACTATTATTATTTGAAATTTTAGTTCCTTCTTCAATTCTAATCGTATTATAGTAGCCCGAAAGAATATCAACAGGAAATGAACTAGATCCTGTATCAATTGTTAAATCGCTAATAAAAGCTAATGATTCTAAAACATTAGTTGAGTAATTAGAAAATCCCGTCTTTAAAGTATATTCACTATCATTTATATTTAATGCTAGAGCACAGTCGCCAATTAATTCCAGTCCATTCACTTCTTTATAGCTACTTAATTTCTTAAGTTCATCTATACAACCATCTGTAATTTTAAAGCCTCTAAAGGCAAATTTAACATTAGTAAGATTTGGTAAATTTTTAAAAAATGAATCCGAAAAATAACTACAGCCTGTTGTAATACTTCTAACAGCATTTGTTGTACTTGTTGTAAATAATTGATTAATGCTTGATTCTTGTGTAGTTGAAAAAATTAAAGTTTCAATCTTTGATGAATCACCTAATGCATAGGAACTAACTGATGCATTAGGGCAATTAAACTCTTCAAGGAAACAACCGCTAAAAGCATTTTGTAATACATTAATTTTATTACTCGTAGTAAAGCTCTTAATTCCCGTATTTGCAAAACAATAACTATCAAGAGTTGGTGATGATGAAAACACTACATTAGTAAGATTTTTACAATTTGAGAAGGCATTCTCCCCAATTTCAGTAACATTTCCTAAATTTATACTCTTAAGTGATGTACAAGAATCAAAGGCATTATTTGAAATAGTATATGATGAAGCTTCTATTGATAGGCTTTCAATATTAGCATTCTTAAAGACATTCTCGCCAATTTCTTTTACATCAATATTTGCAAGCTTTGAAGGTATAACTAAGTTCTTGCCAGAACCAGAATAATTAGTAATAACACCTTTATTACTAATAGTGAATCCATCTACCTCAAATTCAGTTAAATTCTCTTTAAAGGTATTAATACTTGCTATACCAAAATATACACCAACACCAACGACAAGCAAAATTCCAAGACCTAGCAATGATGCATGAACCCCACGTGATAAAAATTTATTTCTTTTTTTTACTTTTCTTACTTTTGTAGTATTATCAACACTTTCATCTTCTTTTATCTTCCAAACTGAATTAACATCCATAGAGTTTATTAATAAAGTTTCAATTTTAAAGCTTTTCATATTCGGATTAAGCATTATCTTAGTAAATGGTACAAAAGCATCATGAGTTGCTACATCAAGATCATTAAATAATATTTCATCTTCTTGAATTTCCTTCTCATCAGCAAATTGATGAATTTTTATTTTAAAATTATTAACCCTAATTCCACTTTTATTTATAAATTTTAAAAGAGCAAATCTATCTTTATTTTTATCTTCATAAATAATATAGCTTAAAAGAGGTATATATGCATTTGGAGCATCATTATATTCAAATTGACCAATCTTATTATATTGCATAATTATTTACCTCCTTTATTCTTGGTTGTTTATTTTTTAGCTTTAAAATTATAAATAATAAAACCATAAAGCAAAGGGAAGTTACCCCTATATATATCAAAGCTACAGGTAATTTAGAAGCTACATAGCTATTTTTAAATCCCGTTGCAAACACTTCTATACAAATATAGAATGTAATAATAAATAAGCACATAACAATAATAGCCCATATTAAAGAAAATATCATTAGCTTAAAGCTATTTACAGGTTTAATTGGGTTAGGATTTAATACTTCATTTTCTACTGATTCCATTATAATATTTATATCAACCGTCTTATGGGGAAGTTTAATTACTGAAGAATGATTTAATCCTCTTGTATCTTTAATATAAATCACCTTCACTGGCATATGATATTTATCATAAGCAATAATATAATAAGCGAGATTCATATCACTTTTTACATATGAAACCATAGCTGTATTCTTTTTGCCAAAGCTTAAAGCATAAGCTGTAATATATTTAGATACATACTTATTAGGCTTATAAACAATATTTTTATATTTTTTATATAAATCATCAACCTTAACAATAGGATCAGGCTCATACGCTAAATAGTATTTGTTTTTTAAAAGACGCATCTTAATTAAAAGAATATCGGCAATTATGATAATTACTAACGCCACTGCGGCTATAATTCTTAATAAAATCATTTAAATCACCTACTGTTCATCATCACTATCTACATCTTCAATTTCTTCATTATAATCATCTGAGGATTCATAATCATTTGAAGGCATATTATAAGGTGTTGGGTCTAAAGGAGCTTCTTCTTTAGGTGATACTGGTTCATTATCAAATAAACTTAACAATACTGATTCCTTATTCGAAGCCTTAAGCTTCAAATGACCGTGTCCTTTAGCAACTTTACGTTCATTAATAGATGTATCATATTCATAGTTAGGATATATAAGCTTAATGTCATTATAAAAATGCGCTAAACTCGCACTATGTGCCATCTTAAAGAAGGGATAAATAAAAATAATCAATAACCCTGCAACAATCGCTACAATCGTTCCTATCGTTTCATCAACTAGGAAAATTAAAAGAACTGATATGCCAATTAGAATTCCTAAGAAAAGTGATTCAATTAAATAATACATAAAATCAAGTGCAAAAGCTGTTCTTTTTCCACCATGCTTCATAGCTTGATTAGCGTTATACATAATGGCAGTATTGCACATTTGGGGATTTTTATCCATAATATACCATCCTGGCCTAAAATATAGAACGAATAAAATATTAAAAACAATTAACCCTACCAATGTAGGAATATTAAATATAACTGCAAGGGTTATAAAGATTTCTAAATCACTTGCGATTGTATAAGCTAAAAGTACCAAAAGTGCTCCAACTAAAATGAATAAAATCGCACCAGCCATTAGTAATAATCCTTCAACAATCATATAAAATATTGCCTCAATGTAGCTCTTAGGTCGGTCTGTTGACCTATAGGCATTATAAATGTCTATTCTTTCTTCTTGGGCAATCATTTGTCCTGTTCTTACACTAAGTAGCTTAGCTAGGGGAATTGTAACAATCCCAATCATAGCCAAGATAATACAAATATTAATCAAATAATATTTAAAAATGTTAAATTTACTTCTTTTAATTGTTCCATGAGCAGAACTAAAGCCACTCGTAAAATAATTTGCAAAGCCCTTATTCATATAAATTCTCCTCCACTTCTATTTAATTATTTCAATTGTACCAAAGACAATTATAATATTATAATATTTAGTCACATCATTTCCTTCACTATCTAAAACTTTAAATGATGCACTATTTTTATAAGTACCATATTCTAAAACAGTTATATTTGACCACGAAATATCAAGGGTATGTCCTTTCAGAATCTTACCATTTATACTATAGACCTGATAAAGCTCTTTAGCTATTTCACTTCCATTATACGCCATTTTTAATGAATTTGTAGTAATCTTAAGCTTAACAGGGTTAATCGTAAGAGTTCCTTCAATTATAGTTATTGTAAATAATTTATCCGTAACATCCACATACTCGCCATCAATATTCTTATAAATTTTAATTTCCGGTGTTAGCTTATAAGTACCGATTTCAATTGGTTCCTTATTTGGCACTACCTTAACCTCAAATTGATATCCAGATAAATCTGCACCTGATACCTTATATAGCTTACTTAAATTAATAGTTTGTCCTGTATAGGTCTTACTACTATTAGAAGCCTTAACAATAACCTCTTCTTTAGTACGTGTAATGGTTAAAGTACCACATTTCTTCTCTATATCAAATTGTTCTGTAATATCCTGGCCAGATTCATCATAAATAGTTGGTCCAAATTTATTTTGGATTTCCCCTGGTAATATTAGTTTTGATGTGCAACCATATAAAACATTAATCTTAAAGCTTAAATCAACTGCTAGCTCATATGAACCCGTATTACATACAAGTTCCTCGCCATCATATTCTTTTTTGGCACTACCTGATGTAATGGTGATTTTATACTTAGAAATCTCTAATTTTCCGCGTCTAATTTCAGCATTATAATAAGTATCTTTTACATCATTACCTAAAGTATCTAGAATTTGATATTCAAAGATGTTATCTACAGAACCACAATTTGTAATTTCAGCTGTAAATTCTAAAATTAGGCGATGAGATGGAAGTAGTTCTGGTTCATATAAAAGCTCATGGCAGGTTAATGGCGTTCCATCATATTCCTTCTTAGCACTCGCACTTTCTAAAATAATTTTTTTATAAAGCTTTAAATGGCCATACTTATAGTTAATCTTATAATCATTTGTAACATCATTACCATCCTTATCTAAGATACGAACCTCAAAAATGTTATCAATCTTACCATATTCACTTAATACTGTAAGACTATCATTTGTAACCTCAATATGGTCACCATCAAGAAGTTTACTATCAACCAATTTATACTCATTAGATGAAATTGTTTGACCTTGATACTCTTCTTCTTTGGTACCAGTTTGAACTACTATTTCCTTATAAACCACTAAAGTACCATATTTACAAGTGACATTATACAATGAAGAAACATCTTTTCCTTCGCTATCTAAAATTTCATACAAGAACTTATTTTCACTTCTTCCTGGTTCGATTTGACTACCAGTAAAAGTAATTTTCAATTCATGACCTGGAAGAAGACCCATTTGGGTGTACTCTTCACATCTTAATTCTTCTCCATCATAATTTTTAGATGCACTACCTGATGTAATTTCTAATTTACGTGGCGTAATTATAACCTGACCACCATAAAGAGTAATTCTATCTTTAACGCTTGCAGTAACCTCTTTATTAGTTACCTTATCATAGACATGAACCTGACTAATAACAATCTTATCATTGTATTTACCAACATTTAAGTATGTATTAAATGGTTCATCTAAAGTGACATAATATTTTTCACTTGAAATAGAATCAAGTTCAAAATCGGTAGCACTTCTTCCGTGATAATTTCCATCATATTCAAATGATAAATTAGTTAATTTAATTCTAATCAAATCATTTGAGGAAGGTTTTGGCACAACAATTGGAGGATTAGATGAAGATCCTGTTACCTCAAGATTAATCCAACCAAGGTTATCAACATATACTTCAACCCAAGCATGACCGTATGATGCATAAACTTTTGTTTCTGTGTTAGCTACTGTATCTACCATATAACCAGTTGTATATCTTGCGGGAATACCCATTGATCTTAGAAGCATTGTTGCGGCCGTAGCGTAATGTCTACATATTGCACTTTGAGCACCAGTAAAGAAATAGATAGCTGTATTAACATTTGAATCATTAAAACTTGCATCATAATTTAAATTATATGGAACCTTTGTTGATACAATATCTTTAACTCTTGCAATTTTTTCATAAGTTGAAAGACCTGCTAATTCATTTGTTTCTTGAATAGTTTTCATAAAACTATTAGTCTCTTCATCGATTTGAAGATAATTTTCATATACAAAGCTTCTGTACGCTTTTTCCACTTCCACAAATGAACTTCTCACAATATTAGGATTCATTACATAGTCATAGCTATAATATGAATAAACATTTTGATTATTACTTAAGGTATAATATGGCACCATACTATAAGAATTATCAATATATTCTAATGTTTGTAAATTATATTGATTATCATTTAATGCTAAGGCGGCAAATTTGTCTTCATCAAAGAGGTCATATTTTTTAGAAGGTAAGAAATGATCACTACCTTGATAATCACCATATGAATTAGCTTTTAAATAAACGGTATCATCAATTGACGTTTTTATTGTAAACAACACATAATCTTCGTCAATTGTTGTAATTTCAAGCTTACCAAATTGTTTGTCACTTAAAGCGTATGAGCTAGTAATATCATCACCATTTTGGTTATAAGCATTAAATACAAAGGAATTTACAACACTACCAGGTTCTACGATATAACCAGTTGTTCTACCTATAATGTAATCACTTGATACTAAACCCTCTACAATATCATAATTTTCATTTGTTAAAGGAAGTCCATCATATGGTTTTGAAGAAGAACCAGTTTTTATAACAAGCTCTCTTGGAACAATTTTAAACGTACCGCTCTCAATTGATACATCATATGAATCAGTAATATCAATGTCATTTGTATAAATCTTAAAGCTTATGATTTCATTAATATTTTCTTCATCATTTTGACTAACATAGGTCTTCTTATTTGAGGTAATTACATCCTTAAATGAGTCTCCTTGTGCAAGCTTTTTATCACTTATTACAACAAGATCTCGAACCATTTGTTCAAAGCCATTATATTCTTTTTCAATATTACCCGGTGATACTTTAATTTCACGCTTTGTAATTTCAAGCTTACCATATTTATATGTAACACTATAATCACCAAGATTAATTAAATCTTCATTATCACTATTACTAATATAAATCTCATAGGTGTTATCAATACCACCATCTTGATAATAAGTTATACTAGATTTAGTTTCTTCCTTGATTAAAGCTGTATCCTTACCTTGAAGATTACCTAAAGTAATATTTGGTTGTTGCAAAGAAGATTTCAGTGGTGTTCCATCATATTCCTTAGTAGCATCTTCAGTTGTAACTTCTATAGAAATTCCTGTTATTTCAAGAGTTCCGTAATACCAGCTAAATTCATAATTTTTAGTCACATCACCATGATCTGATAAAGCAATTGGTGTAAAGCTATTGTCCACAGTACCACAATGCTTTATTGATGCAAATAAAGTACCACTTATTTTATGACCAGAAACTAAATTAGAAGCTTCAAATTTCTCCCAAGTATGCAACGATGCATCGTATGACCATGACTTTGATTCTGTTGTTATCGTCACTTTACGTGCTACAATTTCAATTTCTCCGTACACCCAAGTAATATCATAATCTAATCTAGAAATATCCTTATTATCTCTTAGAATTTGAATAGTAGTTGGTATGTTTTGATATCTTCCTACATCCCTAAAGCTTTCATATTCTAAATGAAGCACTTCACCATCTACAATTGCTTTATCAAAATTACTAACTACCACACTATTAGAATAATATTTGGAAATATCATCATAGATTTTTTGATGTGATTCGGTTTGAATCTCAATTTTACGCTTTACAATTTCAAGAGTACCATTTTCGACATAAACATTATAATTTGGTGTTACATCAACAGCATCTGATGTTATCTTAATATTCTTTACTGCATTAGTATAAATATTTACATCTAGGGCATCAACTTTAACACCATCTAGCATCGTATAGGTATCAAAGCTCAAGCTTTGACCTTTGCAGATATCATAATAGTTATTATCTAAATGATACTTATTTGAAGTAAATATAATACCATCATATACCTTTGTAGCATCTTCTAGAACGATTTTAATATCTCGTTGTAAAATTTTAATACTTCC
>ULPF01036908.1_pt1 | contig 22342 bp, 8 predicted proteins | sample 1953271 | NCBI WGS metagenome assembly ULPF01 (sample SAMEA4835622, study PRJEB28245) | human gut metagenome | biome: gut microbiome; material: fecal sample | place: Denmark | collected 2008
CCTCCAAAGGTGGAACTCACCGAGGAGCAGCAGCGCAAGCTGGACGAACTCAACAAGAATGGCTACATCATGGTAGACGGCAAAAAGAGTACAGAGTTGCAGATCAATGACGGTTTGAAATTCGTGAAGCCTAAGACCAAGGAGGCACAGTTGCAGTACTTCCTGAAGAAGAACCCCGAAGACAAGGGCACGTGGGCAGCATACGACCCATACGACCATGCCATCGAAACACCTTTGAATACGCAGTTTGGCGAGGCATACAAGAGACCTAACCTTGTTGTGGTACGCAGCCTCATCCCGAAATCGGAGATAGACGAGCCGTTCCACGCAGACTATGCTCTGTTGCCTACCGGTGCCCATCAGTGGAACAATGGCCGCACGCTGTATCTTTCACGCTGGAGCAAGATAGACAAGGTGCTCACCCGTGAGGAGGAAGCTAAGCTCATTGACGAGTACTGGAAGAAGCATCCGGGAAAGCGTGAGGAGCTGAAGACCCACCGTGACTACAACCGCTTTGTACCACAAGTGCGCAGAGAGTTGGAGAAGATGGGGTACCGCTTTGAACTTGACGGCAAGGAGTTGACACCGGAGGAGAGTCTTGCACTCGACAAACAGAACTGGGAGAGCCGCGATGTTATTCCCGGACGCGAAGGACACACGCCATTCGTCAGCAACGAAGACATAGCACGCATCAATGCGAAGATGGCCGGCAAGTGGGTAGGCGAACCGAAGGAAGCAATGGAAAGTGCGATGAGCGAGAGAGTGACCGAGCTGTCCGAACGTCTGCATACTCCAGTGCGCATCATCCGTACAGAGGAAGAAGTGGCTGCATTACCTTCCGTGCGCCAGCGCAGAATGAAGGGTAGCTTCAATCCTATGACTGGCGAGGTGACTATTGTTGTTCCCAACAATGCTAACATGGCAGACATTGAGAATACGTTTGTGCATGAGGTTGTGGGTCACGATGGTTTGCGTGTGCTGTTCCCTGATGAGGCTAAGCTGAACAATGCCCTTGATGAACTCTATCGTGTGTCTAAGGACGAGATACGCGGCACCATTGACCGCATGGCGCAGAAGATGTACGATGCAGAGGTGGACCGCATACGTGAGAAGAAACGCAAAGAGCATGTAGCCAATGGCGAGGATGCCAACGCTTCATACTATGCAGATATGGCAGCAGCACATGCCGAGGCCGGAAAGAAGCGTGAGCAGTTCAAGCGTGATGCAACAGAGGAATATGGAGCTGACCTTGCCGGACGTATCGGTGAGAAAGGCTTCGAGAAGATGAGTGCCGAAGAACTTACGTTCTGGGGCAAACTGAAAGCCATGCTCCAAAAGGCTCTACAAAAATTGTTGGACGGATTGAAAATCCCCGGCAAGAGGAAGTGGGGTGATAAGGACTGGGCGTTTGTTCTGCATGAGGCATACAAGCGTAAGAAGAATGGTGGTAAGCCTACTGTGTTCGATGCTGCTGATACTGAGGTTATGCGCAGGAAGACAGGTTTCGGTGATACTAAGTTCAGTGATGGGTATAAAAAAAGTGCCCAACCCAATGAGGCAGCACTTAAGCACTTAGAGCCTATTGATGTTGAACACGCTGCAAAGGACAATCATAGTCCAGAAACAGACCCAGATGGCGGCATTATGTTCCGCGACGGTGATATGGGACTTGAAGAAACCATCACTAAGATGAAGGTTGAGGCAAGCCAAGCCAACGCCGACAACTGGCAAGCCAAGCAGGATGCAATGAGGGCCATCGGTGGCAATCTTAACAAGTTGCGTCAGGCAATGGCACGTCAGAGAGCGTATGACCTATCAACTGTCAAGAGCATAACAGACCTTGCAAAGGTGTTGCTTGAAAACGGATTGCTCGATGATCTGAGTAAGTATGAGACAAAGCGCATCCTATCAGCCGTGAACAATGTACATGGCAAGCAGGACGTAAGTGATTACGTTCAGAAGGTTATGGACATCATGGTTGACAACCAGCTACGCATGGGAGCTAACCAGCTGGGCAAACTCCTTTCCATCCGTGGAAGCCGCGTTGACGCGCGAGGTATTGAGGTGCAAGGACAGCTTGACCCGGAAGGCCAGCGTATTGCGCAGGTGGTTAGGAAAGCCACTTCCTTACCAAAGGAGAACATAGAGGAGCGTATTGCAGACTGCACCAATCGTATGAGTAGTGACGACAATGCCGTAGCCGAGGAAGCAGCCATCGAGTACAGCGGTTTGTTGCTTGCCCATCAGTTTGTAGAGGACATTACCGAAAGCAAGGCTGAGGAAAAGGCTCTTCGTGAAAGCATTAAGGAAGCCAAGGCCGACTTGGATGCAGGAACGATGGAAGCCGATGCTTATCGTGAATACGTGGAGTCAACCAACGATGCCATCCGTCAGAACAAGATAGAGCGAGCCGAAGCCTACCGCAGCATAGTGGAGCAAGTAGGCGGTGTTCTTGGTGGCAGCGTTGAGCGAGCCAAGGCATGGCGTGAGGCAGAGAAGCAGCGCGTTGAGACCATCCATCACAATGCCAACTCCGACATGACCGGCAGACCTAACGACGAGCATCACAAGGAAAGCAAGGCACAGAAGATAGCCAATAACAGTATAGTGCGCTTTGTTCTTGCACCTTTAGGCACGTTCGACCAGATGCTGAGAATGTTCGGAAAGAAAAGCGTGAACGGTGAGGGCTACTTGTGGAACCGCTATATGCGTGGATGGGTTGAGGCTACCGAAAAGGAGTACACCGGTTATCAAAACGCCTTAAAGACGCTCGACGAGAAGGTTAGCGAAGTATTCGACAAGAAGATGAAATGGGGCGACCTATTCTCTTTGGAGCGCAACCTTCCAAAAGCGACCGTTACCTTCTGGGACGGTGGCGAGCAGAAGGCACACGAACTGACACAAGGCAACCTTCTGTATATCTACATGGTTGACAAGATGGCAGACGGCCGCATGAAGTTGCGTCGTATGGGTATCACCGAGGAAGACGTGGAGAACATAAAAGAATTTGTTGATCCTCGTTTCTTGGAACTTGCCGACTGGATGCAGGACGAGTTCCTTGTGGAAAAACGCAACGAGTACAACGAGGTGCATAAGCGCATGTTCGGTGCTTCAATGGCAGCAATTGAGAACTACTTCCCTTTGAAGATACTTGCCAATGCGAGAATTGAAGAAGTGGACGTAGCCGACGATACAACCGACACCGCATTGCCAGCGACCTCAACCGGTAGCATCATCAAGCGCAGACGCAACAATCTTGCCCTTGACGTGATGGGGGCAGACGCATTCAGCGTTATACTTGACCACATTCAGCAGATGGAACGTTGGGCATCCTTTGCAGAGTTCAACCGCGACTTGAACACCTTGTTGTCATACAAGCGTTTCCGCAATCAAGTTATGAACATGACGAGTGTTTATGGTGGTGGAAAGACTCTGTGGAAGAACTTCCGCAATGTGTGCAGTATGGCCGCAGGAGCCTATCGCCCACCAATTGCAGCCCTTGACAAGGCCGCTGTGAATGTGGCGAAGGGTGTAACGGCAGCCAAGGTTAGTTTCAGAGTGTTCACGGCATTAAAGCAGTTCCTCTCTATGCCAGCTTATCTTTCTGACAGCAGCCCTGTATATCTTGCAGGAAACATTGCCAATCCAATAGGAGCTTGGAAGTGGTCGATGGAAAACCTTCCACTCTTCGAGAAGCGTTGGAAGAGCCGCATGGCAGGAGACCCAAGACTGATGAAGAGCGAAATGGACTGGAAGATGTGGCAGAACCGCGCTGTTGAAATAGCCTCGCGTATCGGTATGTCTCCTAATGCCTTTGTCGATGCACTGACTGTTGCCATTGGTGCACACTCTATGTATCAGACCAAGAAGAAGAAATATCTTCGTTACGGCTATGATGAAGAGACGGCAGAGAAGCGAGCCAAGCAAGACGCTACTATTCTGTTCAACCAGACACAGCAGTCGAGTGAAAGTGCGTTCCTCTCTACGATGCAGACCGACCGTTCATGGTTGAGTGTTCTGTTCACTGTGTTCAGAAACTCTTCGATGTCGTACACACGTCAGCTGTATGATGCACTCCGTAACCTCAAACACCGTTTTGAACCCGGTTACAAAGGACTCACAGAGGAGTATCTTGCCAAGCAGATGCGCAGAGACGGCATAGACCCCGACAAAGCCGACCAGAACGCCAAGAGCGAGTATAGAAGAAGCCTGATGCGTGATATAGTCCGCGTAGGCGTGTTCGGCTATCTGTTGCAGTTTGCTTGGAACTTGGGAGCCTATCTGCCCTATCTCCTCTTAGGTGACGACAAGGACGAGAAGAGCGACATGTGGCATGACATCTTCTGCCATACTATGTTCGGCAGTATAGAAGGCTTGACTGGAGGTGACGTGATGAGTGCTGTAGGTAATGGCTTTGCTAAAGGCGAAGGTTTGAACCTATTCTCCGCTTCAAAGGATATGCCTCTTAGTTCAGACTTGCAGAACATTGTAAACAAATGGAACAAAGACAAGGTTGCCGCCATGAACGACGTGACCAACTTGATGGTTCAGTCTGGTATAGGTGTCAATCCTCAATCGCTGACAGATGCAGTGGTTGCCATCATGGACTACTGTGGTGACGACGCAAACACCTCTCGCGAGTGTGCCCTGCTTATCACGCGCATCATCAACTGTCCACAAAGTCAGATCGACAAGATTTACTTTGACGAGCTTAACGCAACGGCAGCAGAGGCGCAAGGCATGACCCCAGCAGAGATAGCCGAGCGATATGCCCGATATAAGATGCACAGAGGCGCACCGTTGACCGGATGGGCGTACACTGATGAAGCTCGCGACTCCGTAATGACTGCCCAGCAGAACCGAGTGCTTACGAAAGCCAAGGAGAAGTTGAACAGCAGGATGGAAACCGAGGAAACCAAACAGTTGCTGAGTGATTACGATGCTATTGCCAAGCAAGAGACCGCATTGTCGAAGATAAAGAAGACCGACCGTGCAGCATACCGCGAGGGAATGAAGCAGCTACGTCAGTCGAATGACATGCGCCAGCACATGCGCTTGAAACGATACAAGCACGACATGAAGGAACTCACGTCGAAGTATCTACGCTGCAAGAGCGCAGAGGAACGAGACTTGATTGTCAGCACGATGTTCAGTACACGTGCGAAGATGCTTGAAGACATCGGCAGATTGAAGCAACAATAGTTAAACAACAAAGGACGGTGCAAGGAATTACCTTTGCATTCGCGAAGGCAGGCTGCACCTCGGCAATTGAAAGCGAGCTTTCATTGCTCTCGGTTTGCACTGCCTTTGCACGTCCCAAATTATAAAAATATGGCAAGAAGAAAATTACATAAGGCGAGTGCTGTCATGCCTCATGAAGGAATGGACAGCGTAGCTACAGCCAAGCACACGTTGGGCGGTAACCGTGCATTTGAGGTATTGTGGCAAGCCCAGCAGTATTGGCTTGCTATGGATACGTTTCGCAGAGACCGTGAACGTAACAAAAACTACACCTACGGACGGCAGTGGGATGACTACGTTTGTGTGAATGGTCGAAAAATACGCGAAGAGGAACTCATCAAGAAGCAAGGTAATGTACCCTTGAAGAACAACCTCATTCGTCGTATGGTACAAGCTGTACTTGGTATATACCGCAGTCAAGCCAAGGAACCCACTTGTACGGCACGAGACCGCGACGAGCAGCGATATGGCGAGACGATGAGTACCGTGTTGCAATGCAACATGCAGCTGAACCGCATGACAGAAATAAACGCACGATGTATGGAGGAGTTCCTTATATCGGGCTTTGTCGTGCAGCGTAAGTGGTATGGCTGGCGAGAAAACAAGCTGGACTGTTGGACCGACTATGTACAGCCCAACAACTTCTTCATCGATAACAACATGAGGGATTTCCGTGGTTGGGATTGCAGTTGTGTGGGCGAGGTGCATGACATATCGTTTGAGGAACTGTGCGGACGCTTTGCCAAGGACGGAAACGATTACAACCGCCTGGCCGAGATATACAAGTTTGCCAAAGACAAATCATATCTCAGTGCTACTTTTGACAACTTCGGCTATCCTCTACAAGGTTATTATGACTTCCTTGTGCCATACGACACATCGAGGTGTCGTGTAATAGAAGTGTGGAGGAAAGAAAGCAAACCACGTGTCCGCTGCCATGACGTAAACAATGGCGATGTGTTCAAGATAGACATTGAGGATTTCCAAGCCCTTGTAACAGACGAAAACAACAAGCGTTTACAAGAGGCCCGTGAGCTTGGTATGGACGAGAGCGATGTGCCGCTTATCCGTTGGGAGTGGTTTATGGATAGCTACTGGTATTATTACATGCTCACTCCGTTTGGTGACATTCTGGAAGAAGGCGAAACCCCATACGAGCACAAGAGCCATCCGTATGTGTTCAAAGCATATCCGTTCATCGACGGTGAGATACATAGCTTTGTCAGCAATGTAATAGACCAGCAGCGATACACAAACCGTTTGATTACGATGTACGACTGGATTATGCGAGCTTCGGCAAAAGGTGTGCTGTTGTTCCCGGAAGACTGCTTACCGAAGGGAATGTCAATGGACGACGTTGCCGACGAATGGGCACGCTTCAACGGCATCATCATGATTAGGACACCGAAGGCCGGAACGCCATTGCCTCAGCAGATAGCCAACAACTGCACACAGATAGGTATCTCAGAGTTGCTGAACATGCAGTTGAAGTTCTTCGAAGACATATCCGGCGTTAACGGCGCATTGCAAGGCAAGCCCGGTTATTCGGGTATGTCGGCCAGTCTGTACAATCAACAGGCACAGAACGCCTCAACGTCTCTGCTTGACTTGCTCGACACGTTCTCTTCTTTCGTAAAAGAAGGTGCGTATAAGGACGTGAAGAATATTCAGCAGTTCTACGACACGCCACGTGTATTCAACATTGCAGGAAAGAACTCTGCCATTGTGGAGTACGACCCGAAGAAGATACGCGACGTAGAGTTTGACCTTTCGATTGTGGAGAGCACAGCAACCCCAGCATACCGCGCTCTAACCAACGACATGCTTATGCAGTTGTGGGAAAAGAACGCTATCAGCGTGGAGCAGCTGTTGGAACACGGCGACTTTCCATTTGCCGACGAGTTGCTGCAGAGCATCAAGTCACAAAGGGAACAGCTGGAACAAGGCAAGGTGCCGGACGGCATTTCTCCGGAACTTTGGCAGCAGGTTCAGCAAAACGCAAACGCATCTGCCATGCAACAGGCACAGCAGATGCTACAAGCGTCTTAATAAAACTATCAGATGGAAGCCTCGGAAACGGGGCTTCTGTCTTTTCTAAGTGTACGGTTAACAATAGGAACCCATTCAGGCATATCCATTTCCCGGAAGCAGATATGCAGACCTATTGCACGTGTCATAAGCAAGTCGTCATGTTTGCCAGTAATAGCACCATACGCACCGTTCTGTTTTCGCTCATAGGTGTTGTATTCATCCAGACAGCGTTTGTCGCGCTCGATATAGAGTCGGTCGCGTACCACCTTGATGAGGGTAGAGATAATCATCGGCTTTGTTGACACATTGGTATGGAAGCCATATTTACGCGGTGCGCCCTCCCTTATTTCATCCTCCGACTGCTTGCGTGCATACAAGTTCGGGTAGATGTCTGAAATCTGATTGAGTATATATTGCGACTGGTCGCCACCTTCCACCTGACGCTCCTTGTCGTGAGTCTCCAACGTGTTAGACTCAATAACCAGAAGAGAATTGTCGTAGAACGCCGCTATCTGTGCTGCACGCCAAGCGAGTTGGTCTATGTCGCAATGTCCGTACCACTGAGCCACCACAGACGGCGGCTCGCTACCATCAATCATACTAAGCCTGTCAAATACCACGATAACAGACCAGTCAGCTTTATTGGAACGTCCACCAACATCGACAACGGTAAGATAACGGTTGACAACTTCGTAGCCTTCGAATGTTTCCGGCATTGCCCATATAGAAAGCAATCCTTGCCTGTCTGCACGGAAACGGAGATTGGAAAGTGCATCCTCTCCTTCGTCTCCATCAGCATATACCTCACCGATATACTGAGGCTGCTTGCAGAACCGCTCGAACTTCTTGACACGGTATTTGTCGAACACCATAGAACCAGAATGAACGAAAGCCTCCACATCATCAGAAGGGAACTCGGAAGCCATTACAGCAAAGTCGTCCTTACCTGCACGCTCCTCTATGTACCAGTTGATAGCCTCCAGTGTAGCCCCTTTCTCCCATAACGACCAAAGGTAGCGTCCGGACTCCTCACGATTTGACGGCACATAGGCATTTTCTCTATTCTCATACAGCCATTGTGCAAATTCACGCATTTCGTCAGCCGAAGCGAACTGCTTGGAATACTGCTCAATCTGAAACCACGATATAAAAAGAGCTTCATATTGTGATTTGATTGTAGGATCTGCAGCAGCTGTATATTCTGTGTGGAAGAAGTTTCCTGTTCCATTCGGTGTACTCTCCATTACGATCATCGTGAATGGTTCCAAAAGAATACCGGAACATGCCGAACGCACGATGTCCTGCGGTGACTTACCTTCTGTCTTTTGCCACAAACCGACCTCTGACAAATGCACAAGAGAATAGGCACCGCCACGGCATCCATTAGGACGCTCAGCAGTGCCAACCTTAATCTTGCAATTGCGTTGTGGTACGCGATGAGTGGAGCCAGACTTACCTACACCAATCAACTTCGGCTCGTTCTCGGAATATGCCTCACCCAGTTTGTGCAGGAACTCTACCGGGTATCTGTCAATCATGAGGTCGAACATATCCTTGATTTCGTCAGAAGCCGCTCCTTGATGTGCAATGATAAGTGAATTTAGTCCCTTTCGATGGTTGAACTGAAGCCATGCCATGTAGAGCTGTGTTGTAGTAGAACCACCCCACTGGCGAGCCTTCAACAATATTAGTCGTATAGGGAGACGAGCTTTTCTCTTCGCCTCAAAACGAGACACCAAAATACGCTGCGGATAGTAAAGCCGGAACAACACGTCCTTACCAGCCTTCTTGTTGTGGATATAGACGAGCGTAGCCGCCCAGAAAGGGAAGTCGTGTTTGAAGCGTAGCCTTATGAGCTTACGTGAGACCTTGATGTAATCATCATCGTTTGGCTCAACATGGAGAACAGACGAAAGAAACTTGTCGATAGACCCAGCCTTGACAAGTTTCTTCACCATTTGTATTTTCATCATCTCTACAGGGAGCCATTGGACGGGTATGGCAAAGTCAGAGATACAAACTCGCACACGTTCCCCTATGGACCCTTCACCCGTGACCGGGTCGAAGTGAGCGAACATCACCTCATTTCGCCGGTCGTTTTCAGCGAGTAAGCGTGCAATCTCTGTATCTATCATATTGGTTGTCATACCATCCATTCTTTATTCGGTAAATAAATTCGCCCACTGTACGAGGCGTGAGATAGAATTTCGGTGCAGGTTGATTTACTATTTTCGTCACAAGTTCGTACACCGATTTGTCGGGCTGTTTCTCACGTAGTATAACGAACCTTCGGTAAATCTCCTCAAACATTTCACGCTTGTTGCTCCTCATCCTTGGCATCGGTTTTCCAGCTGCCATTGCTGAAATGACAATAGCAGCCCTCTCCTCGCTCACCCAAAAGCGAGAAGCCGGAGACTGAGCGACAAGTTCGAAGATGACCGGCATCACGATGATGGATGCCTCTGCGAGTTTCTCCCGATATGCCCTCATGAGGTCGTTATTACGTTCGCGTGTAAATTCAAGAATGCTGCCAAAGTATTTCATAAAAGTGCCCGATTGTTTCCTCAAAGTTACAGAAACGAGGTCACAAAAGTTAAAAGTCAGTCCACATCTTATATAGGTATTTTTGCAAATGAATATGACACATCCTAAAGATTTTGAAGATAATGGCTGATAACAACGGAGTTAAGAGCAGACGCGACCAACAGTTGGAACGGCTGCGAAAGAAATATCCCGACAAGAAGTTCGAGGATGATGAGGAGATTTACGGTCAGATTTACGACGATTACGACCAATACGAGCAGGATCTTAGCGGCTACAAGGACAGGGAAAAGGCCATGTCCGACATGTTTGCCGCTGACCCAAGGAGTGCACAGTTTCTTGCTGACATGCACAATGGCAACGACCCGGTGTTAGGTCTTGTCAAGAGCTTTGGTGTTGAAATCAAAGATGTCCTTGACGACCCCGACATGCAGGAGAAGATTGCAGAAGCCAACAAGGACTATGTGGAACGTGTAGCCAAGTCAAGACAGCTTGACGAGGAATATGATAAGAACATGGACGCAAGTCTTGAAACCCTTCGTCAATTCCAAGAAGAGCGTGGCATGAGCGATGAACAGATTGACGCTGTAGTGAATGCCGTTTTGACCGTGGTTCGTGACGGTGTAATGGGCAAGTTCTCGAAAGAGACTCTTGCAATGTTCGTGAATGCCATCAACCATGACAGCGATGTAGCCTCAGCAAGTGAAGAGGGACGTGTTGCCGGACGCAATGACAAGATTGTGGAAGGCTTGCGCAAGCGAGACAAAGGCGACGGCACATCACCACTGAACGGCAAGAATGGCGGTGCGCCCGGCAAACAGAAATCACAAAGCATCTTTGATATTGCCAACGAAGCCATGTAGCCATGAAAGGAGAAGTCGTAAAGTTTCCTCCAGAGGGCAAGAAAGTAAAGCCAACGACCGGGAGTGCAGGGTTGAGAACCCAAGTGCCGGGCGCAATGGCATCAGTAAGCAATCTCGCGAGCGCGACAGGCGGTATAGCCCCCGGCAACCTCGCACAGACCGATAGCAAATAACATTATTCACAAATTAAAATTTTAAGACATGGACGGAGAAAACGTACCAGTAGGTGGCACTACAACCACCACCCCTGCACCCGGAACAGCCGGTGTGCAGACTCAAGTGCCGGGAGCACCCACTACCGTCAGCGGAGTGGCAGGAGCGTCTGGCGGAGTCGGTCCGGGTAACCTCATTCAGAGTGACCTCGACCAAGAACTCTACAAGTTCAAGAGTGACGACACACCGCTTATGCAGCTCATGCTGAATGCGCGTAAGGTAAAGGTGAACTCACCCGAAGTGGAACACTACATGATTGACGAGCCACGTTCCAGTGTGACCTCGACAACTAAGGTAACGGCAGGAACAGCCAAGCAGTTCGTGCTTCCGTTGCTCGCCAACGATGCCGAAATCCCAAGACCTTACGGCACCCTGCTTGTAAAGGGTGTGGACGGTTATGCCGCAGACGGCAAGACAAAGACTCCGGGCAAAGACCTCATGTTGTTTGTGACCGGACAAGACCCAACCACGAACAACCCGATTGTGAGAGCCGTAAACGGTCCGAAGGCAAACACGACCGATGAGAGCTGTACCACTCCGGAAATTCCAGCCGGTTCAACACTCATCATTCTTTCCAATGCTCTCTACGAGACACAGAAGAAAGTTGACCCCGACCTCATCGTACCACAAGCACAGACGGTTTATCTTCAGAAGCGCGGCATGAACCAGATTGTATCTGACTACTACGAAGCACAGAAGAAGAAAATTCCGTTCGGCAAGGCCGTGATTGCAGAAGCCGCCATTACAAACTTCAAGGTGCGCGGCAACCGTACTCTCTATGCAGGTCGTAAAGGCAAGATGACAGTTCAGACCCCCGAGGTCGGTGCACAGACCATCTACTTCACCGAAGGTGTGCGCTACCAAGTGAAGAAGGAACTCAATCACAATGGCAAGTGGACAATTGAGGAAATCATTGCTTTGGCGAAGATGGTCTTTACAGGCGAGGACGTACCCAAGAGTGTTATTGCCCTTGCTGGCAAGAACTTCTTGGAGAATATCCAGTGCATCGACTACTCGAAGCACCCTGAAATTCAAATTACTACCAAGACCAACCCTGTAGGCTGGGTAGTGACCAATTTCCACACCGTGTTTGGTGACATCGAGTTCAAGCACGATCCAACCCTTGACCGTTTGAAGTGGAGCAATTCTGCATTTATCGTTGCGCCTGACCGTCTTGTGCACTACCAGTATTCGGCAGAGCACTCGTCGAAAGACCGTGTTGAGGGCGAGGAGGCAACACGCGAGGCAATCCTTGTGTGGGATGCACTTGCACTCAAAGGCTCGTGCCATATCTGGATTAACGGTGAGGGTGACAGCGAGAACAGCACAGCTGTGCAGATCCATCTGTGGGACAGCGCGGAGGCACCTACATCACCAGTTGAGGGAGGCGTTTACTACCTGTTGCAGGATTGTCCGGGCATCAATGCCGAGGCCGTTAGCGGTCAGATGTGGCAGTATAAGAGCGAGGCATGGATTGAGTATGCAGGTGAGGTTATGGCAACCGAGTAATCAGAAGTTTTAATTAAACCAATCATCAACCAAATAGAGGCGGATAGGTAGCAATGCCGTCCGCCTTTATTATTATCATCATTCAATGACAATGAAAAAGAAGAGAATAACCTACGGAGTGCACGGCATGATGGAATATCAATCTATCATCAAAATAGGCAGAGCTACGCTCAAAGTATTGTTCACGGACGGCTCAATGACCGCCATCGGACAAAACCCTGCGAAGTACACGACAAGCGACTTCCTTGTGCAGCACGCTATTGAAAACAGTAGTGAGTTTAAGCGCGGACGCATTACGGTGGTAGACACCATTGAACTTGACGAGGAGGTACACATTGAGCGTAATCCTGCCAAACCAAGCACGCAGCAAGCACCATCCCCGGCAGAGGCAAAGCCAGTGGCGGCAACAGCTGCCAAGGTTGAAGAACCCCAAGACATAGCGGACGAGCCGACTGAGGAAACCAATGCAGTAGATGCTGATGAGGCCGAGTCTGCAAGTGCGGACACACCAGCTACCGAAGTTGGCATTGAACCTATCGAAGACGAGGTTCCATCTACAGAAGAAGATGCAGCCGAGCTTAGCGAGAACGACAACGAAGAGGGCCTTACAGAAGTTGAGTTCAGTACCAATCAGGAAGCCAAGGACTATCTCACGAAGACCTTTGGCGTGAAGAGTAGTACGATGAAGAACCGTGCTGACATCGTAGCCATTGGTGAGGCTAACGGCGTTAAAATCATTTTTATAACCGAGTAATCACAGCGACGGTATGGTGTACAAAATCGAAGTCGTGGAGCGTGACGTGCGCATTGCCATTGACGAAAACAAGACAAGCGATCAGCTCATCAACGATGAGGACATTGACACCTTATCGTTGAATGACATCATCCGCTCAAAGATAGTGGAAGCCGTTCGGCGTGTAGAGTCGTCCGCTCCCGTTCACTACTTGGAAGAAGGTCACGTTTTTGGTGATGCCATCTACTGGGAGGAGAACGGAAGCGGTTGGACTCTGCTGCCCGATGATTTCATGCGCCTTGTAGCCTTTCGCATGAGCGACTGGGAACGCACCTGCTATGTGGCCATATCAGCAGACGACCCATTGTATGACCTGCAATCGTCAAGATACAAGGGTATTCGGGGCAATGTTCAGAAGCCGGTGTGTGCCGTAGTGAACCGTGCCGAGGGCAAGGTGTTGGAGTTCTACAGTTGCAACAGTGAGGAAGCCTATGTGAAACGTGCCTCATACATTCCTTATCCGAGCATAGACGAGGAGGACGGCATAGACATCAGCGAGCGTTGTTACACAGCCGTGGTCTATACTACGGCTGCATTAGTATTAACCGCCTATGGTGCGAGCGAGCAAGCAGCCGCAATGAACACCTTGGCAAAAAGCATTTTTGAATAATGAGTTCAATACCAACAAAACAGATAGATGGTGATGTTGCGATTGGTCGTGACGTTAACATCGGCGGCAAGGCCACCATACGCGGTTCGGCAAAGGTCGGCCACAATCTGACCGTTAACGGCTGGCTTGAAGCCAAGAACATAAAAGGCCCGAACAAAGGCCTGTTCAAAACGGCGGCACAGCTACGCGAGGCTTACCCTAATCCTCATGAAGGATGGTGGGCGTTAGTGACCGTAGAAGGCAGTGCAGCGTCAGATCATCTTGGCCAGCTCTATGTAGCTGACGGTGGTACATGGGTAGCGCAAGTTGACAGCAACGGTAATCCGCTGCTGAAGGGTAATCCTACGGTTGATAGCACCGAGTACATGGAAGCCGTGGAGGGAATGACAGCCGACCTCGAAGCCGTGAAGAGGGATGTTAACCAGAACAAGGAAGACGTGCGCAGCCTACGTTCTACACAGACCACGCAAGGCGAGAGCATCAACACCCTCAACACAAAGATGGGCACAGCTCAGAGCGACATCAACACACTGAAGAAGACTGTAAGCGACAACAAGACCGAACTTGCGAGCAGCATCAGCGGTGTGCAGAAAGACCTCACGTCATTCAAGAAAACCAAAGGACAGCCCAACGGACTTGCGCCGTTGGACGAACAGAACCAGATACCTTCGCAGTATCTTCCCGGCTATGTGGACGATGTGCTTGAGTTCAACGGCAGCTTCAATGACATTACTTCGCAGATGATCTCGTTAAACAAGTACTCAACGGACGAGAACTGTAGCGTTGTTTTCAGCAGAGATGCTGGTGCTTTTGTGCTGAAATACACGCAGCCATCGGAAACGGAAGGTGACTTGCGCCCGACCATCACTTACTACAACAACTGGATAGACGGTGACCTTTACGGTGAGGCCAATATGAAAGGCCGTGTGCCACACAGCAACAAGATTTACATAGACGTTACAGCCAACAAGACTTATCGTTGGGGAGGCAGCACGCTTGTTGCAATAGGTTCGGACTTGGCATTGGGCCATACCAGTGCCACTGCATATCCCGGTAACGAGGGAGCCGAGCTAAATAGCACACTCCAGACAGCGAACATACGCATTGAGGGTATAAACATTCTTCGCTTTGATGGAGTGTGGGACGGTACCGGCAAGGCACCGAGTCGTGGTTTGTGGTATGCTCCAAGTTTGGACTACGAAGGAGAGTGGTGCTTCCGTGAGTTCGGAGGTGTTAGTACAGAGACATACGGTTATCCGGAAGAAATGTATAACACCGACAGCGTAGGACGTGCGGACCATATCTATTGTTGTGCAGACGAGTTGTTCCGTATCGTTGACAAGAAGATGCAGAGGATTGGCGGCAGCGGCAGCTCTGCCAGCATTTACAACCCGACGGTGGAGCAGGGAGGACACTACTATGTGTTGTGTGATACCGACGATACGGCCAATTCAGCTGTTCACGCAGCGAAGGAAAACGGCAAGGCAGCAGTAGGCCTGATGATAACCTTTGCATTGAAGAAAGGCACTTGGAAGACTTACCAGTATATCGGAGCCAATACGGATGATAATAACTGGTACGACACAGAGAACTGGAAAGACTTCGGTTCGATGGTGCAGGGTTCAGAGTCGATGATTGACATTGACATCATAGCCCCTCTACCTACAGGCTTCTACACCCTTGGCACCGCACTTGCAGCTCTGAAAACCTATCAAGAGACAACAAGTGTGAACTATCAGAAGCGCGGTTTGGTGATAAGCTACACGACGGAAGCCAATAAGGTAGAGACAAAACAGTATCAGGGCGACTCCATTGCGGACTTCTACGAGGCCGGGCTTTGGCAGGACTTCGGCGGTGGCAGTAAACTTGTGGCGAGCGACACGATGGAAGCTGGCGGTACAGACGCTTTCTCTACAGGAGGAGCGTATAAGGTTGTGCCAACGGAGATAGAGGCTACAGAGGAAGAAGGCAGCGTATCACTGAAGCTAAAAAACAAGGCTGGCGACACCCTGTCTGAAGCCCAGTTCAGTGTGGGCACCGGTACTGGAGGTGGCGGTGGAACTACACTTGCCATCAACTTTGAAAACGACCCCTTCTATGTCCGTGCAGGAGGCACAGCCATACTGAAAGCCGCCATCCGCAGTGTGACCCAGCTATCCGATGGATCATCGCAGGACAACAAGATACAGAGTGTGGTGTTTATCAATCGCACGACCAAGACCACTGTAGCCTCATTCAAGCCCAATCAGGCAAGCAGTTCCTCGTTGAAGTCGTACACCTTCGAGTTTGACCTAAGCACCATTGCGGCCAGTGCCGGCAGCGTAGAGCTGCAAGCCGTAGCCACCGATGCCACCGGCAAGACAGCCACGAGAAACGTGGAAATGATTGCCGTTGATGTGACCGTAGAGAGCAGCCAGACACTGAGCTATACGAAGAGCACCACATTGCAGGTTGGCGGTCAGAAGGTAAGCATCCCTATGTATCGTTTCCCAAACAATGCCTCAGACAAGGGTATCCAGACGAAGATAGAGATATTCCGCAACGGTGTTTGGGAGACGCTGGAGAGTGTATTGGTTAAGGACACCTATACCCATAATGTGACCATCGACCCACAAGGCATGGGACACGGCGCGTATCCTCTTCGCATACAAGGACAAGACGTAGCATCAGGACTGCAAGGTAACACGCTGCATACCGCAGTCATGGTGATAGAGCAGCGCGAGAGCGTGAGCGACTACACGAAGCCTATCATTGTGGCACGATGGTACGATGACAGCGATGGCAAGACAAAGCTTTTCAAGACCGTCAGTTTTGACATCGCCTGTTATCAGCGAGACAACGCCAACCCAAATGTAGAGGTGAAGGTGAAGAACGAGACCACTGACGAGACAGAAACGATTGCCAACAAGGTTATGAACCGCAGCAGTTACTACACGATAGAGAAACGCATTGTTGGTTATAACGACGGTGACACATTGATCTTCGACGCAACGTGTGGTGAGGTACGTCTGGCGGAGAAACTAAAAGTTGTTATTGACGGCAGTATGCTTGCCATCAGCGAAACCGAAGGCGCATACTACAAATTGAACTTTGCCGGCAGAAGTAACGACGACATCGACAAGAGTATCAAAGCCACCTGTGCTGACGGCAGCATTGTGGAAGTGAAGGTAAACGGCAGCAACTGGTCGAGCAACGGTTTTGTTGCCGACAACTTCGGTACGGAGAAAGCAGACGGCAGAATGGCACTACGTGTGGCTGAGAACGTGACGGCAACATGCAGCGACACACCATTGGCAAGCAAGGACATACCCACCAACGGTATGGCACTAAGCTTTACATTCAAGGTTAAGAACATTGCCAAACGTAATGCAAAGATTATGTGGTGTATGGGCGAGCGATTGGGTTTTGTGCTTACCGGAGAGAAATTCATCGTGACCACCGCCGGAGACAGCGACGAAGCCCTGAAAGACGTTCAGACAACCGCCGCCACATCCTATCTTGACGACACCGTATATCGCATAGACATTGTGATAGAGCCACAAGCCAGAGCACCCTATAGCGGTGTGATGCTGTGTAAGGTGTTCCAGAACGGTGATGCAGCAGCGTGTGTTCCCATCAGTACTGTAAGTGGCTTCCCCAACATTGCGGACATGATACACTTCGACGGTACAGATGCTGACCTTTACCTGTATGAGGTAGTGCGATGGAATACCTACTATGACTTCATCCAAGCATTCAACAACTACATCGTGAACCTAACAGATACGACTGCCATGCTGACCGAGTATGAGCAGAACCAAGTGATGAGCGATGTTACAGCCGAGGGCACCACGAAACCACGCCCCGATATGCAAAAGTTGTTAGACCGCGGTATCATGGTCGTGGCAATGACGCGCACTTCGGACAAGAACCTTAGCAAAGACGGTGGCGCGGTAACGGACAGCGAGATATATTATCCTGACTACATCGAAGGTTTGAAGGACAAGAAAACGTCCGTTCTGATGGACTGGTATATTTACTTCCCCGACCGTCCATGGGCAAACTGTAAGGTGGAAGCAGTACCGACAACAAACCAGGGTACCTCGACGCTTGCTTATGCCATCAAGAACAAGAAGGCCAAGTTCAAGAAGTCGAAGGGCATAACGCTACTCTATACAAGAGAGCAGATAAGCGAGATGTACAACGGCGATGAGGCTATACTTGCCAAGTTTGACGATGCAGCAGCTCTTGCGAAGAAGAAGAAAATCCGCATAAATGAAGGCAGCACACCTATACAGACCATCACCATCAAGGTGGACTACTCGGACTCTGCCGGTGCCAACAACTGTGCTCTGATGGAGCTGATGAACGACACGCAGATAGCCCTTGGCAGTGACTATATGACCCCTGCCCAGCGACACAACACCGACAAGAGCGAAGAACTGCATACAAGCATTGACGGTGTGACGTGTGCCCTCTTCCGTACCGACTACCGCATAGGTCAAGACAAGGGAACACAGGCAGCAACACTACCCGAGAACGCCTACTTCCACTCGAAAGCCAACTTCAATGCCGACAAGGGTAATCCCCACTTCTTCGGGTTTGAGGACGTGAAGGGATACAATGACGGTTGCGTGAACTATGGCGACTTCAAGGAAATGGTAGCTCCGAGAGATACCCCCATTGACACCTACAAGGCCAGTGTGCTTTCAGACACAAGCTCATTGATACCGGGCACGCTGTATATGCTGAGTGAGTTCTGTGGTCCGGAAACGCGCTTCATTGAGAACGATGGTACCGGAACCATGACAGAGATAGGTGAGGTGGCCGTGGAAGACAGTCATGTGCTTGACAAGACACTCTCCGAGGTACAGGCAGACGATGTCAAGAACTACGACTGGGGGACAGCCTACAAAACATCTGACGGAAAGTATGTACAGTATAAAGGAGGAGCATGGAAGGACACCACAGGCACCATGACTTATGACAATGCCACTAAGAAATGGAGCGTGCAAGGCCGCGTGCTGAACCCTGTGGAGTGCTACGAGTACAGACAATATCAAGAGTTCTGTTGGCAGCAGGGCGTGAACAGTGTGGACGATATGCTGAAGACGCTGCACACCGACGATGGCGACGTTCCAGTGTGGAGCACCTATTATGAAATGCGCTACCCTGACGACGACGACTTGAACGCCCTGTATGCGTCGGGCAAGAAAGTTCCGTACCAGCTGTATAGAGAGTTGGCCTTCTGTCAGCAGTGTAACCAGAATTTGACCGACAATGCCGAGGAGAACGCCGCCAAGAACCCTGATGGCAGCGAAAAGGTATTCAACGGAGCCGGTGCAAGCACAACCATTACCCTTGGTGGCAACACCGTAGCCGGTACCAAGGAGAACCGCAGGAAGAAATGGCAGCAGGAAATGCACAAGTATTTCTCTCCCCATTCAACTCACTGCTATGTTGTGGCGAGCGACTACAAAGCCACCGTGGACCAGCGAGCCAAGAACATGATGATAGCTGTTTACTTGGAGACCGACGGCAGCATGCGCTATTACTTCAACCACTGGTATGACGGTGACTCATGTGACGAGGCAGACAACGACTGCTATCTGACCATACCTTGGGATATGGACGGAGCAGCGAGCCATCTGTATCAAGGATGGGACGGTGTAATGTTCCAACAGAGCTATGCCTTGTTTGACAGAGACGAAGGCGTATGGCTTGATGATACAGGCACGGAGACGCTGACTCTTCATGACACGGCGGCAAAGATGCGTGCTACGAAGACCAAGTCCGGCCTTGAAATTTTCTCTACTGACGGCTGCTACCGTTACTGGATGATAGACCGCATCTTGAAATGGCCAAAGGTGGTAAGTTCGTTTGACGGAGAGCGCAAGTATTTAGAAACAGCTACAGCAGCCGACAACCACTATCCTGCCTTGCATGGTCTGCGACTGGAGAGTCTGCCAGCCTTCCAGCGCAAGCGTTTCGCATACAGAGACGGCTACTTCCAGACCGGCGACCTGTTCCGTCATTTCTTCCAAGACCGTGTAATGGGACCCATCACGGTGAAGATAACTGCAGCACAGGACGGTTACTTCGCCATGGGCGTGGACTCCACCTCGTCAGCCAAGTACAGTTGCTATCTAAAGGAAGGTGAGAGTCACACCTTTACAGAGGTTGCAGCAGGAGAAGGCGGAAAGCTCATCTACATCTTCGGTGCAGACAAGATAAGCGAGCTTGACATCAGCGGCTGTTCTCCTAAGAATTCAAACTGGATGCTTAGCGAGTGTACCTTACTGCGCAAGCTCGTCATTGGCGGTGAAGGATATACTCCTGCCTATACCACCGACATACTGAGCACGCTGAACTTAGGACAGATGCCTTTCTTGGAAGAGATAGACATCAGGAACACGATGATAACCGACGTGAATGCCTCGCTGTGTCCTCGCCTAAGAAAGGTGTTGGCAGAAGGCAGTCTGTTGAAGTCAATCACACTTGCAGAGAGTTCGCCTATTGATACGATGCACCTTCCCGGTACTATGACAACTCTGTACTTCAAGAACCTTCCTAATCTGACCTACCCCGGTGGTTTGACCATTGACGGAATGGCTAAGGTGACGAAGCTGTTTTTGGACGGAAGCCCGAAGATAGATGCCATGACACTGCTGCGAGAGGTAACCACGGCCAGTGCGCTGAAGAGTGTACGCATAGCCGGCCTTGCTGCTACGGAAAGCGTTGAGCTGCTGCGAGCCATCAAGAACAATGGAGCCGTAGGCATAGGCGCAAACGGAGCTGACTATGACGAGAGCAGCCAGTGTAGCGGACTGATAGGCAGATGGATCCTGACCCTACTTTCAGAGGAGAGTGAGATTGCGGAGCTGAAGCGTTACTTCCCGAACCTTGAAGTTATAAACTCGCAATTCTCTGTCATAAAGATAGACGATGTGGTGAACGGTGACTTCTGCGAGAAGTACAGCAACCCCGAGAACCAGACAGGAGCTGATTACGATAAGAGCTTTGTGGCAAGCGGTCATACATTGAAGATATTGCAGGACACCCATGCTTACAAGTGTACATACAACTCCAAGCTAAAACAGATGGAGGGTGTGCAATTGAGCGATGCAGACTTCAATACTCTTGCCAGTGGTGAGAGCTTCGATGTGGGCGACAGCGCAGGTGAAGGCTTTGACATCTTCCACCACTTGCCTCATTATTGGTACAAGGGCGTGAACGACTACAAGAACCAAGTAAAGTATATCATTCACTCAATTACAGATAATGAGCCGTTATCGACCGTAAACAACCGAAGGGAGGCATTGCTTTCAGAGCTGCTCTATGCAGAAAATACAGGCGTGTATGCTGACGAGGCAACAGTTGGCGAGACAGTTGGCGATAATATTATTGCCACAGCAGCCAATGCGAATGTCTACCGTATGGACGTTGAGGGCATGAAGCAGGTAAGATGGCCGGGACTTAACCACGCTCGTCTTGGTGCCGTCTTTACGGATGCAAACGGCAAGATAGTGGGCAAGTTCATTATGATGGTGAGTCACGCTTACTTCGACTTCTTAATCGGTAACTATGTGTTCTGCGATGTGCCAAACGGTGCTAAGTGGATATACTTCACTTCGTATCGTGACATTGGCGACATAAAGTGTCTTGCTGTTGACAGCGAGCATATAGAGGCAATAGAACCAGAATGGACTGAGCACACCGTTGGTGAGTTCGACAGTCTTGTGGGAACATACCCCATCACTATTGACGGACTGAAACGGCCTCGAAGCATATCGGGTGCAGTACGTTCAAAGAAAGGTGACGGCACTTCACAGACCTCGTCAGAATGGGCATACGACACGAACGGTAACCCGACCGAAATGCCGACCGGGACAATGCACTACACTGACAAGGATTTCCAAAATAGTGCGCACATGCGCGGAGAGGGCTACCAACTCCAAGACTATGAGCAGCACAAGGAAATCAGTAACCTGTGGTGGGCGACCCATGGAACGACCGACGAGCAGTCCATAGTTGGCAATGGCGCACATGACAGTACGCTGAACAGCCAAGACCAGATAGGTATGGCAGACACCTCGTATGTAGGAAATTCAATGAACTCCATCATGGGACTCAAACATTATGTTGGCTGTGATAGTGAATGGATGGACTACATTGCAGGAAATGTGAAGAGCTATGAGACGTTCTACAAGAACCGTTGCGTGGAGACCAACGATGATCCTGTAGATTACGTGTTCCACATCTACGACCCGATTAAGAAGACGGAGCGAACCGTGCAGAGTGTGAACAGCAACGGCAACTGTGTAGTAAGAGTGGTGCACGGTGCCAAGTGTGACATCTTGCCGAGCAAGGTGCACCAGACAGACACCAGCAAATACACTACACACTATGCAGCCGGAGTATGGTTCCCGGGCAGTAGAGGCCGCTGTGTTCTGCGGTCTGGCCACAACTCGTATGCGCGCAGCGGTCTCGCTTGTGCGGTCGCGAACAGCGCTTCTTCGTACTCGTACTCGTACTACGGTGGTCGGCTCGCCTTCCGCGGAA
>ULPF01001689.1_pt1 | contig 21295 bp, 16 predicted proteins | sample 1953271 | NCBI WGS metagenome assembly ULPF01 (sample SAMEA4835622, study PRJEB28245) | human gut metagenome | biome: gut microbiome; material: fecal sample | place: Denmark | collected 2008
TCATTGTCCGTCACCTGAACTTTCGCAGCAGCGCCAATTCCTTCAAGTACAGCAGTTTCCACCTCCGGAGTAGGGCCCATCATCTTGGTCACGCCGACTTCTCCGAATTTGATTGCATCGCCTTTGACGCTGTATTCGCCGAAGAAATTATTGATGCTGGTGTTTCCATGAACACCTTTCTCGTCGAAAGAAATTGTAGCCTTCTCGAAGCCTTCCTCCACCGCGAGACCGCCGGCCTCCACGATTTCCCAGTCGCCGATCAATGCCTTGGCCACATCAGACTTCTTTCCCGCTCCACAGCTGCAAATCACAGCCAGAGCCACGAACATAAAAATTACTTTTTTCATAACCTATTGATTTTAAATAATTTATAATTAACCGCAATATCAAAGTGCTTAATTGGCAAAATTACATGTATTATATATAAAACACAAATCGCAGTAATCTGTATTTTACGTAAAACAAATATATGGCTAATTTGTTTTTTATAAAATACGAATTCGATTCGTTTGAAAAAGTGTAGGGCAATTGGTGATATTCGTTGGAAAAAGTATAAAGTAAATGGTATGAATAATCGTAAGCATCGTGAGTGGCTCCAGAAGGAACGAAGTTCCGATGGGTGGAGGGAGCGGAACTCTGGCGGAGACCTCCGACAACTCTATGACTACCTATAGAACGCAAGAAACCGACCCTTTTGGGTCGGCTTCATTCATTATATTCCTGTTCGCCCAAAGGCATAAGATTCAGTTCTGCCATATTTGGTCAATGTTAGTTGATAAATCAACATTAGGTCTTGCAAAGGTATTATTTTTCTGTGATAATTTCTCCTCCTTCATATCCTTCATCATACAGCACCAGTCCTCTCTGCGGTCCGGGACACCTGTGTGAGATGTGTACGAAATTGTTGTAAAGAATCATCTGGTCAAAAGGCAGATTCTTCTGCCTTGCTGCTGCGCTGGTGCGGGCTTCGTTGAGTTCGGCACGGCATCTCTCCACAATCCTCTGCCATTCGTCGATGGCGAGGTTGATGTTCTCAATCTGTGCCTTTGTCTCCTCCAATGCGGATAATCTGGCCATCCTTTTTAAGATTTCTAATGTTGTAGTCAACGCCGTCTACTGTAAGGCCCAATTCTTCGGCAATCTGCCCAGCGGTTGCATAAGGTCGATCTTTAAGAATCCAGATAATTTTCTCCGTAGCATTCTCAGTATTCTTTATTTTGTCAGTATTAGTCTTCCCATTACGCAGAACCGCCATGACATTTGCTGCAGTCTCAACAATCTCCGGCTATCGTGCCGAGGTAGTAGATAGCGTCACGGAGGTCTTTGGAGATAATGCGTGGATGAGCTCATCAGCGAGTAGGAGAGTCCTACGCCGACGTACGGCGCTGGCTTGAACTGGCTATTGCTGATGGTGACGCCGTAGCCGGCCTGAATGCCGATTGAGAAGCGGGATTCATAATAATCTGATTTTCAGCAGATATAGTGATTTTTCCAATATTTTATCATAAGATGATAATCATTTTATGACAAAATAGTGCTGACGTATTGCAGCAATAACAACAAATGAATCACATCGAAAGATTTTTCTGTGCAAAACACTGATTTTTGCCCTTGGACTTTTTTTATCATATATTTGCATATGTATGCGCGAGTTAGACGACAGGTTTTTAGTTAAACAACTGAAAGATGGGAACAAGGCTGCCTTTCAAATTCTATTTGAGAGGTATTTTTCTTTATTCCTCACTTTCTCCAACAATTTGATGAAAGACCCGGCTGATGCAGAAGACGTAGTTCAGAATGTCTTTATCAAGATTTGGGTCGGACGAGACAAAATCGACGAGAACAAAAATTTCAAGAACTACCTCCTCGTGTCTGTAAGAAATGAGATATATCAGCACTTCCGATTCGCAGCAAAAAACCAGCACGACAATCTCTCTACCGATGTCATTGACAATGAAATAAACATTGAAACAAACTTATCAGCCAGGGAGTTGGAACAACGCATCAGAGAACTCGTGCAAAAAATGCCACAAAGAAGGCGCGAGATTTTCAATATGAGCCGAACAGAAAAACTCTCCAATCTCGAAATAGCACGTCGCTTGGGTTTATCTGTCCGGACGGTGGAAAAGCACATTGAACTTGCACTTTCTGACCTTAGAAAAGGACTGACAATTTCAGTCGCAATGCTGATAATGCTGATTTAGCCATTTTTTTCAATATCGATTACGTATTGAAGCCAATTTCTGCATACTATTGTAGAAAATAAGAAATTGGCTTTATGAAACTTGATGATCTACTAAAAAAATATGCTGACGGAAAATGTACGGCAGAAGAAGAGAATGCGGTCAGGAAATGGCTGACTACACACGTGGCAGATCCCGCCTATGACAAGGTGTTCGAGGACCTGCTGAACGACACTGTCGGCGTCGAGAACAAATCAAGCCAAGAGCGAGTCAATCGCCACCTCAACGAAGTGATTTACAACGACTTGAAAACCCGGAAAACTAAAAAATCCAAGAAACTGTTTTACAGCATAGCCAATGTTGCCGCATGTGCAATTTTCGTCTTCGGCATGCTGCTTTTCAGCAATAAAAACGAAGAAGACATTATCTGGAATGAAGTCCACACCGAAAGAGGAGAAACAAAGACACTTTCCTTGGCTGACGGAACCAGCCTATGGATAAACTCAGGAACCAAGGTCATTTATCCATCTTCTTTCGACGGCAAGACCAGGAACATTTTTGTCGATGGAGAAATCTACGCAGATGTAACGCGTGACAAGAAAAAGCCGTTCATAGTATCTGCTTCCGGAATCAATGTCAAGGTACACGGCACACAATTCAGCGTGAAAGCTTTTGCCGAAATGAAAAATGTAGAAGTGGCCCTCATAAGCGGAAGTGTGACAGTATCTGACGCAAACGATGAAAGCAGATTCTCTCGCACTCTTGTTCCGGGAGAATTGATCCGGTACAACAAACCACTTGGCACAATAGAAGAATACGCCATCAACACCAAGACGTTCGGCGCCTGGCAGGACAACCACAATATCAGGTTCATAAATCAGAGTCTTATAGAAATCGCCAATGACCTTGAGCGGCGGTTCAATGTAAATATACTAATCGAAGACCCGGAACTTGAACAGACACTCTATTATGCATCATTCATCAATAATGAAGGTCTTGACAAGATCCTGAATGCACTCAACAGCAACCACACATTGAAAATCTCCAAAAGAAACGACACATTTATAATTTCATCCAACAAATAACACAAATTATCGCATGTACTACAGAAACCACCCTTTCATCTTGAAGGAAAAGTACAGGCTTGTAGCGCTAATAGCCTTCCTATTTATAACAGTCGGCCTGAAAGCGCAAAACATAAACCTGAAGGCAGAGAACACTGCCATTCGAGATGTGATTGAGACACTGCAGACTAATTACGGCTATTCATTCTCAATCAGGACCAGCGAAGTCAATGTCAATAAGTTGATCAGCATCAATGTTACCAATGCTGACATCAAGTCCGTCCTGGACAAGATTTTCGCATCCGAGCAAGTATCCTGTCAAATTGACGGGAAACTCATTTCAATAACAGAGGGAAATCCGACTCAGCCACGCAAGACTGCAGTCGTCAATGGACAAGTCATCGACGACATCGGGCCAGTTATCGGAGCATCCGTAATCGTCAAAGGCACAAAAAAGGGTGTAATTACCGATGCTGACGGAAAATTCACACTTGATTGCGGTGTTCCCGCCCCTGTTGTCATTGAAGTCGCCTTCCTTGGAATGACCACACAAGAGATTACTGTCAAAGATCCCGCCACGCCTCTGTCCGTAACACTGCACCCTGATGCCGATGTACTTGATGACGTCGTAGTCGTCGCCTATGGTTCACAGAGACGAGAACTCGTAACCAACGCGATTGCATCATTCAAACCAGATGACAACTCGGCGAGAACAGCACTTTCTCCGACCGAATTACTTCAGGGACGCATCGCCGGCGTGAACATTTCCACATCATCCGGCAATCTCGGTTCTTCTGAGAGAATGAGCATCCGAGGCTCCAGTTCGCTAAGCGCCAGCAACCAGCCGCTTTATGTGATTGACGGCATTCCGCTTAACAATGAGAGCGGCTCGCTCTATTCGTTCGGCGAAGACCTCAGCTCGCTTTCCGTATTGAATCTCAGCGACATAGAATCGATTGAAGTCCTGAAAGACGCAGCTTCAGCGGCCATCTACGGTTCGAGAGGCACCAATGGTGTAATCCTTATCACCACAAGACAAGGCCGGGACGGAAAATCCGAAATCAAAGTGAATTATAACTTCGGAATGTCTCAATTCAACAACCGCAACAGAATAGGCTATGCAAATTCCTCTTCCTGGATCGAGGTATATAATGAAGGCATTGACAATTACAACCTGCAGAACGGATTCAAGGCCGGTGATGCAGGTTATATCCAGCATATCCGCAATCCTTATAACGGACTTCCAGATACGGATTGGCTCGATTTGATTACAAGACTCGGCATGTCGCATTCTGCCGATGTCGCATTCACAGGCGGAAACAAGAAGACAAAGGTGTATATCGGTGGAAACTTCGCATATCAGGAAGGCGTAGTCAAGACCAATGACATCACCAAGGTAAACCTTAAGGTCAATGTTTCCCACCAGGTTGCCAAATGGCTGAATGTCGGTGCCAATGTAAGCGGCAACTACATGCACAACAACCGTGTCCCTGGCGCAAACATCGGTTCCACAATTATTGCGCGTGCCGTGGAACAAAGGCCATTTGACCGCCCATTCAAAGCAGATGGAAGTTATTTCCTCGGAGGTACTGACGAACTCTCCCGCCATAACCCGGTACAGATTCTCAATGAACAGACATCATATGTGAACAATGCCCGTTATCTTGGAGCATTCTGGGGAGAATTGAGCATTGTTGACGGACTTAAATTCAAGGCCTCGTTCAATACAGATGCAGGATATACTCTCGACTATCTGTATTACAATGCCAATCACCCCTATAAGGAAGACAACGGACGTATCATTGAAAAGAACCGTTTTCTTATGAGCAACCTCGTGGAAACCTACCTCAACTACGACAAGACATGGGAAGACTGGACATTCGGAGCAATGGCAGGACATTCATACCAAAAGACAACAGCTCGCCAGAATAGCGTCGACGCTCAGAATTTTCCTTCTCCATCATTTGACACAATCGGTGTAGCAGGAGTCATTTCCGGTGTTACCGGCGGATTGTCGGAATATGCGATGGAGTCATGGTATGGGCGTGTAAACCTTTCCTGGAAGGACAGATATGTGCTCAACACAACAGTTCGCGCCGATGGCTCAAGCCGCTTCGCACCCAAATGCCGTTGGGGTGTATTTCCTTCTGTTTCATTAGGTTGGAATATCTCCAAAGAAAACTTCTGGAAGAATTCCTCAACAGACCTGAAACTCCGTCTCAGCTACGGTAAGACAGGAAACCAGGACGGCATCAGCAACTATGGCTGGATGCCTCTCATCAGCGGCGGAAACAACTACGGAGGAACAAGCGGTATCGCAGTAAGCAACAAGGGCAATGAAAACCTCACTTGGGAGACTGCAGACCAATATGACTTCGGTTTCGACTTGTCATTTCTGAAAGGAGCTGTAAGCATGATGTTCGACACATATCTCAAGAACACCGGCAATCTTCTGTACAGAATGCCGATGCATTCCACATCAGGTCAGACATCAATGCTTGCAAACATCGGATGTATGAGAAACTATGGTGTTGAGTTCACACTCAATACTCATGCCGACTTCGGTCCGGTACATTGGAGTTCTTCTTTCAACATTGCTCACAACAAAAATAAACTTACGAAACTTCTGGGCGATGACGTCGTAGCCATCGGTTCTAACCATGCGCTTAAAGTCGGAGAGGAAGTGGGAGCATTCTATCTGCTCCGTTTCGATGGCATTTACCAGTATGACGGTGAGGTCCCAACCCCTCTCTACGAGCAGGGTGTCCGGGCAGGAGACATAAAATACTACGACAAGGACAACAATGGTCTCATCAATGACAGTGACCTCATTATGGTAGGTTCTCCTAATCCGGATTTTGCCGGAGGATGGAACAACACCTTCGAATGGAATGGACTGAGCCTCAATGTATTTTTCACCTACAGTTATGGTGCCGACATTTATGCCCAGTGGATGACCGGACCTACACGTATGGGAAACTACCAGGGACTTCTGCAGGAATGGTGTGACAACAGATGGACCGGCCCAGGCAGCACTGATGCTTATCCGAGAGCCGTTTACTCTTATCACGGAAACAACAGCAAGTCTTCCACCTACTATCTTCAGGATGGTTCATTCATAAAGCTCAAATCATTGATGCTTTCATACAGACTGCCTCAAAAGTGGACAGACGCAATGAAGATGAAGAGCGCACGAGTATTCGTCCAGGGAGAAAATCTCGCACTCCTCAGCAAGTATCGCGGATGGGACCCGGAGATTTCCACGAGTCTCGATCCTTCACTCATCGGCATTGACAACTATGGCGTGCCTACACCACGAATTTACAAACTTGGAGTAAGCCTCACATTCTAATTTCGCAGGATCATGAAAAAGTATTCAATCATATTAGCACTCAGCATGTTGACTGTAACATCATGCGACTTGGAAATGAATCCGCATTCGGCAGTGTCCCCCGGTTCTGTAGGAATTAAAGATATCGAATCCCTCAGAAGCGGTATGTACCATAACGTACAGGAACTTCCTGAAACGGAATCATATATAATGTTTGACCTCTTCGGCGGAGAACTTACCACCAAACAGAGCACAAATTCGCTTGACCTTATCAATTCTCTTGCAACTGCCAACAATGGCCTCATGAAGAAGGCTTGGCAGGGTTACTACAAAGCCCTCATGCAGGTAAACAATGTCTATGATATTGCCCAGGGGCTTCCGGAAGGGAATCAGAAGAAACAGGTCATAGGAGAATGCCATTATTTTCGCGGATATCTTCACCTATGCCTTGTAACCCGTTATGGAGATGTTCCTCTGATGAAGTTCAATACAGATGAAAAGATATCACGCACACCGGCTGCGGAAGTATGGCAATTCATCGGTGACGAACTTGATGAGGCCATCCGTCTTCTTGGTTCTCCGACAAACGCATATTACCTCTCGGCAGATGCAGCCAAAGCGCTGAGGGCACGGGTTGCGTTATACACCGGGGAGAAGACATTGGCAAAAGAGCTTGCAGAATCATTGATTGCAGACGCCCGCTACGGGCTTGATTCTTACGAGAAGATTTTCCGAGGCGCAACAAACAAGGAAGTCATCTTCGCGTTCTCCTGTCTCACCATCGAATCGAAAATCGCCATAAGCACCCTCTTCTACTCATACAACCATCCAAATTCCGGTTCATATGTGTATGCCCCGTCAAAAGAGGTGATGACAATGTTTGCTGACACAGACAATCGTAAGGATATTTCCATCACCACTATGGACAATCTCAACTTTATAAACAAATATCCAAGCGGTCAGAAAGGAACAGATCCGGTTATCATTTCACGTCTTGGCGAAATGTATCTCATCAGTGCAGAAGCGCAAGGACTTTCAAATGGTCTGCCTCGTCTCAACGAGCTACGCGCATTCAGAGGACTTCCGGCCATTTATCCGAGCACCGAGGCCGAATTCATTGACGCTGTTCTTGACGAGAGAAGACACGAGTTGCTCTGCGAGGGGCACAGATGGTATGACCTCGTCAGACTTGGAAAGGCTGTCGAAAAACTCGGAATTCTTGATTATATGACACTTATGCCGATTCCAGAGTCTGAGAGACAGACCAACAGAAATCTGACTCAGAACAAGGGCTATTAAAATTGACTTATATGAAGCAGTTTTTTATAAACACCATATCAGCAATCGCATTATTGGCAACAATATACGGTTGTGGCAAAGATTCTTTTGACAAACCGGACTACTATAGCCGCAAAGCCGAGACAGTATTCGGCCAACAGGTTGTAGATGGTTCTGCCGATTACATCGCGCACGTAAAGACTTCGACCGAGAGAAACTTGATGGACGGAGTACAGCTTCTGGAGCTCGGGATTCTCGACAGAGCAAGTCACGCAGTGCAGGCTTATATCTACAAGGTAGAACTTGGAGCCGCACTGATAAAAATATCTACACCTGACAATGCCGCCAAAGTCGAGAAAACACAGAAACTCACCAGGCAGGCGACAGCTATCGAAAATACCGGAAAGTATCTGGTTATGGGCGGAATCTGCGGAGGCGCCTTCAATTCCGAGACAGGTATGCCTGACGGAATACTCTATCACAACTCCAAAGTAATCGGAGCCTCATTCGGGAAAAACGAGAACGCTTTCTTCGCGATCAAGAAGGATGGTGCAGCTGTATGCTTGCCTTCTGACGACTTCGAATCACATAAAACCAAAAGCGTCGAAGCTGTAAGCGGTTCCGCGATGATTCTTCAGGAGGGATATGTACTTACAGAAACAGATGCGAAAACGATAGCCAAGGCCGCTGTCGGAGTGGACGCGGAAGGCAGCACCGTATATCTTATCGTTGTCGATGGAGGAGATTATTTTTATTCTAACGGCATCAGCAACAGCGATATGGCAAATCTCATGAAAGGGTGCGGAGCTTCCAATGCTATGATTCTGAACAAAGGGAACAACGTTTCCGCATTTGTCAGAGACGAAGATTCGATTGAATTGTTCAAAGTCATTGACAAGCCGAGCAACATGGGCCTGGAAGCAGCTATCGGCAATGGTCTGGTGATTCTTCAACTCTAAACTATTTGGAACATGAAAAAGATATACCCGATATTACTTGTATTCATAGGATTGGCCGTATCCGGCTGCCTCAATCAAAAAGACAAGACCGGTTTCACTCCTGACAAGCCTTCCATTTCATTCAGGCAACAGAGTGTCAATGTAAATAAAGATGCCAATGAAATCACTATCGCGCTGGAATCCAATCTGCCTTGGAGAGTAAAAAGCGATGCCGGATGGGCAAAAGTGAAAACTGACAACGGAATGGAAAGCGGCGACATTGTCGTAAGTATCGCGCGCAATCGCCTTCGTGAAGAGCGCATCGCAACACTCACGGCATGGATTACCAATGACAGCAAGACCACTCTGTCTATCATTCAAGCCGCCGCAGAGGCTTCAGAATCAATTACATACCACGTAAAAGCAAATGGTGACGGGCTGGCTTCCGGCGCATCATGGGAAGAGGCGACAACCCTTCCTACAGCCATTGACGCTGCCGGAGACGGGGATGTTATCTTGTTGGCTGCCGGAACATACGCACCGGTCGCGCTAATCGCTGGTGGAGAATCTGCAGAAGAGCGGACTTTCGAAATTCACAGCAACTTCACCATTGAAGGCGGCTACCCTGCAGATGCCAAGACAGGAGATGTCGCAGACCCTGCCAATGAAACCGTTCTCACCGGCAATCTCGGCACAACTCAAGCATATCATGTCGTAGTCATATCTGCCGTTAAAAGCAGCACTCACAAAGCCGTACTCAAGAATCTCACCATACGTGACGGAAAGGGGCACAGCAAAAACAAGGAAATATACAGATATTCAGGCGACTCGGAGTACGATGCCGGAGAAGGCGCAGGATTATGTATAGGAGTGTCCAACGCGGAGCTAATAAATTGCCGGATCATTGGCAATACCAGCTGTATGGCCGGAGGTTGCATTGTTTCATACGAAGGCAGCGCGACATTCACCAATTGTTCGATCAGTGACAACAGCGCGACCGGTAATGGTGCAGGACTTTGGAATGAAGGCGAAGTAACAATGTATGACTGCTGCATTTCCAACAACCGTGCGGACTTTGCCTGTGCCGGATATTATGGAGTAGGCGGCATTTCACGCATCTACAACTCATCCTTTATCGGAAATGACAACTACGAGGGCGGAAAACTCGGCGGCGGAGCCTATTTGCGTGAAGGGCACGGCCGCGGTTCTGATGCTATATTCGTAAACTGCACTTTCGCCGAGAACAAGTCAAGCTCAGGCGGCGCAATCGCACTCTACGGAACATCCGCCGTAGGAGCATGCGGTAAATTCATCAGTTGCACAATCAAAGGAAACTCAGCCGACAAGGGAGGCGGAATATGGATGAACAATGCGACCCCGACAGCAGAATTCTACAACACCATCATTTCAGACAATGGTACTGACATAGGATATGGCGGAACCGTCGCAGCGCAAGAAAGCCAGGTAAGCAAGAGTTTCTCGATTATCGGCTCTACCCTGCTCAATGCAGAGGGCAACACCGTAAGCGGCTGGACGTTCGACCCGTCAAGCATGCTCGGCGCCCTCGACTTCCATAACGGAGGAGTGACAAAATCATTCTCACTTATCCCTGGAGAAGCCAATCCTGCGATAAATCAGGGAATGGGTATAAGCGAGTTGAACGCGCTTGCGATGAAACTCGGACTGAACTCCGAACTCGTAGCAAAAGACCAGAACGGTCAGACACGAAATGAGAAATCTATCGGCTCCTATACAGCAAATAACTAATAATCAATATGTTATGAAAAGAAAACTCAATATATTATTCCTTTCTTTCCTTACACTTACAGGATTGGCATCATGCCAGAAGGAGAACAACACGGAGGACAACAAAAACTCTGACGGGGGATTGGCAATACTTGCCTCAACTGACGGTAAACTTGTTCCGGAGTGGACCGAAGGCGATGTTATCAAAGTGACCTGCAACGGCACTTCTTATAATTTCAAAGCCGAGACTGCCGGCAATTCCGCCAAATTCACGGATGACGGGACATTGACCGCCCAAATTATTGGAGACAATGCCATAAGCGCATATTACAACTGCACTTCCGCACGCGGTGCTTTCCGCATTTCAGGAGAACAGACATATAAGGACGGAAAGAGTTCCGCTGCTATCCCGATGTACGCTTACACATTGAACGCACCTCAGAACAATACTCTAGCCCTGACATTCAAGCCTGTAGCTTCAATCCTGAGAGTAACACTACCAGCACATCCGATAAGCATCGAATCCGTCAGTGTAAAGCTTGCAGAAGGCGCTGCACTTTCCGAAGGAGCAATTGCCGGCACATACATTGTGAACGCGGCAGAAGGCACGATTGCAGTAAATGCAGATGCAGAAAGCGTTGACATGACCTTCGACAAGCCTCTTGACATCAAAGCCGGCGGCGTGGTAGATATTCCTGTAGGCATGTTCGCCGCAAGCGGAGGCATCGAAATCGTCCTCAACTATGAATCCGCAAAACAGATGAAATATGTAGTCGATGCAGAAGGTGTATTCAAGTCTTACAACGATGCCAATGGCTTCAAGGTCGGCGCCATCGTACCGGTATCCTTCGAATTGGATGTAAACTCCTTCCCTCGTGACTACTTTGTAACATCAGATGCGACGAAAGAAGGCAAAGGACTTGATTGGAACACCCCTGCGACACTGGATTATGCGCTTGCCAATGCGCTTGCAGGTTCCACAATTCACTTGGCAGCAGGCACTTACCGCCCAAGCGCTGCACTTCCTTACAGTTCAGAAACTGAGATTACGGCTTCTGATGCGCTAAACGGATTTGAGGTTAAAACCAATGTCACTTTAATCGGGGGATATCCTGCAAAACCAGGAGAAGGAGCTGCTGCAGACGCCTCTGCCAATGCCACAGTCCTTGACGGCAACAGCACCAGTCTACACGTAATGGTCGTAAGTGCCGCTAAAGTAGCAGGAGAGAAAGTCGTCATTGACGGAGTTACCATCAGAAATGGTAAAAACACCAATGAAGCCAAAGGCCTACTCCTCAAATACGGCACTGATGAGAAGTCATACACTCTTGTTGCAAACTATGCAGCCGGTCTGGGCATCGTAAATACAGATGTAGAACTCAATAATGTAACCATCGCGTCCAATTCAGGTGACAATGGCGCCGGCATATTCGCTCTCGGCTCGAAGATAAAGATGACCGGGTGCAATGTCAAGGAAAACATTTCAGCAGGTAACGGCGCGGGTGCATGGTTCTCTGGAGACACCGAACTTGAAATGGATGGCTGTGTCATTGAGAAAAACGATGCCGGCACTTCTGTTGTCGGCGGTCTTTATCTCCATGCTCCTAAAGACAAGACGCTCTCCGCAACTATTAAAAATACTGAAATCATAGGAAACAAGGCAAAGAACCAAGGTGGCTTCTATATAAGAGATGACAGTGGCGCTCATCTGCTTTCAGCGACATTCACTTCTTGCAAGATCAAGGACAATACTGCTGAAATGGCAGCAGCGGGCCATCATCTTGACGCAAATGTCAAATACTCTCGTTGTGAAATTACAGGAAACACGGGAAGAAGCAACGGTATTTTCAACATCTATGACAACTGCAATATCGTTCTCGACCACTGTTCATTCAGGTCCAATGCAACCACAGGTGGAGGCGGCGCAATCTATGTTTTCACCAACTCGGTGGACACAACGCCATCTCTTACCATAACAAATTCTTCATTTATAGATAACTTTGCCAATGCAAAGGGCACCGTATGGATTAGAGGAGACAAAGGAAATGTCACATTCAATTGCGTGAACAACACCTTCTGTGGAAACAAGACAGGAAACGTAGGTTCTGCCATCAACCTTTATAAGAACGTAACAGCCAATATCATAAGCAACACTATCCCCGGCAATATCGCAACATATGCCAATGACGCATTGAGAGCCGGCGCTATTTGTCTGGAAGCTGCACCATTGACAGTCAACTCCTACAACAACATAGTTGCCGGAAACATCAGAAGCTTCGACAACAAAGAAGAGGATGTAAAGGTCAAAGCAGGCACAATTACCCACAAATACACATTCGTAGGCGCCCAGTACTATGGCGCTGACGGGAACCCTGCTGAGGTTACTCCTACATTCAACTATAAGACAATGCTCTCCGCATATTCCGGCAGCGTAATCAAACTCATCGGAACTGCCGAGACAAACCCGGCCATCAACAACGGCATGCCAGCTGCAGCCCTCAAGGGACTTGCCAATGATTTTGTAACAGCAGATATACTTGGAAAAGACCAGAATGGTACAGTTCGTGCAGGCTCGGTTGCCGGTGCATGCGTTACACAATAATCATTATTCAATGAAAAAGATATTTATCATGTTTATCATTGCCCTTGTGGGAGGTCTTGCCTCCTGCGAGGGTGATACCACAAACACCATCCGATACAATTTCTACTTTGCAGAGAATCCTGTAATGGTAGGAGCGTCATCAGGAACAGCACAAGCGACAATTATTTCAGACATTGACTACACTCCTGTTTCTGTTGATTCCTGGATTACGGATGTCGTAAAAACGTCAGCCGAATCAGTAAGTTTCAAGGTTGATGCGAATACTCTGCAGACATCACGCGATGGCACTATTGCCTTCCATATTGCAGGCACCAAGGACGTCAAGGAACTTACTGTACGTCAAGCCGCATCCACCAGTGGACTTTCCGCTGATATTGAAGAACTGACATTTACCACTGCCGGCGAAGAGAAGACCATCAAGGTCAATGCGACTTCCAACTGGACTATCGGCTCACACCCGGACTGGGTAACTGCGGAAAAGAAAAATGCAGCTGCCCTATCACTCACGGCCGAACCGAATTTCGAAGGCAAGACACGTTCGGGAGACCTTGTAATCAAAACCACTTCCGAGGAGCTGACAATAAGACTCAACCAGGAAAGCAAAAATGAGCTTTTCAAGAATGCGACCACCAAATTGGGACGCAGATTCGCATTTAATTGCGGCAACCTCATCACAAGAGTCGTAACCGACAAGAACTACACGGTGACTGATGGAGTTGAGGCGCTCGAAATGAAGTATATGTCCAACCACACCGGAAAGGAATTGCCTTACAGCATCTATGTCTATGAAGTGGATTTGAACAAGAACGTAACCATACTTGCGACCTGTAAAGATGACGATGCTTCAAACATTAAGAAAACGGACTCAGAACTCACCGGATGCCAGAATATGATAAAACAGCTTGCCGCGATGAAAAGCAATCGCAAAGAGCGTACAGTCTATGGAGGAATCAACGGGGACTTCTGTTACGGAACAGGCAGTTCGGTCAAGAGAAACGCCCTTCTGCACGGTGTCATGCACAAAGATGGAGTCTGTCTGAAAAGCACTTTTGACGGCGGAGCCGTTTGTACAGTATTCGCAATGATGAATGACGGGAAGGCACGAATTATCCAGCAAAGCAACTACAATTCCTATAAGAATTCAATTGTTGAAGCCATCGGAGGAAGGCAGACAATCCTGGACGCAGGAGTCATCACTTCCGTTAAAAACAATCTAAATGAGCCACGCACTGCCATCGGTGTCTCTGCTGACCGGAGCAAGGTAATCATGCTCGTTGTTGATGGTCGCCAGCCGAGTCACAGCAATGGCGCCGACTATCCTGAGATGGGAATCATGTTCAAGGCAATGGGAGCATACAATGCCATAAACCTTGACGGAGGCGGCTCATCCACTTTTGTGTTGCAAAGCACATCAGCCTCTGATGGTTTCGCTGCCAAAAACAGCCCGTCAGACAAAAGTCCAAGAGCAATTCCTAACGGTCTTGCAATAGTTTCGAAGTGAAAAAAATCGTAAATTTGCACAATTATGGATAATGACAGATGGTTACGGAGTCCATTCATATCGTGCCGTTTGACGGAGAGAAGCCTTCACAGTTTGCTGAAAGGGTAGGTAGACTGTATGCGGATGCGTCGGTCCAAAAGGATAAAAAACACAAAGGTCAGTTCTTTACGCCGCTTGCCATATCCCAATTCATGGGGAGACTGGCAACTCCTTCAGAAAAGGACAGTGTTTCCGTTCTTGATCCCGGATGCGGGCTTGCGATTCTTTCCTGCGCTTTGATTGAACATCTGGTTGAAGATTCCAAACTGGAAACAATTGCTCTGACGCTCTATGAGACTGACAAGAATGTTGTTCCGCTTACAGGCATTGTTCTTTCTTATCTTCAAGAGTGGTGCAAGAAACAAGGCATCAGGATGAACTACCAGTTGAATGAATCTGATTTTGTTCTGGACAAGTGCGAATACTTAGACAGTGATGACTCTATCTTTGGCGCAATGAATGTAGGTGAGCGGTTTGATTATATCATTTCGAATCCTCCTTATTTCAAACTCGCCAAAGACGATGTTCATACCCGATCGTGCGCCAGCATCGTGGATGGGCAGACGAACATCTACGCCCTATTCATGGCCATCTGCACAAAGCTACTGGAAAATGACGGACAGATGATATTCATTACACCCAGAAGTTTTGCATCAGGCCGGTATTTCCAGTCTTTCCGGGATTTCCTTTTCAGACAAGTTCACATTGACTTAATCCACCTATTCAACACCAGGAAAGATACATTCTCTAAGGATGAGGTGCTGCAGGAACTGGTGATTATGAGGATGCATCCTGCCGGTGAAGTAAAGAACATTATAGTCTCTTTTAGCCAAGGGATACGGGATTTGGATCAGCCTCATCAGAAGGAGTATCCAGCAACAGACATTGTGGATGTAGATTCCGTTGAGAAAGTTGTTTATCTTCCCGTTGACAGCCGAGACGAAGCGATTCTGAGCATGTTTCGTTCCTGGGACGGCAATATGGAGAAATACGGCATCAAGATTTCCACCGGTCCGGTAGTTGCTTTCCGCGCACATGATTTCATTGTGAGCGAACCAGGCAAAGATACCGTACCGCTCTACTGGCTCCATAATGTGGTAAAGATGCTCTGTGACCATCCCGTGCAGAAGAAGGATAAAGGACAATACATCAAAGTGACGTCTGAGACCAAAACTGCTCTGCTTCCTAATAAGAACTATGTACTGCTCAGGCGTTTCAGTTCCAAAGATGACAGCAGCCGACTGGTCGCAGCTCCTTACTTCGGCAATATGTCTCAATATGAAGCAGTTGGAATTGAGAACAAATTGAACTATATTTACAGACCTAAAGGTCACCTCCGCAGAGATGAAGTGATGGGGCTTACTGCTCTTCTGGACAGTGAGATGTTTGATGCGTATTTCCGGACATTCAACGGAAACATCAATGTGAGTGCAACGGAACTGCGGATGATGCCTCTTCCTCCGATTGAGACAATCAGGGAGATAGGAAGGAAGATTATTTTGAGAAACAACTATTCCATCGACTTTATCAACGATTTGGTCCTGGACTATTTTAAGATTCAATAGCTATGAGCAAAATTGCTGAGGCCCAAGAGATTCTGAAGGCATTGGGGCTTCCTTCGGCACAGCAGAATGATATGTCGGCGCTTACATTGCTGGCACTTTGCAGCATAAAGGAGGACACACCTTGGGCAGAAGCCACACGCACCAGCCAGCGTATTACCAAGGAAATAATGGCTTTCGTAAACGAGAACTATAAGGCCGACGCGCCATATGCTCCAAATACGCGAGAGACATTCCGTCGGCAGGTCCTTCACCAGTTCATTCAGGCCGGAGTAGCCAACTACAATCCTGATGATCCGACTCTTCCTGTCAATAGCCCGAAAGCACATTATGCCATCACGGAGGAGGCGCTTGAGGTTGCCAAATCATACGGGACAAAGAATTGGGATAGCCGCACTCAACAGTTTGCTGTAGAGTATGAAATATTGCGCGACAGATATGCCGCTGAACGGGACATGCACCGTATTCCTCTTGTTATTGAGGAAAATGAGTACTATCTATCTCCTGGTGCTCACAATGAGGTTCAGGCGGCAGTCGTTGAAGATTTCGCTCCCAGGTTTGCCCCCGGTGGAAAGTTGCTCTATATCGGCGACACTGAAGACAAAGATTTGTACGTCAATGCGGCCGGGCTGGAGGCTCTCAACCTGCCGATTACCGAGCACTCAAAACTTCCTGATATTGTCATCAGCGATGAAAAACGAGGTTGGTTGTTCTTGGTTGAGGTAGTGACCTCTCACGGTCCGATGTCAGCGAAGCGTGTGATTGAGCTAGAAGAGTTCACCAAGAATTGTCCGTTCGGCATTGTGTATGTGACGGCGTTCCCTAATGCAAGGGAATTCAAGAAACACGTGGATGAGATTGCTTGGGAGACTGAGGTTTGGCTGTCGGATACGCCGGACCATATGATTCACTTTAATGGTGACCGTTTTATCGGACCAAGAAAATAGCGGGAGCTATCGGTTTTTCTCTGGAGCACTGAAAACTTCCATGAAGGACTTGATAAAAAATCAGAGTCGGTGATGTGCCGGCTCTGATTTTTTTAGGGAATCGACGAGGTCGATTTATTTGAGTTCCACGCTGCCTGGCCATGTGCCGGAGGTGGTGCGGGTGGTGCCGAGCTGGTCTTTATTGAAGCCGCCGAGGCTTTCTACCCACTCTACGAACTTAGGAGCGAAGGCGCCGTTCAGGCAGGTGTTGCCGTTATTGCTGTCAAGTGCCTTAATTCGGTCAACAATTGCAGACTCCATTGTCTTCGTGAATGATGCGGACGGGCCGTTCCACTTCCAATAACCCTTTGAACTGTCGAAAGAAGAACCATTGCAGAATGAAAATTCGCCGTCAACGACGACATTGGTCTTTACCAGCCAAGCGCCATCAGTGTCGGTGGCTTTCGGGCCGATTATGTCATGATTCAGTTTTACTGACGAGTTCTTTTCCTTAAAGAACACGATGCCATTGTCAAGTTTATTTGCGAGAAGACAGTTGTCATACAAACTGAACAAGCCGTTACTATTGTTTGAGCGGCACAGTGACTTGGCATTTACTCCTACTACTGTCGTATTTACTACGACAGTGAATCCGTCATTGTTCAGACAAACGGAAGTGCCTCCTGCCTGCTGGCTGAGATTGTTATGAATCGAGCAGTTGTTCATGCAGACTACGGAAGGATTACCGCCGTGAATAACTGTACCCCACTGGTTTGTCCTCATGGTATTGTCGTAAATCTGACAGTTGTTCATAAACAGGACAGCCTTTCCATTGGTCTGGATAAGACCGCGGGATGCTCCCTTGTTGTTCTTGAACACGCAATCTGTTACACGAACAAGGCCGTCACCGCTTTGAAGCAACATAGCGCTACCGGCGGAACCCATATTGCCGTCAAAAGTACAGCCGCTGATATCAAGATTCGCATTCTGGACAGAAATCGCTCCTCCGCATGCCTTGTTATCAACCTTCAGATAAGAATTGTTGCGGTTAGCTTCACAAGCGTTGAATACACAATTCTTCAATGTCTGAACCGCAGACGCGCCATTGATATGAATAGCACCGCCAGCACCGTCCAAATTATAACAGCCTGTAAACGTACAGTTTTCAATCATCTGAGTTCCATTGCTGTTGTTGATTGAGCCACCGGTATTTAATGCATAATCTTCAGTGAACGTGCAGCCTTTGACAGTAAGTTCAGCCTTGGCATTGTTGGTGAACAATGAGCCGCCGTTTCTACCATAGTTTTTAGAGAACGAGCTATTCTCCACTGTCACTTTGGCCTCGAAAACATGGATTGCTCCACCACTTAAATACTGCGTACCATTAGTTCCGTCTGTCACCTTATTGCCGATGAAAGAACAGTCGAGAATTTTTCCGGTCACGCCGGTTCCGTTGAAGACCAAAGCTCCGCCATTATCCTTTGCAGAGAAACCATTCTGGAAGGTCAGTCCGTCAAACAGGACATTTCCCTTTTTGGTGAGCCAAATCTGGGATTTTCCGCCACCGTCAAAGATGGTCGCATTGGCCTTGGCGTCTCTTGCTTTAAGGCTTGCGCCTTTCGCACCTGCAGGATAGCCGCCATAAACACTGAAATCAGCACCATCTGCCTCAGAGACAAGCGCATCCGTTACTGAATACGTTCCGGCTGACATATAGACGTTCATCACAGCTCCCTTGGCCAGAAGTCCTTTCAGTTCCGTAAGCCCTGCAGCATTGTCCCAGTTGCTTCCGGCCTTTCGGCCTTTCGCCTCGGCAGAAACATAGAATCTGTCATCGAAGCCGACCACCTTTCCGAGAGGAAGGACATGACCCTTTTCGACGACAAGAGACTTCGTAGTGACCTTCTTGGCAAGTTCCTCTCCTTCCGCGTCTGTCAGCACTACTGAGAAGCCTTCGAGAGTGGATGGCGCAACGGCTGCGTAATATGTGCCCGCACCGGAAACATTGAGCGTAACAATATCAGCATCAGCGCTTTTCAATATTATCTTGGAGACGGCAGCATCTACTGCTTCGATCCGCAACAGACCGCATTGATTCTCAAATACGAGAGAATTGCTGCCGGTCCATTCTGCTACTGAAAGGCTCGCGTGAGCGAAGGTTCCGTCCTGAACCTCAGGTGCAGAGACATTGATCTTGCCGTCCACGTAAGCGGCTGACGCGTCGAACGGATAGACCGCAGTTAGGCTGCGGGTACCTTCGAATTGCGCCAATGTAAAGGCGGTAGGGACTTTTACGGTAATGGAAGCAGAACCGTCTGCCTTGATGTTTTCGGCAGTAAGAGCCTCGGATTCAGAGCTTCCGGTCTCGCCGTTCACTTCATAGAACACAGAAACCTTGTCACCGACAGACCAGAGCACGGTGCCGTCTTCCTTGATTTCTGTTTTCGTCGATACATTCTGGACTTCTGCGGACTGACTGGTTTTCGCAGAAACGTCAAATGTCACCTCAACGAGCTCCGCCGGGTCAATTTTCTGACCCGGAGTCTCGTTTTCCTTATCACATGCAGCGAATACTACCGCCGCCATTGACAAAATTGTAAAAAATCTATTCATCAGGTTTCTTAGTTTTACCAATTGAATTCATCCTCAATGGTATACACATCGTGTATTACGTTTGTCTTAACATTCTCATTAGACATCGCAAAAGATGCATCTACCATAAAGGTGCTGATTTCAATCATTGGAGTTGTATATGTTTTACCCCCCAGCATATTTTCCAAGTGTTTCATAATTATGTGTCTTGTTAGGAATTATCTCAATCCTTTGCCGTCAAGATACTGGATGACGAGCTCGGCGACATCGGTCTGCACGAAATCCGAGCCGGAGGCAATGAACTTGTCCAGCGGAGTGTAGTCCCCGTTGCGCAGGGCATTATCCCACCGGTCAAGGAGATTGGAATATGAAAGATATCCTTTCACATGCATCTTCGTGCCGAACTCAGGAATGCTGTTGTTCAGATATACGGCGTTTCCGTACTGGAACAGTTTCGCGCCGATCATACCGGAGTATGAAGACGTAGCCTCCACGCTGTTAACGTACGGATGAACCGCCACCAGAGGATTAAGTTTCTGATATTCAGCAATGTCTCCGCTGGCGAACAGCATGACCTGGTCCTCCACGCCGGCTTCATGAATGACTTCAAGCACCTTTGCCGGAACATTGTTTTTCCCCGCGAGGTCAAGATTGACATAAATCTTGTCCTTGGTGGCCTTGAGAGCCTCCAAGAGGGTAGGGACCTTCGCGACATTGTTCTGCTCGTCCTTATAGACCTTGCCGTAACGTACCATGTCGAAGGACTTGATCTGCTCCAGCGTCAGAGAAGAAACGGCACCGACACCGGTAGTCGTCTCATTGACAGTCTCATTGTGCATAAGAACGAGCTGGCCGTCCTTGGTAGTGCGTACATCAAGTTCCACCATATCCGCTCCGGCCTCGACGGAGATTGTGCTTTGCTTGGAGCATGGCTTGCACAATCAAAAGGTATCGGCTCCCGATTTGAGGAGCCAACGACCAATGACAGCTTATTTGATGGCGTATGGGACGACACCTATGACGGCGGCAGCAAATAAAATGATACAAATTCTATGAAAAGGAATATTAGGAAGATGTTCGCCGGACTTGCTGTACTTTTCAGCGTTTCCTGCTCGAACGAGTCAATGGAACCGGACGATTCCATTGACAATAAAGTTGGGCCAAGACCGTTTCTATCAGTTTTTCTGCAAAGATGTCGGTTGATGACAATGTCACAAAAATGGGATATACACGTCAGGAAGGATATACATGGAAGGAAAAGGACTCCCTGTACGTGATTGTCGATACTTGGATTGATGGGCAATGGCAAGAGGTTGACAAATACAACCGTTCTTATATTCATGTGAAGGACGGTTCTATCTCAGCGGACGGAAAAACAGTTTGCTCATGGGAGCCGCATCCGGCCAGCTCGGAATTGATGACATTTCCATAGAACTGAAGAATGCCTCGGCTTTCATGTGCCTGAATCTTTCTTCTGACGATAATGTTATGATATCGCAACACTACTGTCCCGTTTAAACTAATTAATACTGA
>ULPF01049164.1_pt1 | contig 19284 bp, 17 predicted proteins | sample 1953271 | NCBI WGS metagenome assembly ULPF01 (sample SAMEA4835622, study PRJEB28245) | human gut metagenome | biome: gut microbiome; material: fecal sample | place: Denmark | collected 2008
GCCAAGTGAGGTTAAGGAATTAATTGAAGCCTACAAAGAGCTTGGTGAAGAAGGCTTGTGGGCAAATCTTAAGTATTTCCTTGAAGAAATTATTCCTGTTGCTCGTGAGTGCGATGTATTGATGGCAATTCACCCTGATGATCCAGCTTGGCATATCTTTGGTATTCCAAGAATTATTACATGTGAGAAGAATTTAGATAGATTCTTATCACTTGTAGATGACCATTATAATGGACTTACATTATGTTCTGGTTCTTTAGGAACAAATCCTCAAAATGACATGGTACATTTAGTAAAGAAATATGCGGCGATGGATAGAATTCATTTTGCTCATATTAGAAATATTAAGCTTGTAGGTGAAGAATCATTTGAAGAATCAGCACATTATTCAAAGTGTGGTTCTCTTGACATGTTTGGTATGATAAAGGCTTATCATGATGCCGGTTATACTAAATATATAAGACCAGATCATGGAAGAATGATTTGGGATGAGAAGGCTAAGCCTGGCTATGGCCTATATGATAGAGCTTTAGGTTCTATGTATATAACAGGTATCTGGGAAGCCTTAGATAGAATGGAAAATAAGTAGTAACATAAAGGTTGGTTAAATATCAACCTTTTTTACTTAGGATAAAAAAATCAGTTTTAAGTAAAGAAAATGCTTATATTTTTACTTAGATGTAAAATACAAGTATGATGGATACATTATTATATTAGATAAGATACAGAGTTATAATTAAATTGTAAAATAAAAAAAGCGACTAATAATCGCTTTTTGTCGTTATCAAATATTATTTTAAAATTATTTTTAATAAATCATCAATGATGCTATCACTTAAATTTATTAGTTCTGTTTTATTAGCTGTTTTCGAATTTAGATAGAATGATGTAATATTAGTAAAACCTCCAACTAAAAAGGCAGATACAGCATTAGCCGGATATCTAAGCTTTGCAGCGTCAAAATGATTAGCTACTAAGTTACTTAGCTTTTCGAAGGCTGTATTTTGAATAATATAGGCCATAATAGAATTGCCTTGATATTCAAGGGTCATTAAAATATTTTTATTGTCGAAGCATAAATCAGCAATTTTATTAAACAATGTTTTAAAGAAAAGATTAGGCTCAGTTGAAATTTCATAGGCTTCTTTAGAACTATTAAAAATATCCATTAATATTTCATCAAGATATTCTTTAAAAAGATCATACTTGTCTTGATAATGATTATAGAAAGTTACACGATTAACATTAGCTTCATCACATATTTTTTGAATGGTAAGCTTATCGAAGGAATTGTCTTTCATTAATGTTTGAAAGGCTTGCTTTATAGCGGCTTTAGTTTTAATTGTTCTAATATCGTTTTTCATTTACAATTTTCCTTTTCCGTCGTTTAATTTACATTTGTAAAAAAATGTAATTGAATCATTCTTTACAATATTATATTATATCATAGGTTTTTTTAAAATTCGACACTTTAGGAGGTAAAAAATGAAGAAAATATGTAAATTTATTGTAGATCATGCTAAAACCATATTGATTTTATTTATTCCAATCATAATATTATGTGCACTTTCAATTGATAAGGTGAATATTGAATATTCTATTACATCATATTTACCAGCAAGTACAGATACTAAAAAAGCACTTGATATTATGGATGAGGAATTTGTAACCTATGGTACATCTACTTTTTTAATTCGTAATATAACTTATGAAGATGCATCTAAGCTTAAAGATGAAATAGAAGAGCTTCCGGGTGTAAAGTCTTTACCATTTGAAAATACAAAAGACTATTACTCATCATCATCAGCTCTATTTACAATTACATATGATGGTACAGAAGATGACCAAATATGTGTTGATGCTTATAATCAGGTTTTAAAAATGGTTAAGCCGTATGATGCTCTTGTAAAAAACTCACTTGTAGATACATATGCAGATGATTTAGCTCGTGATATTAATAACATCTTGATTCTTGTAATTGGTGTAATTATCATTGTCCTAGCCTTTACTTCAAAGAGTTTTGCGGAAGTAATTGTATTTTTACTTGTATTTGGTGCAGCTGCCTTACTAAATATGGGTACTAACTTCTTTTTTGGAACAATTTCCTTTATTTCAAATTCGGTTTGTGTAATTTTACAGCTAGCTCTTGCAATCGATTACGCTATTATTTTATCTCATCGTTTTGCAGAAGAAAAAGCACGAGGCTTAGCTCCAAAAGAAGCTTTAACAGAAGCACTATCAAAAGCTATTCCAGAAATTTTTGGCTCATCATTAACTACTATTTCCGGTTTGCTTGCTCTATGCTGTATGACATTAAAGCTTGGTCAGGATATGGGATTAGTACTTGCTAAGAGTATTGTTTGTTCAATGCTAATTGTATTCCTTTTAATGCCAAGTATTATTTTATTATTCACTAAAGCGATTGATAAAACATCACATCGTGATTTTGTCCCTAAAATTACATTTTTTTCAAAAGGCGTATTAAAACTTAAACACATAATTCCTTTTATTTTCGTTGCTTTAGTTGGTGTTGGTGCTTATTTTTCTATGAATCTATCATATAGCTATGCTCAAAGTGCTATTTCAACATCCAAACCAACTGAATCAATGATTGCTTCAAGTCAAATAAAAGAAATCTTTGGTTCAAAAAATCAGTTTGTTATTTTAGTTCCTGCTGGTGATTATCAAGAAGAAAAGCAGGTTGTAGAATATCTAAAGGAAGAAAATCTTGTTAGTGATATTACTTGTATTTCAAATGTTGAAATTACATCTAATAATATTACATATTCTCTAGTCGATAAAATGAATTATAAGGATTTCGCTTTATTTTTGGGTATTGACCAAACAACTGCTAAGGATATATATCTTGCGTATGCTTATCTTTCAAGTGAGGATAATGATTTTGAAGAGGTAATGATATTTGAAGCTAATCCTGATATTTATACAACAACCATTCTCGACATGGCCGATTGTGCGTTTTCACATGATGATTTTATAAGAGCTTATTTAAATAATAATCAGGATTTACTTGATAATTATGACGATATTAAAGATCAAATTAGTGATGCTGAGGACCAATTAATTGGTACAAATTATACACGTATTGTATTTAATATTAAATCTGAAATTGAAGATAAAGAAACATTTGATTTAATTGAACGTATGACAAATAATTTGAAGCCATATCATCCGGGATTGATATTTGCTGGTGATTCAATGTCATCATATGATTTGAATGCATCTTTTTCAACCGATAATCTTTTGATTTCTGTTCTTACCATTGTATTTGTTTATTTAATCTTAATGTTTACCTCAAGCTCTTGGGGATTACCTTTATTACAGGTTGCGACAATCCAAGGTGCGATATTTATTAACTTTGCAGTTCCCGCAATAGAAGGAATTAATATTTTCTTCTTTGTATATTTGATTGTATCTTCAATTCAAATGGGTGCGACAATTGATTACGCTATTGTAATAACTAACCGCTATACAGAACTAAGAAGTGGTGGAAGCGACAAACGAAACGCAGTTATTGATACCTTAAATCAATCATTTCCAACAATCGTTACATCAGGAACAATTATGATTGCGGCGGGATATTTAATTTACTTTCTTGTATCAGACCCTCTTATTTCAACCCTAGGTCTAGCACTTGGAAGAGGAACAATAATTTCAATTTTATGTGTTATGTGTGTACTTCCTATTTTCTTGTATTTCTTTGCGGACAAGCTTTTAAAACTAAAGCTTCCTAAGATTAATACCGAAAAGTATAAGAAGCACTTTAAAAAAATTAAAACAATAAAGGAGGATACTAACAATGAAGATTAAAAGATTACTTTCAATTTGCTTTATAGCTATTTTTTCTTGCTTAACTTTGTTTCTAACTACTAAGTCAGAGGCTTTAGATGAAGACTATTATGTGACATTTTCAGCGGATAATTATCAGAAAAAGTCAGCTAATAAAATGACAAAGCCTAGTGAAGATGCTGATTATTATGTTCTTTTAAATGTTAATCTAGATGCTACTAATAAATTTAGAGTAGAATCAAATAGTGGAGTTATTTATTATAACAAGAGTGGTAATGCAATGAGTGTTTCTGTTACAACTGCTTCTAAATATAATATTTATTTTGCTAAGGATTATGTTTATGATGAAGAGCATGTAAATGATACATTGACTAAAACCGATGCTCATATTTCTTATGAATACTATTTAAAGCCAAGCTTTAAGGCTGTTGTTGGTGAAAATGAATACGAGCTTAAGTTTAATCAATTTAATAGTTCTTATGATGAATATTATATTGATGAGATAAAGTTAAATGAAAATGATGTTATTTCATTTAAGGATAATGAAGGAAATAATCTAAATTATAGCCTTGACTTAGAAAAATATACTGTCCCTGCTTCTGGAACTTATCGTATTTTATATACACCTGGAAAAATAACTGATAGTAATTTATATTTATATGATGAAAATGGTAATTTTGGTACAGGTGATGATTATAAATACTATTCTTACATTAATGAGGCTAGTTTATATTATGTTGTATTTAAAGAAAAATATATTTCAAAATATACAGAAAGTGTAAAAATTAATAATGAAGATGCTTATAAGCTAAACTATAACCACGATGATGCATCAGGTGGCTATAAATCACTTGATTTCTATGTTGGCGCAGAGGATGCTAATCTAAATTATTTAATTTATCGTTTTGATGAGATTACAAATGATTATATATTAATTAACGATGACAATGATGATGATACCGTTATTTCTAAGATTGATCTTGATGATAGAGGCTGGTATGAAATTTCTTTTATAGCTTTAAATGATAAGTACCAAACTAAGGCAATTAAGCAAGAGCGTGCTATTAATGATTATTACATTGCATCTAATTTGAATGATTATTTATTTGATGAATATGGTAATCATGATTTAAATGAACTATATAAATTCACAAAAATAAAAGAAGATAATGATGATTTATATAATAAGGATTATGCTCAGTATCTTTTATATTTAACTATTGATGAATATCAAGCTAAAAATAAGGTTGAATTTTATATTACTGATGGTGTAAAGGATTATAAGGATGGTTCAAATTATATTAGCTTAAATCAGGCTGGTACCTATGAAATTATTTTTTCACCAGATCATGTTTATTCTCGTTTAAGAAATTATAAATATTCTCTTCTTGCAGATGAAAACGTTAAGGAAGAAGTAGTAATTTCAAACGTATCTGATTTTGTTAATTTTGTAAATAATTGTAACAGTGATAGAGAATATTCTTTAAATAAAGTATTCAATTTAGTTAAAGATATCGATATATCAAAAATTGCTAGTAAACATATAACAAGCTTCAGTGGCGAATTTAATGGCAATTATCATACTATTAGCAATTTAGCAATTAGCTATGATGATTCTACTGATGATGCATCTTTATTTGGCTTAGTAACTAAGACTGGTGTAATAAAGAATGTTGAATTTGAGAACGCTAAAATTACAGCCGAAGGTGGATCTTATGTTGGAATTGTTGGACATTTATTTGGTAACGTAGAAAATGTTACTGTAAGTGGTAGCATTAGTGGTAAAAGCTATGTTGGTGTAATTGCATATATGGGTAATTACAAGCTTGATAAGGATGATAGTTCTGTAGATTCAACTAAAAATATAGGCTATTCTCGGGCAATTAATGTTACTAACAATGCAAATGTTTTAGGTAAGAGCTATGTTGGTGGAATTGTTGGATTTAATGGGGGCAAGGTTATCAATTCAACTAATAGAGGTGAAATTAATAATAAACAATATCCAACTAATGAAAATGTTAGATGTATTGGTGGAGTAGCCGGCTATTCAATTGGAGAAATTATTTCAAGCGAAAATCGCGGTAGAGTAGGATACTCTAGTGTTGGTGTATTTGTTGGAGGACTTGCAGGCCTTAGTAATGGTGCTTTCTACTTTAGTAATAATTATGCTGATATTTATGGTAGAACTAATGTCGGTGGTATTGTTGGCTACTATACAACTGTATCTTCTGATTCAAATTATAATGAGTATTTTGGTTCATCTGATTATCAAGAAATTATTGATTCAATTTTAAATTCATCAAGCGATAAAAATGATGATGTTGTATCTAGTACTAATTTAAATAAGAATATTATTTTATATTGCTACAACAACGGTACTATTTTTGGTAATGGAAGTGTTGGCGGAATTTGTGGATTAGTTGATATTTCAAGTACAATTAGAGCATGTATTAATAAAGCCAATGTTTCTGTTGAAAGTGGTTCATATGTAGGCGGTATTGTAGGGCAAATGAAGAATGGTACCATTACAGAATCAATTTCTTATGGTAATATATTTGCAAGCGGCCTAAATAGCGCTCAATATGTTGGTGGAATTGCTGGTTATATTGATGGTACTATCTCTTATTCAATGTCTTATACTGTTATTAAGGGCCTAAATTATCTTGGTGGAATTTCGGGATATGCTACAAAGACTTCAAAGATAATTTCTAATTTAAGTGATTGCTATTTTGTCGTTGAAACAGGTTCAACATATATAGGTAATATTTTAGGATATGCTGATTCCTTAGATATGTCATCAGGTACATTCAATGAAAATATTAAATATAATTACTACATTGATAATGAATTTAAAGGAATTAATAAAATTAATTATGGTTTAGAATCGGATTATGCAGCCTCATTAATTACAAGTGATTCACTTATTAGCTATAATACACTATCTAAGTTTTTAGATAATCGTTTTTCTGGTGATAATTATATTGGTGGACTTGATAAGACTTCATATCCTTATTTAAAGTCATATGAAGAATTAATTGCTTATGATGATTTTGATGTAACACTTGATTATAATATTTTAGGTAAGAAGCAGCTTGAAATTTTATTTGCTATAGAAAAAGAGTGTGCACGCGTATCTAAGGTATATATATTTATGGAATGGAACGAAGATAATGGTGATGTTGATGATTATGACTCATTTGAGATTAATTCTATTTGCCGTGTATATGACGCCAAGGTTCCATTAACTCCTGGATTTAAGCATTCTTCTTTAGTAAATGGTGGCTATTATTATCAAGGAAAAAAGGCGAAATATTTTGTTAACTGGGATATAACTGATAATAATGTTATTTATGCAAAATACGAGGTTGTAAAAACAAGTATTGCAACATCTGATGAGACTATTTTTGTTGAGGGTGAATTTGCACCTGAAACAAGGCTTGAGGTTCACCGTAATGGTGATAATTATGTTTTAGTTTTCATTGTTGATGGAAAAGAAGTAACATATGATAATATTATTGTTAAGATTAAAAACACAGACTCTAAGGTTTATGTATGTGATGATGAAGCTAAAAATGAGGTTGAAACTACCATTTATGGTGAATATAATACCTTTACATTAAAAAATAGCTCTCAACAATTTGGTTTAATTGCTAATGATCATTCAATGCCTAGCTATTTATGGGCTATTATCGGAGCTGGTAGTGTTCTTGTAATTTGTGGTATTGTATGTCTTATTACATACACTGTAAGGAAGAAAAAACAACAATAATTTTAAGAGAATGGATTATTATAGTCCATTCTTTTTTTTGCAAAAAAAATAATTATGTAATACGTTTTGTCAAATGCTATCTAAAATGCTAGAAAACATATTCAAAAATCTAAAATGAATAAAAATAAAGAAAAAGCTTACACCGATAATATATTTAAGCATTTATAAAAATGCCTACTTATGTCTTTTTTTAAAATATTTAGCATATATTTAGCGGGTGATTAAATGAAAGATATAATTGTAAAAGGAGTAAAATATGAAGGGATTGAAATTGAGCTTCCTAAAACAACACTTTTAATTATTAAGGGTAAAAAGGGCTTTATTATGTGTGGTGCATTAAATGTTGATGTTTATAATACCCCTAACATGCTTGAGCGAAATGTAATATGTACAAGTGTTAGAGGTGTAAGAACATTTGATGATATGCTAAATGCTAATATTTATGATTTAAGTAATGGTATGAAAGCCTTAGGAGCTTATAAAGGAATGAGAGTAGATGAGGCTTTGGTTTATATTTCGTAAGAAAAGAAGGTTAATATTTTTAATATTATTAGTTGCTTTATTTTTTAGCTTAACAGAGTCATATTTTGATGATAACGTAATTGAATATGTCAAAATTAAGGCGATGCAAATATATGAAAAAAATGTAACGGCTGTAATAAAAAAATCTATTTTAGAAAATATGGATGAAAATCTTATGAAGCTAAAATATAATGATGGCAAGATATCCTATGCTTACCTAGATACATACGAGGCTTTAAATATTAAGGCTGAAGCTTCTAGTATGCTTAGTAAATTAAATCCCGAAATTGAAAATATGGTAAACTATATATCGGTTCCCGTTGGGTATTTTTTTACCAAGAAATTTATGCTAACAGATGGATTAAAGGTTCCCTTAAGATTAACGGTATATCAAGCATTTGATAGTGAAATTGTAAGTGACGTTTCTGATTACGGTATTAATAATCAATTATATGAGGTATCATTACAAATTAAAATGGATATTTATATTCAAATCCCTTTTCAAGAACAAATTATTAATTATGAGGACAAGATCTTACTATCGTCAGGTATTATTAATAATGAGATTCCTAATTATTATTTTCATATTGCTTAGGTTTCGTGACAAAAGGATTGTTTTGTGTTAGAATACTATCAGGTGATTTTTATGGTAGTAAAAACAAAAAAAGGATATTTTCAAGTTCTTAAGAATGTTAAGGATGCCTTTAATTTGGAAATATTTGAAGAATGCTATATTGAAGAATGGTATGATCAATTTATTTATATTGTTGGTGATATATCTGATTCAAAACTGAGATTAAAGGGCTTTAGTGCTAATCCAGCAGCTAAGGAATATTTTGAGTATATACCAGATTATTTAATTGAAGCTTGTAATTATAAGCCTGCTTATTTTATACTTAAAAAAACAACAGAAGAGTATTATAACGAGCATAAGGATGAAAAAGAAACAGAAGAAATAACAAAAGGTGATACACAAATCCCTCATATTGAAAAAGAAGCATTTGATAAGGATTCTTTAGTGTTGCTTCATACTCAAAAGAGTGCTCCCCATATTGTTCTTGATATGAATAGCTTAAATGCTGTAAAGACATATCCTTTACCAGACGATTTAGCAAATGAAATATTAAAGGATAAACAAGCTGAATTAAATCAGCGTCGTCATAAACCTAATAATAGAAATCGTAATAATCGTTGAGTATTTTACTTGTAAAAAGCTTGTAAGTAATGTATTATTTAAAAGGTGATTTTTTATGAATTTAGAAGAACAAATTGAACAAATTAATTTAGTGATTGACAAAATTAAGCCTTACTTAAATAGTGAGGGTGGAGATATTGAGTTCGTTAAATTTGAAAATGGTATTGTTTATGTAAGAATGATGGGTGCTTGTCTAGATTGCATGATGCTTGATGACACCTTAAAGGGTGGCGTTGAAGCGATGCTTATGGATGAGGTGCCTGGCGTTATTGGCGTTGAAAATGTTACAGATTTAGACTAGTGGAGAATATATGAAGAATTATTTGAATTTTAACTATGATAATATTAAACCTTTTTTAGGAGTAGATTTTGATTCGTATTTAGAAAAGTCATTAAAGTCATATGATATTTTAATGTCAAAAGAGGGGCTTGGAAATGATTTTTTAGGTTGGCTTGATCTTCCTAATTGTTATGATAAGGAAGAATTTTTACGTATTAAAAAGGCCGCATTAAAGGTAAGAGCCAATTCTGATGTTTTAGTAGTTGTAGGAATTGGTGGATCATATCTTGGGGCAAGAAGTGCGATTGAAATGCTAAAAGGATATTTTAGAAAAAATGACGTAGAAATAATTTTTGCTGGAAATCAAATGTCATCAACCTATTTAAGTGAACTTTTAGCTTATTTGAATGACAAGGATTTTAGTATTAATGTTATTTCAAAATCAGGCACTACAACAGAACCTGCAATTGCCTTTAGAGCTTTAAAGAAACTTGCAGAAGAAAAATATGGGCTTAGTGCTAAGGAAAGAATATATGCTACAACTGATGCTAAAAAAGGAGCACTTCATACACTTGCTAAAAGTGAGGGATATGAGATGTTTACAGTTCCTGATGATGTTGGTGGTAGATTTTCAGTGTTGACGGCGGTGGGTCTTCTTCCGATTGCTTGTAGTGGTATTGATATTGAAAAAATGATGGAAGGGGCTAGGGATGCTCTTGAATATACAAGAGAAAGAACAACCTCTAATCCAGCTTTATACTATGCAGCAGTTAGAAATTATTTATATCAAAAAGGCTATGATATTGAGCTTTTAATTAATTATGAGCCTTGCTTAAATTATTTTTCTGAATGGTGGAAACAGCTTTTTGGAGAATCTGAAGGTAAGGATTATAAAGGAATTTATCCATCATCAGTTTCTTTTTCGACTGATCTTCATTCCTTAGGACAAATGATTCAGGATGGTAAGCGTCATTTCTTTGAAACTGTTTTGAAGGTTAAGTCACCTATTAGTGATGTAGCTATTTTGAAGGATGAAGATAACCTTGATGGCTTAAATTACTTATGTGGGCATAGTGTTGATTATGTTAATCAAAAAGCATGTGAGGCTACAAGGATTGCTCATACATCAGGGGGAGTTCCTAATATGTTAATTGAAATTCCTGAAATTTCAGCGTATAGCTATGGTTATTTAGCATATTTCTTTGAAATTTCGTGTGCTATTTCAGCATATAGCTTAGGAGTTAATCCATTTAATCAGCCGGGTGTAGAGGCGTATAAGAAAAATATGTTTGCACTTCTTGATAAGCCTGGTTATGAAGATTATAAAAAAGAATTATTAAAGAATAATTAATTTTGAAATTGCCATACTATGTATGGTGATTTTTTTATGAAAAATGATAAAGATGCTTCTTTATGGTTAAGTGCTGTTAATATGAGCTTTGAAGATACATATTATACATTGGCTCTTGATGAGATTATTATTGAGGAAGAAACACAAGAAATAGATGAAATTGAGGAAGAACTAATTAGTTAAAAAAACTATTTCAATAGAAGCGTTTTCATGATATAATAAAAGAAAATGGAGGAATTATATTATGAAAATTCAAACAATTAGTCAAACATATACTTACTTCGGTAATTTTAGTAAGCTAAATACAAAAGAAGCTGATTTACGTAAGGTATTTGAAGGATATACAGCTCAGGTTGGTAAGGAAAAACTTCCAAATGGTGTTGAGGTTAATATTTATCGCTTTATTAAGGATAATACAGCTGTTACAATTCATGCTTATCGTATTGATTGTGAATATGGCTATAATAATCCTGAATGCTCATCAGAAAAGTTTATAGCATACGCTGAAGAAGCAACTAAAAAAATTGCGTCTGTTGAATCTTTAAAGGGACAACGTATTGCCTATAGTAATGTTGAATTTGTTGAGAATGGCGATGGTTCTATTCTTAGAAATTCTAATAAAGCCTTTAATATTGCGAATGTTTATGGTGAGGATGCAGTTGAACTTAATGTTCGTGTAAATCATATTAAGGATATTAATGGTGAGAAATACAATTCAGTTGTAGTAATGCAGGATGGTAAGGTTACTAATAATAATACGCATGAAGAAACTAAGGCTGTATTTATTAATAAAGACATTAATACTTTAATTACTAATCGTGAGGAAAGATTTAATCTTAATGATACAGTTAAATATCTAGGTGATATGGTACTTGAAGCTAATTCTCGTACTAAGCAGCTACTTGAGAGTATTGGTGAATAATTTAATTAATATTGGAAAACTACTAAATTTCAAAGATTATTTTTTGAAAGTAGTTTCCTTTTTTTATGTAAAAATTTAATTTTGTAATTTTGAGGTAACAATTATAATGATTTTGTTATGAATGATAAAAGGTAAAAACTTTAAAATTGTTAAAAAATGATATCATTAAAATATTAGAATAGTAAAAGCTAGGAGTGATTTAATTGAAAAAAGGGAGTGCTTTGCGATATATAATAACTGCAATTCCAATGATACTTGCAGGTTGTTTTTTTGTTGGATTTTCAATAGTTCCGATAATTCAAATTATTTTTTTCATAATCCTACTGTTGGAGGATTATTTGTTATACCGATTGGTTTCATTATTATTTTACCAATCTTTATTTTTACAATTATCTTTTTTAAAAAAATTAATAAAAGGGATGATAATTAATGCTACATACTTCTAAAAATAACTATTAAGCAACGAGAATATTAAAAAAATAAGTAATATTAGACATACTATATTTGTATGTCCTTTATTTTTATGATTTTGTGTGAAAGAAATGTGAAAAAAGCAGTATTTAATATAATTGTAAAGTTTTTATATACAATTTTTATAAAAAATAAGAAAAATGTAGTATAAAAATAAAAGAAAGTATAGTATAATAAGGTTGTAACATAAAGAAAAGATAAGAATGGAGGAAAAATAATATGACAATGAAGAAAAATGATTATTCTAGCGAAGAATATTTAAAAAGGTTGGATGCATATTGGCGTGCTGCTAACTATTTAGGTGCTGCACAGCTATATCTTTTAGATAATCCCCTTTTACAACGGCCTTTGAAAAAAGAGGATGTAAAGAAGAAGATTGTTGGACACTGGGGTACTGTTCCTGGTCAAAACTTTGTTTATGCGCATTTAAATCGTGTTATTAACAAGTATGATCTTGACCTGCTTTTAATTTCTGGGCCAGGTCATGGTGGAAATTTCTTCGTAGCTAACTCATATCTTGAGGGACGCTATTCAGAGGTTTATCCAAATGTATCTGAGGATATTGAAGGACTTAAAAAGCTTTGTAAGCAATTCTCTTTCCCAGGTGGTATTTCATCTCACGTTGCTCCAGAAACACCAGGCTCAATTAATGAAGGTGGAGAATTAGGATATTCTCTTGCCCATGGCTTTGGTGCTGTACTTGATAATCCTAATTTAATTGCGACAGTTATTGTTGGTGATGGTGAGGCTGAAACTGGTCCGCTTGCAACTAGCTGGCAGGGGAATAAATTTATTAATCCTAAGGGTGATGGTGCTGTTTTACCAATTCTTCACTTAAATGGATATAAGATTGCTAACCCAACTATTTTTGCTCGTATGAGTCATGATGAAATTAAGAATTTCTTTAATGGCTGTGGCTATGAACCAATTTTTGTTGAGGGTAGTGACCCAATGACAATGCATCATATTATGGCACGAGCACTTGATAGATGTATTGAAAAGATTAAATCAATTTGGAAGGATGCTCGTGAAAATGGTTCAACTAAACGACCAATTTGGCCAATGATTATTTTACGTACACCTAAGGGTTGGACAGGACCAAAGGTAGTAGATGGTAAGCAAATTGAAGGTACCTTTAGAGCACATCAGGTTCCAATTATGATGGATAAGCCTGAGCATTTAAAGATGCTTGAGGATTGGCTAAAGAGCTATCATCCTGAGGAGCTCTTTACAGAAGATGGACATCTTCGTCCAGAGCTTAGAGAGCTTGCTCCTAAGGGACATCAAAGAATTAGTGCAAATCCTCATACAAATGGTGGAAGATTACTTACTGATTTGCGACTTCCAGATTTTAGAGATTATGCTTTAAAATTTGATGCACCAGGTTCAATTGAATCTCAGGATATGACTAATCTTGGTGCCTTTGTTAGAGATATTTTTAAATTAAATGAAAAAACAAAGAATTTCCGTATTTTTGGTCCTGATGAAACAGCATCTAACCGTTTAAATAAGGTATTTGAGGTTACAAATCGTGATTGGAATAGTGAGCTTTTAAATAATGATGAATATTTAGCTCATGATGGACGTGTAATGGATTCAATGCTTTCAGAACACATGTGTGAGGGCTGGCTTGAGGGTTATCTTTTAACTGGTCGTCATGGTTTCTTTGCCTCATATGAAGCATTTATTCGTGTTGTAGATTCAATGGTTAGCCAGCATGCAAAATGGCTAAAGGTTTGTAATCAATTACCTTGGAGAGCTAAGATTGCATCGCTAAATTTGATTCTTTCATCAAATGTATGGCAGCAGGATCATAACGGTTATACACATCAGGATCCAGGCTTCCTAGATCATATTGCTAATAAGAAGCCAGATGTAGAACGTATTTACCTACCACCTGATACAAACTGCTTACTTTCTTGCTTCGACCACGTTATTCGTTCTAAAAACTATGTTAACGTGCTTGTTACATCTAAGCATCCACGTCCTCAATGGCTAACAATGGATGAGGCGGTTGCTCACTGTACTCAGGGTGTATCTATTTGGCAATGGGCATCTAATGATAAGGGCGCTGAGCCTGATGTTGTTATTGCCTGTGCTGGTGAAACTCCAACCCTTGAAGCTCTTGCAGCGGTAACTATTTTAAGAGATGCTATGCCAGAACTTAAGATTCGTTTTATTAACGTTGTTGATTTAATGAAGCTTGAATCTAATACTAAGCATCCTCATGGTTTAACAGATGAGGCCTATGATGCATTATTTACTAAAGACCGTCCTATTGTATTTGCCTTCCATGGTTATCCAACTTTAATTCACGAGCTTACATATTTAAGACATAATCGTAATTTAAAGGTATTTGGATATCAAGAAGAGGGTACAATTACAACTCCATTTGATATGCGTGTTCAAAATGAAATTGACCGTTATCACCTTGTAATGGCAGTAATTAATAGCTTGCCTGAGCTTGGTAATAAGGGTGCATATTTACTTCAAGAAATGCGTGATAAGCTTGTATATCATAAGAATTATATTAATGAGTATGGTGAGGATATGCCTGAGGTTAAAGCCTGGAAGTGGCATACACCAGAAGCTAAGTAATTAAGTAAAGCCCCTAATAAGGGCTTTATTTTCTAATTATGAAATTGATTAAACATTTTATTACAATTACAAGACATCGCCACATGGTCTTAAGGTATTGCTTTAAATGTGGACTATATAAACAAGGCTTATTACATGATTTATCTAAATATGGTATAACAGAGTTTTTTAATGGTGTTAAATATTATGCGGGTATTTATTCACCTCATCATAATGAGCGTAAGAATAAGGGCTATAGTGATGCTTGGATGCATCATAAAGGAAGAAACAAGCATCATAGTGAATACTGGTATGATGTAAATCCTCTAACAAATCGTTATGAGGCAGTTAAAATGCCTGATAGATATGTTGGAGAAATGATTTGTGATAGAATTGCGGCTTCTAAAAATTATAACCGAAAGAATTATAAAAATGATATTCCCCTTAATTATTTTTTGAAGGAACAGGATAGAATAATAATGCATAATGATACAAGAGAGCTTGTTTTAAAGCTTCTTACAATGTATCAGGATAAAGGTGAAAAATATACATTTAAGTATATAAAAAAGAATTTAAGACATAATAAGGCAACATATTAAAATGTATCGTGTTTTGGTGCAATATAAGTTTTTGCTATAAAGTATTAATGTGAAAAGAATGGTTCTCTAAATTAATTTGGTGTAGGTTTTAGTTTTAAACTATAAACAAATTGGTGTGGGAACTATAAACAAATCAGTGTAGTCTAAACTATAAAATAATAAGTGTACATAATAAATTGAAAAGGAGGAAATTATAATAAATCCTCCTTTTTTTGACTAGAAACATTATGTATTTTTAATTTGTTTTCTAATATCATTCATTCTTTTTATAAGGCCCTCTCGCCTTAAGTTTTCTTTTGTTTGTACTGCTTTTTCTTTATCAATGCCGTACATGTAAGATGTGGATTGAAGCAGTAGATGTAGAAAATTTAATTAAGAATTCAGTTGAAAACGACTTGAAAGAAAAAGAACCAGTGCTTATTGGTAATAAGCTTGCAAAGGAAAAACAAAAACTTAAAGATAAGATTCAAAATATAGAAAATGAAATAACAAATTTAATTATTTTAGACGCTCCAGAAGAAGAAATATCTAATAAGTCAAATGAAATAAAATTAATACAAGAAAAAATAACAAGGCTGTCAACCAATAAATCCTTAATATATGATGTCAATGGTAATCAATTATCAAACGATGATATGAATAATTTTAAAAAGGTTGCTATGGCAATGTATAAAAAAGCATATTTTATAAAAGTTGATGGAAAAATTAATATGGAAGTTATTAAAAGATAAATGTTAGAATCAGTGGTTTATGTACAACTGCTGATTTTTTCATTTAAGCAAAAAAATGACTACTATTATGTGTAAAGTTATCGATAGTGTGCGTTTTTTCAATAATATGCACACTAAAGTATTTACAAAATATTAAAAAATGATATAATCTAAGTGGAAAGAGGTGTAAGAATGAATGATGTACTACCTTTTTGTAATGAACAACTAAAGAAAATTTCTTCAGAAGAATTTTTACCTGAATTGTTGGAGACAGTTAGATATATTTCTATATTTGAAACAAAAATTGAAGATTCAAGATTGGAAAAATGTGTTTATTTACCTAAAATGGAAATCAGTGAAATTGTTTCATCGTTGCGAATCGAAGGAACTCATACAAAAATTGAGGATTATTATCAAGGTGAATTATTCCCAGAAGAAAAATCAGTTGAATTAACAGAATTTAAAAATTATACATCTGCTTTAAAAAAGGGGACAAGATTGGTGAAGTATGAAGGCTTTACGAATGAAGTTATAAAAGATATTCATAAAATGATGTTTTCTAACGTCAAGAATATTAAAGCTGGTATTACGATTGGAGATTATAAAAAAGTTAATAATTATATTGCTAGAGATAACATTAGAGTTTATAGCCCTCCAAAAGTTGAAGAAACGCAAGAATATATGAATGATTTAATGAATTTTATTAATGACGATAGTCCTATTATACATCCATTAGTAAAGTGTGCTGTTATTCATGCTCAATTTGAATCAATTCATCCTTTTGAAGATGGCAACGGAAGAATAGGAAGAATATTAATTCCAATATATTTGTGTTATGCTGGATTGATTGGTGCTCCATTATTTTATATTAGTGAGGCCATTGATGATGATAAATATCTTTATTATAATTCATTAACTGAGACTAGAACAGGTAATTATAATTTATGGATTAAATACTTTTTGCAAAAATGCACAATTCAAGCAAAAAAACACATTAAATTCATTCAAAATATTGATGAACTATATAAAAAAATCACGCAACAAGTTGAACAAATAACTAATTCGGTTTTAACACCTAAACTCGTACGTGTTATTTTTGAAAATCCAATAATTACATCGAAAAAGATGGCAGAAAGCTTAAATTTATCTATTACACAAGCAAATAGATATTTAAGAGCTTTAGAAGAAGAAAAAATTTTATATACAAATGAAAGAAAAAGGAATATTTCATATTATTTTACTGAATTATTAAGTTTAATATGTTAATTTCTTCGTAAATATTTGATTTTGGGCAACTTAAACAAAAAAAAGATCTACCGTCTGCAAACAGTAGATACTTTAAGAACAAGCGATTTGTAGAGCAAGTTCATTGAACATTATACAGCTTGTTCCGATTTTTAGCAAGTCCCTCGGAGGAAGAAGTATGATAATATTTACGTGATTTTCATAATTTATCATGTTATTTTTTATAGAAATGGGGAATGATAATTATGAAGATTAAGAATAACATTGAAGAAAAAAATCTTGTTTTATTTAAAGAAGGCAAGAATAAAACAGATTTAAAAGATAGATTAAACCTTCACTATTTAAAATATTTAAATACAACTTATACTGTTGGAAAATATGATAGTATACATTTTTCTTCTCCAGTAAATGCAAAAATTGATTATTTAGCACTATATTCACAACCTTCTGAATACAATAAAACATCAAATACTGCAGTTTGTTTTTTTGAAGATGATATTAAATTTGATAGGAAAAATGGTTTGTGGAATGCTATCTATTATAATGATTCAAAACTTATCGAACAATATAGAGAGCGATTTAAAAATGTTAAATATTTCATTTCACCTGACTATAGTCAAATTGGAGATGTTCCATTTTGGCTTAATTTATTTAACTTGCAACGCTCTAGAATAGTTTCTTTGTTTCTAGTACAAGAATTAAACAAACTTGTATATCCATTAATTACATATTCAAATGAAAATTCATTTGAATATATGCTTGATGGACTCGAAGAATGCAATGTTGTTGCATTTTCTTTAAAAGGTGCATTAAAAACTAATGAACAGCTTGATATGTTAAAAAAAGCTATATCAATAACAATAGATAAATTAACAAAACTAACAAGTATTATTGTTTATAGTGTATCATTATATGATGAAAAAGTTCTTGATTTATTTTCAAGTGCTATTAATAAAGGTATTGAAATTATAATTCCTAATAATATTTTAATGGAAAGAAATAAGGTATTAGGAGGAATTTATAATGGGAAGATTTAAAAAAATAGGTGGTGTTTCAGGTACGAGTGGTTCACCACAACTTTCAATTTTTAATTCTGAACATGATGCTAAAGTTAAAGAGCTTGAATTAAAACTATGTTTTAATTCTAATGAATTAAGTTACGCTGAAAGCAAAATGAAAATTGAAGTTTATTTGTTAAATAAAAATCATCCTGTAGGTGGTTCTAAAGCAAAATTTTTTATTGATCATTTGGGGTATTCAAAAGATAATCCAAAACAATTTTTTAATGCTATTTATTTGGCAATTGATGGCAAAATACCTACAAAAGAACGTGATACTGCACATGGACATGTTTTGGAATTTCATGAGAAAATTAAATCTATTTCTGGTAAATATTACGAAGCTAATATTGTTGTTTCTATACAAAAAGATCACGGGAAATTGACTTATAGAATTATAACTGCTTATCCTGATAAGAAAGGGGAAAAATAATATGAAATTGTATGATAAAGTTATTTTGATAGAAGAATTTGATAATTATAAGGCTGGAACTGAAGGAGTTATTGTTGAGTTATATGATGATTTAGCATATGTTGAAATGATTGACTCAGACGGTAATACTTTAGGTGTCATTTATGATGTTCCTTTATCTATTTTAGGATTTCAAAGTAATTAAATAAAAATATATTAAAACTCTTAAATTTAAATTCATATTAAAGTGAAATTATTTAAGAATTTTATTTATGGTTGATTTTTAATATCATATAAGGTTATGCATTATACGTTTCGCATACGACCGAATGTCATAATTCTATTACGCATTCTAGGGAAATTAGA
>ULPF01025768.1_pt1 | contig 18784 bp, 18 predicted proteins | sample 1953271 | NCBI WGS metagenome assembly ULPF01 (sample SAMEA4835622, study PRJEB28245) | human gut metagenome | biome: gut microbiome; material: fecal sample | place: Denmark | collected 2008
TATCGCAGATAAGGGCGAGCGGGCGGACGGGCACGATTATGTTGAATCCGCACGGCGCAGCGGTGCCGCCGCAGCGGTTGTGGAGCATGAACTTGACATTCCGATTCCGCAGATCCTTGTTGAAAACAGCTTGCGCGCAATGCAGCGCATTGCAGGCTACATACGCGAAAAGAGCGGCGTGAAGGTTATCGGCGTTGTCGGCAGCGTCGGAAAAACAAGCACGCGGCAGATGCTTTCCTGTGTGCTTGAACAAAAATTCAGCGTTCTCAGCACGGAAGGCAATTTCAACAACGAATACGGACTGCCGCAAACGTTTTTCCGTCTCGAACCGCATCACGAGCTTGCGGTTGTTGAAATGGGCATCAGCCACTTCGGCGAAATGGACAGATTGGGCGCAATTGCACGTCCCGATTACGTTGTTTTCACCAATATCGGTAATATGCACCTTGAGAACCTTATCGACCGCAGCGGCGTACTTCGCGCCAAAACCGAGGTTGTGAAGCATATGCCGCATAACGGCAGATTGTTTTTTAATGCGGCGGATGATAAACTGTGTGAATACGCAAAGACCTCACCCATCCCCGTAAAGTTTTACGGCATGGACGAAAGCTTGCCCGTGCATCCCGAAAACATACGCTTCATTGATGCGGCGGAAACCGATTTTGTGCTGAATTATTTCGGAACACGAATCCCCGTTTCAATGCCCGCAGCGGGGCTGCATATGGTTCAAAACGCCGTTGCCGCCGCCGCTGCGGCACATGAACTCGGACTGACTGCCGAGCAGGTAAAAGCGGGCATTGAAAGCTTCAGCCCTGTCGGACATCGCTGGCGCGTGCTTTTTGCCTGCTGCCTCCCTGCCGCAAATGCAGCTGCAAATAATGCAGATGCAAATTTCGAGGCAAGCTCCGCTTCCGCCGGCTCCGAAACGTTCACCGTTATTGATGATTGCTATAACGCCGGACCCGATTCCGTCCGCGCCGCGCTCACCGCTCTCGTTTCGGCTGCAAAACCCGGCTGCCGGAAAATCGCAATGCTCGGAGATATGCTCGAATTGGGCGAAAACTCCGCCGCACTGCACAAAAGCCTCGGCGCATATTGCGCCGAATGCGGGCTTGACGCGCTCTTCACCGCAGGCGACCTTGCGTCAGATATTGCTCTCGGTGCGGAAAATGCAGGAATGCGCAACGTTTTCCGCATTTCGAAGGACACTGTGTCAACTGCTCTGCTGCATTTTGCAAAGCCCGGAGACACGGTGCTTGTAAAGGCTTCACGCGGGGCACATTTTGAAAACATTGTTGATGAACTCGGCAATGCAAATCTCACAAAATGAGTCTGAACCGAGCGGCTGTGATTTGCCGTTTGTTTTGAATTGTTTTGAACTCGCGGAAATATTTTTATCAAAATCAGAATTGCATAAAAAACGGCCTTCGCCAAAAGAGTTTCCCTTCTGCGAAGGCCGTTTGCCGCATATGCTGCGGCACTGTACCGCTGAATTTCAATCAACCGTGACTCTCAGCTGTTGAAAGCCGATTATTCGATCGTAACCGTGCTTGCAGTCGGAAGTTCTTTCTGTTCCTCCTTGGGGAGAACAATATTAAGAACACCGGATTCATATTTCGCCTTTACATCCTCAGGCTTGATATCTCCGACATAGAAAGTGCGGCTGCATGTGCCGACATAACGTTCACGGCGGATGACACGCCCCTTCTTATCCGCTTCATCTTTGTCGAGATCCTTGTTTGCGCTGACGGTCATATAACCGTCTTTAATCTCAACCTTGATTTCGTCCTTATTGAACCCGGGCAGATCAACAGCCATTTCGTAGCCGTCCTCTTTTTCGCGGATATCAGTCTTCATAAGGTTCTTTGCGTGCCTGCCGTACAGCGGATTCCTTCCGCCGAAGAAGTCACTGTCAAAAAGATCATCGAACATTTTTTCATTAAATACTACCGGCAACATAGTTAATTTCCTCCAAATATTGATTTTTGATATATGTTAAAGCTTTGCTGCACGGAAAGTTGTTTCCGTGCTCAGGCATTGCTTGCAGAAACGAGAAGCTTTTTTCAGGCCTCTTTGCCCGAAGAAATGCAGGCGCATACGACCAAACTGATACCCTGCAGAATCAGCACCAGTCCCACGGTTAAACCGACAGCCGCAACGCTTATCCACGGATCCATCATGCATATAATGCCTGCCGCAGTAAACAGAATGCCAATTGCAAGCACCCAACCCCAAGCACGCACACCAAGCGCACGCAGGTCAAAGGCACTTACAAATCTGCCGATACCCGAGAACAAAAGCCAAAGTGTAAACAGCAGGGGCAATGAAAGCAGCGTGAACCATTGGTTGAACAGGAGCAGCAAAGCCATTATAACGGTCAGCACTCCGTTCAGCAGCAGCCAGCCCGAACCCAACAGAGTTTTGCTTGTTCCGGCAAACACGACTATTTCCGCAATGCCTGCCGCAAGCATGAAAAGCCCAAACAGAATCCCGGCGGATACCACCGCGGCATCCTGATTGCAAAGGCAGAACACACCGCCTGCCGTCAGTAAAATTCCCGCTGCAATATCAATTATGCGGATAGCTTTTGTACTCATTATAATTACCCCTTTTCCTTCAGAGAAGCATCTCCGTAACATCCGTCCGTGCTTCTCTTCTCATTTCTGATGATTATATTTTAATCTTTTGTCTTGAATCGACAATACGCTGCTGATATAATATTATCGATTTCGTTTGTGCATTCCACACAAACAGAAGGGATACAGGATTTGATGAATGAAGCCCCGTTTGGAAGCAGTGAAATCGCTGTTTTATTGAACGATTTTTTGTTAAATGATGATATAGCCGGACTTGCAGCCGACGTTGGTCGCCTGCTCGGTTATCCGCTGCTTGTAATTAACGACACCTTTCATGTTGCAGCGTCATACTATCCTGCGAATTTTACCGATTCCTTGTTTATAAATGCTGTTAAGCTCGGCGAAATCACATATGAAGCGGGTGCGCTGATAATCCAAAGTGAATCCCTTAACGGCGGCTGTGCTGACTACATAAAGCTTTCTGACAGCCCTTTCCTGCGCAGGTTTGCCCCGCTCACATGCTCCGGGGTGCGGCTCGGCTATCTGATATGCGTTGACACGGACGGCTGCATGGCGGACATTCCGCTGCAAACATGGCAAACAGTCGAAAGAGTTCTGGCAAAACAGCTGTTTATCGAAGTCAGCCGCATCGACAAACCTCTCGAAACAACCGAAGAGATACTCATGCATCTGCTCGACGGCGGCTTTCCGTCAGCGCCATATTTCAAACTGCAAACTATAAATACCTACCTCGCGGATTTTCATCCGGCAGCTTTTGCGCTGATCGACCTTTCTGCTTACCACAGCAAGTACCTCGGCAAACGATATCTCAAAACGGAGATTTATTCCTGTTTTTCGGACTCTCATGCTTTTGTGTATCATGAAAATATATTTATGTTTCTTCATAATAACTACAGTCGAGCCGAACTAACTGCACTGGCGAAAGAATTTCAGCTTAAAATCATCGTTTCAGACGAGATTGAAAATCTGTTTGACTTGCCTTCACTTTATCAGACCGCACACGATGCTCTTGAATTGATGACATACGGACAATTCAACTGCGGCAATGTATGCAGCGTTTCACAGCTGCGCACACCGCTTATGCTGAAACGGCTTGAAGGCAATGAAAACATTATTCCGCCGAAACTGCGTGAACTTGCAGCGCATGACAGAAAAAAAGAAACTCAATACTGCGAAACGCTTTACACATACCTTACATGCAGCTGTTCGCTCAAAAAAACATGCGATATGCTTTTTACGCATCGCAACACCATACTTTACCGCATCAAACGTATCCGTGAGGATTTCGGAATTCCTTTGGATGACCCCGCCTCCCATACGGAGCTTTTGATCGGGACTTCTCTTATTTTACTTAAAACAAAGGGCCCCTTTTTCTTCCGCCCCGTTGATACACCGAACTGCATTCCCATGCCCGACACGGAATGCTGAAGCTGTTGCCGAGAGTTTTTTGAGGAGGTTTTTAAATGAAGGAGAATCGAAAGTTATTAAAAGAAGTCATCAAAGGAATTAAGCGCGACATGACCGATGAGGACGTGCTTAATCTTCTTGCGGACAGCAAGGTTTCGGAAAATCCAAACCGTGAAAAAGATAAGTACACCGTCGGGCAGCGTGCTGCCGATGCAATTGCAAAGTTTGCGGGAAGCTGGGCATTTATTTTTTCGTTTGCCGGCCTCCTCATTCTGTGGATGCTTGCGAACGTGCTGCTTGCTGCGAAAGCGTTCGATCCCTATCCGTTCATTTTGCTGAACCTTGCCTTATCATGTGTGGCAGCAGTTCAAGCTCCCCTCATAATGATGAGTCAGAACAGGCAGGAAGAAAAGGACAGGCGCAGAGCCGAAAACGATTATAAAGTTAATCTTAAGACCGAAATAATGATAGAAGACCTTTACGACAAAGTCAATGCGATTTTTGCTCTTCAGAAGGAACTTTTAAAAGAACTCCGACTTCAAAACGAAGAATCCAACCCTGCCGCCCGTCAAACGCAAAATACGATGACACCGCACACTCAAAGCATTGACCCGGAGAGCACAACCGCAATCGAAGCAGTTGTGCAAACAGCCACGGATAACAGCTGAAGACATCCTTTGCCGAAATCGTTTTACGTTAAAACTCTCGGACAGCGTCCTGCCGTCCGAGAATTGCTTTTTGTTTTTTCAATAACCGAATCGAGATTCCGAAACCTATCAGGTTTTATCCGCATTTCTCACAAAGTCATTGCGGAACGAAGAATCACAAGTGCATCACCGATTTCGGCTCTGCCGTTGTTATTCATATCCGCAGCGTTCAAGTCAAGCTCATCACCGTCGGTAAGCTGCATTGCATAACGTATAGCGCATAACAAAACAATGCGTCCTCATTTGCTCAATTTCACGTTCATCACGGGCAGGGTGGGTGCAATGCCGCAGCGAACAAACTCCTCGCGTATGCCCTCCTGCAAATCGTGGTATAAATCATAATAGTTTTCGGTTCTGCACCAGACGCGGACGGCAAAATTCTGTTTTCCGTCCGTGCAGTCATTCAGGCGGATGAAGGCCGCGGGTTCGTTCAAAGCATATTTCTGCGCCTTTACAACGCGTTCGATTGCAGCATGAACGGCCGAACTGTCCGTGTCGCATCCGGCGGAAACGATGAGGTCAACGCGGCGCGTGTCAAAAGCGGAAGCATTTGTGATGTTTGCATTTGAAAGCCCCGCATTGGGCAAAACAACGCGCTGATTGTCGAATGTTGTGAGCGTTGTGTAAAACACACCGATGCTTTCCACCGTTCCGTTATAGCTTCCCGTTTGGATAACATCACCTACATGGAAGGGTTTGAACGCAAGAATCACGATTCCGCCCGCAAGGTTGGAAAGGCTGCCCTGCAATGCAAGGCCGACTGCGATTGCGGCAGAGCTGATTATTGTTGCAACCGAGGCGAGAGGGATTCCCAAAATGCCTATCACAAGCACGATTATCAGCGCATACAGCAAAAAGCCCGCAAGCCAGCGCACAACGCCGCGCACATCGGGCACGATTTTTTGAAAGGCACGGCTTTTTTCATAGCGTTTCAAAACAGCTTTTGCAATTTTAAGCCCCAAAAGCAAAACAATGATTGCCGCCGCAAGCCGCAATCCGGAGGTCATTGCAAAATTTCTGACAATTGCCCAAAGTTCATGAAAAATGCCGCCGTTTGCGGCTTTGTCCGCATCAAATAAAAACATTACTGTTCCTCCTGTTTTTTCTTCAAAAGAATTATAGCACCTCCCGCCCGTTATTCAACAGCGGCGCCGCCCCGCATTCAAATATATGTTCGGCCGTATGTTCGTCGCACGGAAACGCAAAAAAGCGGCTCCCCCGCTGTATTGAAGAACCGCTTTCGTATGGTTTAATATTGTCCGTTCAATTACTCATTTCCGTGTTTCGTGTCTTCCTCCCGTTTATGCCGTCGCCCTGCTGATTCGGTTTGTGCGGCACAAAGGCATCACACGGCAAGCTGCCCGTTCTCATCCTCAATGATTCTGAATATCTGCACCTCGTCGCCCGTCACGGCATCGAGATAAACCGCATAATCATTGCCGCCGAATCGAACTTTGTATTCATAGCAGAGCTTTTCGGTTTGGTCATCCTGCGGAATGAGCGCAAGGTTCGTTTGCACTATCTCAAGCCCGGGCGCAAGGTTTGTTCGAACATCCTCCTCCGCCGCAAGCACAGTCGGAAAGCTGCGCTCGGTGTGACTGAAAAGGTAATTTCTCGCATCCGCACCAATTATTTTTTTCGTGGTTCTGTCTATCCAGATCTTCACAAGATCATTATAGATTATCACATTGTTTCCGCCTGCATTTACCGAACCTTCGGCCGAACTTCCCGAATCCGATGTTTCTGCGTCAATGTTTTCCGTTGCGGCATAGCTTATCAGCACCGCACCCGGATAATACTGCGCATAGGTTGCCCGCATTGCGGGATAACCTTTCGCCGCAAGGAAGTCAAGTCCCGCCGCATTCAGCGCGTCCGTCTCGGACTCGTTCGGCGCATCCTGCGAGTATCCCTCCGCCGATGTCATGAACCAGAGCAGCTCGCCCCCGCGCACCGTTATCGAAAGGTCAAATTCACGTCCGTCGGCAAACTTTCCCGAAAAATCATAGCTCGGAATTTTGCCGCCGGAGCAGCTTGCAAGTTTCAGCTCCGAAGGTTGAGTTTCGCTCCCCGCTCCGCCGAAAAAAGCCTTTGCACGCCGATATGCTTCCGCTTCATCGATCTCAGCACCCGAAAGCCCCTGCGGCTCGCGTTTTTCCGTACTTTCGGAAAACGGGCCGTCGTATATAAGGGTCGGATAGCGCGAATCGGCTTCATCCTGTCCGGCGTTTGAAGCGTTTCCGCCATGCTCCGCGTTCGAATTTTCGGATTCAAAGAAATCCTCCGCCGCAATTGCAGCAACAGGAATATCTCCGCTGCTCAGCTTCATTTGCAGTTCCTCGTAAATATTGCCGCTTGCCTCAAACAATGCAGCAAGCTGTTCTCTGTCATCATTCGAAAGCGGCGTACCTCTCATCACACGCCCCGCAAGCCCTTCCGAATAGTCCGATATGCGCACAAGGAAAGCGTTCAGCTCCGCATTTTCAATATGGGACTGCGGAATCTGTGCCATCAAGCCCACGCATATTCCGCTCTCGTGCCTTATATCGTCCAGCGTTGTGCAAAGCGTTGCGGGTGCTTCCGAAATCAGCAGTTTCGAAAGCATGATATTAAGGTTATAAACAGATTCCGTAAGCTCATGATAAGCTGTACGGTACATGTTTTCCGCCGTACGTCTGTAATTTTCGGCAAGCGTCTTCTGCCTGTTGCCCCAAACGGCCGCAATTATCACCGCTGCCGCCAATATCGCCGGAATCAAATACAAAATCAGCGTTCGGAATCCTCCCGAAACGGCTCCGCGCATTCGCCAACGGTCGAACCCGCCGCCCGAACCGCCTCCGTTCGTTCCTTTCTTTACTGCCCCGGATTGGCGTTCCGCATTCGGTTTTGCTGCTTCCCGCAGTGCGCTGTTCTCATTGCCTTCCGCCGAAAATGCATCGCTGTAAAATTCCTCCGCGCGCGGCTCATTCGTAAACTCCGCCGCCGCGCCGGGTATGACCCGCCCGAATGCTATCGCCTCCTGCATCGGGTTAAGTGTTTCTTCTCTCATAATTCAACGTCACCTTTTGACCTTTTTCTGTTCAAAGTTCGGCAGTTTTTCAGCAAAAAGCATGAGCCCCGATGCGCAGCAGAACGGGCCGTGAGAGCATCCATCTGCTTGTTGCGGTCGCAGGATTATAATAATACAAACATCCGTTGCTCGGATCCCAGCCGTTCATTGCGTCCCGTGCGGCACGGATTGACTCATCATCCGGCGCAAGGTTTATCTGTCCGTCGCTCACGGCATCAAACGCACCGCTTTGGTAGATAACGCCCGCAATCGTGTTCGGAAACGATGCACTGCGAACGCGGTTCAGCACAACCGCCGCAACCGCAACTTTTCCCTTGTAGGGTTCCCCTCTTGCTTCGCCGTGAACAAGGCGCGCAAGCAAATAAAGGTTTCCGTTTGAGGATGCGGCCGAACCGCCGCCCGTTGACGAAGGCAGATTCAAGCCCAGTGCCGCCGCCGTTTTCTGCCCCACAATTCCGTCCGCCGTCAGCCCGTTCCGCTTTTGGAAAGCGCGCACCGCCGATTCGGTTTTTGCGCCGTATACGCCGTCAACCGTTCCGCTGTAATAACCCCAGCTGCGCAGCCTTGTTTGAAGCTGCCGCACAAGGTCGCCGCGGCTTCCGCGCTTCAATGCCTCCGCATTTACCCCGAGCTGCGGCAAAAGCAGGCCGAGCATTGCGGCAATCAGTACCGCCGCCGCAATTTTTTTCAATTGTTTCATATCAAAAATCTCCTGAATTTCATTAATCGGCAGCGTTTTCGGCGTCACTGTTTCATTTGCGGTTTCACACGGAACCCCGTTCCTCGTCGGCCCTTTATCCGAAAAGACTGTGCCAAAACTCCGCAATCAGGCTCCGAAAATGCACTCTCCCGTCCATCGGACAAGCCGGCGCGCCTGCATCGGGTTCAACCGTTTCCCTGCTTTCTTCAGCATGTTCATTCTGTGCCGCATCCGCACCGTCGGGAACGCTGCCGCCCGCTTCACTGCCTTTATCATCTATTGTTGCACCGTTCAGGTCAGCTATGCACAGCGGAGGGAACATCAGGCACCACCAGTTTTTGCCGCGTGCTTCGCCGAGCAATATGCGCAGCGCGCGATACTCTCCCGCAGGATAGACCGTTTCCCCGTATTGTTTTTCCGGAAAATCGAATTTGCCGACGGCAAGCTGCGCATCGTATTCCGCTCCGCATTTTTTCAGCGTTCTGCGCACCGTCTGCAAAATTCCGTCCCCGTGTGCCCGAAGAATGCTTTCCGCATCCGCCGCATCAAAAGCATCCGCCGCGCCTGTCTGTTCGCGTTCGTATTCAATCACCGCATCACGCACCGCAAGCTTTACCCTTTGATCCTCCGTCGAATCGCTGTTTGCAAGGATATGAAGGCGAAAGACCGCGCCGTCCCGTTCCGCCGAATAGATATTCGAACCTTCATCCGCCGCACCTGCGGCAGGCCTGTCCGAAATGCCGCGCACGGAAAGCGCAATGATCGGCAATGCCGTGGCGGCAAGCGTCACAATAATTGTGCACAACGCAATTGCCGAACAGAATCTTCCGAACACAACCGCGCTCCTTTTTCCGTTTTTTTCCTGTTTTTTCATTTGAAAATCCTCCTTGAACGAAATTATCTCCGTGATTTCAGTATTGACAAAAGCGGGTTGAATCATGCATACTGAACACATCGGTTCGTGCCGTGCGGAAAGATTCTGTTTTTTGTCGAATCATCCCGTTTTTGCCGAACGCAGGAAAAAACCTGTTAAAAAGTTGAAAATATTTTTCCCGAAAGCATTTTCGGTGGTTAAATTTGATTAAAGAAAGGCTTATTGCATGACGGAACAAAGAATAATCCTCAACGCACCCGCAAAGATTAACCTGACTCTTGAAGTGCTGAAAAAACGCACGGACGGCTATCACGATCTCCGAACCGTCATGCACAGCATCGATGTTTGCGATACGGTGACCGTTGAACCCTCGGGAGCAAACGACGGCGGCATTATTGTTGAATGCACAACTCCGCTTCCGCCCGTCAACACTGCATTCACCGCAGCACGGCTTTTTCGGGAAAAAACGGGCTGCGGCGGTGTGCGCATTCAAATAAAAAAGCATATTCCGTCCGAAGCGGGTCTCGGCGGCGCAAGTGCGGATGCTGCGGCGGTGCTTCACGGCATGCAGCAGCTTTTCGGCAGCATAAGCAGAGACGAGCTTTATGATATTGCAAAACGCGTCGGTGCGGATGTTCCGTTCTGTCTGCACGGCGGCTGTGCCCTTTGTGAAGGCATCGGAGAAAAGCTGACCCCCGCTCCCTCTGCCGCACTCCCCCTTCTGCTTGTGCGCGGTAATCGCGGCATTTCAACAGGAGCGCTGTTCCGCTCCCTCGACCTCGGCAAAAAGCCCGCACGCACATGCAATCCGAGTTCCGCCATGCTGAACGCACTTGAACAAGGTTCGCCCGCGGATATTGCCGCAGCGCTTCAAAACGATTTGCTGCCCGCCGCAGTCGGCTTTGCGCCGGAGATTGACCGTTATATTGCAGCAATGCGGGATGCAGGCGCACTCGGCGCCTCAATGACGGGCAGCGGTTCTGTCGTGTTCGGAATATTTTCGGACATGGATTCGGCGAAACGCGCAGAAAGAGCATTTGGGGACTGCCCGGTTCATATCGTGTGCGAAACAATGAGTCGGCAGCCGTTTGAGGCGCATTAAAAACGCAAACTTGTTATGCAGGGGCTGCATCGGACATTAATCGGAATTTGAACGGAGTTAAAGCTTTTGATATGCAAAAAACAGCACCTCAAACAAGGTGCTGTTTTTTTTGGCGCGCCCAGCAGGATTTGAACCTGCGACCTACCGGTTCGTAGCCGGGCACTCTATCCGCTGAGCTATGGGCGCATCCGTATCAAGTTCAGTGCGTTCTTCAACGTACCTGCTTATTATACTCATTTGATACGGCATTGTCAAGGGTTTCAGAGATATATTTTAGCAAATCGATATTGTCCCGCCGATCGAACCGATATCCCGCTCATGCACCGATGAGCTTTTGGTCAAATGCAAACAAAGCTTCGTTAATTTCATAGATATTATAATTTCCGTGATTTATAAAATACTCAACAATGATATCGAACTTATTCGAGCGTGACAGGGCGAATCCCGCTTTCATGAGCATTTCGCGCACCTCCGCAATCGGAAGTTCAAGCGCAAGCGCAAACGCAACTGCTGTTGTTTTTGAGGGTTTATAAAGCCTGTCCGAACGAATTTTTGAAAATAGCTTCCTGTCCACATTTGCCTTCTTGTAACATTCTGCATCGGTCATTCCCGATTCATCGATTTTCCGAAGGAGCATTTCCGAAAAACTTTCATCGATTTGCTTCAATGCATCTTCAAGGGAAATTGCGGGCGCATAATCAAACATCGGCGGAAACATTGCCGACTTTTCTTCCGCCGCTTCATCGGGCGCCGACTCTGCATCAGCCGACGCAAAACGCTCCGCGCCGCGCAAAGAGGCTTTGGGCTTAAGTCGGGGCAGTCTTCGCCTTGTTTTTCCGCCGCGCACGAACCGCGCTTCATCCTCATATGCAAACCGTCCCGGGGCGGCACCCGTCGGTGCACATGCCGAAAGTTCCTCTGTGTCGGTTGTATCGGTCAGGAAGCTGTCATTTATGTATTTCGAAATATCTCTTCGCAGGCCGTCTTCAAGCGGAAATTCCGAGCGGTTGTAAATCACAAGACATACGAGCATCTCATTTTCGGCAAGGAAATCCCGAATTGCATCAACGGCAATTCGCAGCGCGATTTGTTTCGGGCAGCCGAAAATTCCGGAAGAAATGAGCGGAAAAGCTATCGATTCACATCCGCGTTCCCTTGCTGCTTCAAGGGCATTCAAATAACATGAGCGCAGCAATGCCGGTTCGCCCTCTTTTCCGCCGAACCAGCGCGGACCCACGGCATGAATCACATATTTGCAGGGAAGATCATATCCCGCCGTGACCTTAACTTTGCCCGTTTCGCAGCCGCCGAGCTTTCTGCATTCCGCAAGAAGGCCCTTTCCCGCCGCACGATGAATGCAGCCGTCCACCCCGCCCCCGCCGAGCAGCGAGTTGTTTGCAGCATTCACTATTGCGTCAACTCTCATTTCGGTTATATCATTTTCAACAATTTGCAGCGGCATGGCAAACCTCCTTTTATGGAATTGGGTTTATTTGCTTTTCGGCCCTTACGCATTGCAGCGTCTGCTTTATCTGCGACGTCATTATACTACCATACAACGAAACACATTTCAATAACAATCCTCTGACATGCGGGAAGTTTCCTCCGATCCGCTTTAAAAGCTGCCGCATTATGCTTTAGAATGACGTGTGACGAAAAAAACATGCGCTGTTATGAAGCAGCTTTCGGCGAAAAAAACATGTGCTGCCGCGGAGCGGCTTCCGCAGCACTGCATGCCGTGCATTTTGCGGCTGCTTACGCAATAGAATTACGGAGGAAAAAATCAATGGAAACACAAAAGCCGAAAACTTACGGCTACGCCCGCGTCTCAGGCGCGGATCAGAACGAGGCGCGTCAGCTGACCGCCTTTCAGGAACTCGGCATTCCGCCCGAATGCATTTTCACGGATAAACAGTCCGGCAAGGATTTCAATCGACCGCAATACAGGCGGCTTGTCAAAAAGCTTCGCCCCGGTGACCTGCTGTATGTGCTGAGCATCGACCGACTCGGCAGGGATTACGAGGAAATCGGGCGGCAATGGCGCATTTTGACAAAGGAAAAATGTGTTGACATCTGCGTAATCGACATGCCTCTGCTCGACACGCGGCAGGGCAAGGATCTTATGGGAACGTTCATTGCGGATCTCGTGCTTCAAATTCTTTCATTCGTTGCACAAAGCGAACGTGAAAACATCAAAAAGAGGCAGGCGCAGGGTATCGCCGCCGCAAAGCAGCGCGGGGTTCGGTTCGGAAGGCCGGAAAAACCCCTCCCGGATGATTTCGGAGAACTCGTGCTGCGTTGGGAAAGCAAGGATCTGTCATTTGAAGCTGTTCTTCGAATGTGCGGCATGAGTCAGGCAACGTTCTATCGGCGTCTGCGCGACTTTCGGAGCGAGTCCGAAGAACCCCGCGACGATTCGTAATGAATTCACAACGAAAAAGGAACCTTTATCAAAAAGTGTACTTTCCGACAGCGGTTCCGATATAACGATTATACAACCATAAACAAGTTAAGTCAAGCATTTCGACACCGTTTCAGTGAATTTTTTCAGTTTCACTTCTCCCAACCTGATAAATTGACAACCGAATATTATCGAAATATTCTCTCTCAAAAAGTACACCTTTTGAAGCAGGGTTTTGATTACTCGCACCTTAAATCCGAAAGGGGGAACACATTTTGACCAAGAGAACCGTTGAGAGTGCCTGCAGCAATTGTCGTTTAAAGGGCAGTTTGCCTTTTATTGCTATGCTTTTGGGTACGCTCATACTCGCTGCATCGTTCCTTTTGCCGTTCGGAACGGCAAGGAAGGAATATCGTGAATGGCTGTCCGCAGCGCCGGACAGGGTTTACGATGAGGAACTCAACATGACCCGCAGAGGTGCAATCAATCTTTCGCTGATTGAACTTGCACGCGCATTCGGCAAAGCGGGCAATTTAGACAGCAGCTTTTCAATGGGTACCATTATCGCTGCCGCTGTATTCGCTTTACTGACGCTTCTGTTCGCCGTGCTTAAAAAGCCGATACCCGCAATCGTGTTCACAATGCTTGCGCTCGGCGCGTTTCTGCTGATTCTGAAGGATTTTGACCTTCGCGGTACATTTTCCGAAAGCAGCAGCTATAAGCTCGGCTGCGCATGTTGGTTTGCGTTCATCGGAATTGCAGCCGAAATGTTCGGCTCAATACTGACGCTTGCCGAGAGGGCAAAAATGAAAAAACTGCACATAGTCGACGGCAGTGCCGCAGCAGATTTTGCCGGTGCCGCCGATGGATCCGAGAAGGGAGAATAATAATGAGTGGATTTTTTAAAGGATTCTTCAAGTTCCTTGCAGTGCTTGTCATTGCTGCCGCCGTTGTTGTCTGCGTTATCGTTTTATGCGTGTCGAAGTCCCAAAAGGACTCTGAGCCTTCGGGATCATCGAACAGCGCACAAACCGAGACTGTCCGAACCGAAAAGCCGCGTACTTCCGATAAAACGGAGCAATCCGGCAAGGATGATAAGGACAGCAGCAAGCCTACGGAAAAACCGGATGCTTCCGACGGTGTTGACCCGGATTTTAAAGCTGCAATGGACGAGTATGAAGCTTTCATCGATGAATACGTAACATTTATTAAGAAGTACGAAGAAGAGGGCAAACCCGTATCCATGCTTGCCGACTACACAAAGATGATGACCCAATACTCCGAATTTGCCGCGGCAATGGCTGAGTATGAAAGTGAAGAGCTTTCCGATGCCGATGCGGCATATCTCATTCAGGTTAACGCCCGTGTACAGGCAAAACTGCTGACATTGAACTGAACCCTGTCAGCGTTATCACACACAAACGACCATGCAGCTGCGTTCCGAACCGATTCGTGCAGCAAATCACAAATGCCGGGGAACGCAGCCGCAAACATCATTAAAACATATCAATTAAACGGAGGAATTTAATCATGTTAAAGAAAATTCTCGCAATGCTGCTGGCATTTGTAATGATGCTCAGCCTTACCGCCTGCGGCGGAAACGAACCCACAGACAACGACGCCGAACCCGATGACGGAAAAAAACAGGAGCGGGTGACCGAGGAACCGGAGGAAACAGAGGAGCCGGAAGAGACGGAAGAACCGGAAGAGACGGAGGAACCGGAAGAGACGGAGGAACCGGAAGAAACCGAAGAACCCACCGAAGAACCCGCCGGGGTCAGCGCAGATTTTAAAGCAGTAATGGATGAATACGAAAAATTCATCGACAAATATGTGAAGTTCATGAAGAAGTACGAAAAAGAGGGTCGTCCCCTTTCCATGCTTTCCGAATACACCGAGCTGCTGACCCAATATACGGAATTTGCCGAAACAATGGCTGCCTATAACGGGGATAATCTGTCCGCTGCGGATTATGCCTACTATATAGAAGTCATGGGCCGTGTCAGTCAGAAATTGCTTGAGTTGAACTGAGGCTCCGAAACGGACTAAACCGGCTTTTACAAGCAAACAAAAGTAACCCCGCCTTATTCTGCCCGCATGAGCCGAGCTGCTGTGCGGGCTGAAACGCAGGCGCAACCAATCAAAATTTAATTAATCAATCGGAGGAAAAATTATGTTCAAAAAAATTATCGCAGTCCTGCTTGCAGTACTTATGATAACAGGCCTTGTCGGCTGCGGAGGGGAAAAGCCCGAAGATGAAAACAAGGGCAACGATAAACCCAAAACAAGCGATACCACTGATGCGCCCGTTGAAACCGACGAACCCGAACCCACCGTTGACCCGCATGATGTCGGCGAAAAGCTTGCTGAGTTCAATCCGACGGGAACGGTTGAAGAAACGGTTCTGTTTGATAACGAAATCTCAAAAATAACTCTCAAAAGTCTTGAATATACCGACTATGAGGCAATCTTCAACCTTTCAATCGAGAACAAAACGGACGGAGAACTCGACTACAGCTGCGGCTCCGTCGGGTATTGTGTCAACTCCGTGAACGGCTACATGGTAAGTGAAGGATTCATGAATTGTCAGGTTCCCGCAAACACGACCCAGGACGAATCCTTTGATATGTCTTTCTACTCGCTTAAGCAGTACGGGATTTTTGAAATAGCGGACTTTGAAATCGGTTTTTCAATTACGGACGAGGAATACAACAAGACGTATACGGGGCCGCTCGCAGTCAAAACATCCATCGCAGACGGCTATGACTACAGCAAGCACAGCTTTGCAAACACGGCCGCAACGCAGGCTGCGCAGAACACCTATCATTACAACATCGATTATTTTGCAGCTGATGAACTGTATAATGAAGGCGGAATCCGTCTCGTTACGGAGGTATTGTACACCAATGACGAAAATGAGCAGTATTTAATGCTCGAGTTTGAAAATAACTCCGATATTGCAGCAACGATTAGCATTTCGCAGCTTACGGTCAATGGTTTGCTGATAAACGACAGCTCTTGCGCTGTTGAAACCCCCAACCCCGGCAAACGCACCATTATTAAAGTAGACACACGAGACATGCTTGCAGATCCCGCTTGCGCAAGCGCACTCAATGCTGCACGAATGAACACCGTTTCCTTCAGCGTTGAAGCCCATGATGAGAATTATAACACTATCGCCGACGGTAAAACGGTTTCAATGAAGACTTCGGATGACACAGCTTCCTTCGATTCAACAGGAACTGAAGTTTTTAACAGTGACGGGATCAGCATTACTGCAAAACCTGCAATCGACCCAATCAGTGAATATCACTCTGATATTATCGTTGCTCTGCTGTTGAAGAATAACAGCGGTGAACAAATTTCGTTGGAATATATTCGCGACACTCTCAAAATAAACGGAATTGCCTGCGATAGCACTATTTATCCGAACGAAACGCCCAACGGCACAACTTCCGTTTTCTTTGTCGAAATCGATGAAAGCTTTCTTAAGGAAAACAGCTTAAGTGCTGCTTCTCAAATCAGCTCAGTTGAATTCGAACTGAAAATCAGCGATTCCGACGGCTCGGTTATCAGCGAACCGACGATTAGCATTCAGTTCTGATTCAGCACGTTTCAATCTTGCGGGAAGGAGGCTCTCCATGGCAAGGCAAACGCGCAGCGACAAAACGATCGGCGCAGTACGCCGTGAAGGCGAGAAAAAAGGCAGAAAGCGGTAAAGCATTAACCGCACAGTCTCCATCGGGTTCACCCCGTCGTCCGCATCACATCGGCTTGACGATGTAACGCAAAAGCGGCTGCTGCATAAGTCCCAAAACAAAACCGGGCAACTCAAGAAGGGTTGTCCGGTTTGCTGCATTCGCGCATAATTAATTTGCATAAAACCCAACGAAAAGCGGATTAATTGTAAAAAAACGAGCTGCCTTTCCGATAAATCCAGCAGCCGATTTGCCGGAACGATTCGACATTTCGGACGGCAGGAACAGCCGCAGTGCTCGGGACGAGGTTAAAGTGCTTGACTTAACTTGTTTTTTATTGTATAATTATTATGTTAGGATTGCTGTAGAAATATATATATCTGTGCCGGGCTTTAGTCGCTCGCAGTTTAAATCCGAAAGGGGGAACGCATTTCGGTCAAGAAAACCGTTGATTGGTCTGCAGCAGTTCAACCGATTGCATAACGATGTTTGCCAAACAATCCGATTTTGCCGCAGTAACGGTTGAATTCAAAAGCAAAGATTTGTCCGATGCCATTGAACCGAACCATGCCGGCATTATCACACCCAAACGCCCGTGAGTCCGCGATCTCCGCAGTTTCATACCGCAAATCACGGACGCATGGAACGAACTGCAACTACTCTTGAGAAGTACCCATTGAACGGAGGAATTAACCATGCTTAAAAAAACTCTCGCAATGCTGCTGGCACTTTTAATGATGCTCAGCCTTGCCGCGTGTGTCATAAACATACACGACGGCGATCCTGATGACGGCAAGAAGCAAGAGCAGACAACCAAAGATCCCGATCCCACCAAAGACCCCGAACGAACCGGTGAACCGCAGGAAACGGAAGATCCTGCCGATGCTAAATTCGATGAATTCAAGAAAACCGCGACCATCGAGGAAACCGTACTCTATAATGATAACGGTATTGTAATCACGGCAAAGGATCTCACCTACGAAGACAGCGGAGTAACTCTCAACTTGCTGCTTGAAAACAATCGTGATGAAGAGCTCAGTTTCTCATCCGTTAATAGCACCTCGGTGAACGGGTACATGCTGTACGGAGGAAATCTGAACTGTGACGTTGCTGCCGGTGAGAAAGGTGACGGAGAAATGTATATCAGCTACAATGAAATGAGACTGCACGGAATTTATGAACTTGCTGAGTTGGGGCTTCAATTCACCGTTGAAGATTACTCCGATTTTAAAGCGGAAACCGATTTCGTTATTCTCAAAACTTCCGCTTTCGACTCATACACGTTCAACCCCAACGGCTTTCAAGATACTGTAACAAGCAATGCTGCAAAGAACGAACTCGACTACAGCGTTGATTTTTTCGGCACCGAGGAACTCTATAACTCTTCCGGAATCCGCCTCGTTTCACAGACAATGATTTCCGAAGATCAGGGAACGATGATGTATCTTGAATTTGTAAATGATTCAAGCGATACAGTTCTCATAAATATCAACCGCGTTGCTCTGAACGGACTTGTTATCAACAGCAGCTACCTGGCGGAGTCGGAACCGATCCGTCCGTCAACGCATCGTGCCGTTACTGTAAATCTCAGCCCCTGGCACGAAGAGGAATACCGCGGTATTCTCGGCATCACCGAAATCGGCTCCGTTTCGTTTGATCTTATCCTCGAAAATACTATTTATGATGTCATAGACAAGGAGCGTGTCAACGTAAACGTTTCCGATGCTTCCGCTTCATTCGATAACACAGGAATCGAAGCATATAACGATCATGGGATTCGTCTTGTGTTCAAGGGGTTCGCTAAAGATCCGTACGGATTAACCGATCGTATCAGTGCCTTGTTTATAGTCGAAAACACAGGGGAAGAAGGACTAATTGTTGGTTTTGAGGGTGAGTATGTCTCGATAAACGAATTACTGTCAGGTGCCTATGGCAACTCGCAAATCCTCCTGAACGGAGAATTTGCGCTTCTTGACATCGAAATCACCAATGAGCTCGATATCAGCGACTTTTCCGAAATTACAGGGCTGGAATTTGAGCTTGTCATTCAAGATGAGAACTACAGTCAAATCAGCGAACCGACAATAATCGTTCATTTCTGATTCTGCACATTTCAGTAGCAAGACAAACGCGCAGCGACTGCACCGTCGGCGCAGTACGCCGTGAAGCCGAGAAAAAAGGCAAAAAGCGGTAAAGCCTTAACCGCACAGTCTCCATCGGGTTCACCCCGT
>ULPF01032514.1_pt1 | contig 17740 bp, 8 predicted proteins | sample 1953271 | NCBI WGS metagenome assembly ULPF01 (sample SAMEA4835622, study PRJEB28245) | human gut metagenome | biome: gut microbiome; material: fecal sample | place: Denmark | collected 2008
TTTCTATCTCATAAATTCCGGTAAAGACACACTTAGCTATGACAGCGAAATGACTATCGAGAACGTCACGAACGGTGTTGATGAAGCTATCAGAGTGGAGCTTTTCGTGAATGGCGAGAAAACTGTTTATGGTAAAACAAAGTCTGACGGCAGCGGTAAGGAAAGCGATTGTGATAAGGAGTTCGCCTCCTCTACTGAGGTCATGAAGGACCGACGTGAAAAGCTTGGTCCTGGTGAGAAAGACAAGTATACAGTGGTTATATGGCTTGAGGGAAATGACCCTGATTGTGTTGACAAAATAATCGGTGGCACAATGAAGCTTGGTATGAATTTCAAGATCGTTGAAACAACTTAAAGAATTAGAAGGGAGGAAGCCTCGGGTTTCCGAGGTTTTGAATTATGAAAAAAGCTTTGAAGATCGTTTTTAATGTTATCGCATGGGTGGTGCTTATCTTTGCACTGCTTATAACAATTCTCGTGTTCTCGTCTGATAAGAATAATGGTACGGCAAGTCTGCTGGGATATATCCCGCTCACAGTTGAATCTGACTCAATGAAACCAACTTTCAAAAAAGGCGACCTTATTATCTCAAAGGAAATAGACGATATCAATTCTCTGAAAAAGGGCGATGTTATCACTTTCTGGACGCTTATTGACGGCAAAAAGGAGAAGAATACCCACCGTATCGCAGAGGTACTCAATGATAACGGCTCTGTAGGCTTTATCACACGAGGCGATGCTAATAACGTAGATGATACATACACTGTTTATGCAGGTGATATAATCGGTCAGTGGAAAGGTGCAAAAATAGGCGGTTTCGGCAAGGTAATGGATTTTCTCAGAACAAAAACAGGATTTTTCATTTGCATACTTTTGCCGATAGCACTGTTTTTCCTCTTTGAGCTTTATAAGCTTATCGCAACCATAATCGAGATAAAGCGTCCTGCTATCACAGAGAGCGATGAGGAAGAAATAAAAAGACGTGCAGTTGAGGAATACCTTGCACAGCAGAAGAAAAAGGAAGAGGAAAATGCACAGCAGGAGAAAAATGACAAATAACTGCTGCTTGGGTGATACATTATGAATGGATTTCTGAAATGGTTTTTTGTTTTCATGTCGTCAATGCTTGCAGGCTTTGGGCAGATCTTCAAGGGTCTGTGGAACGGTATAAAACAGATCTTCAATATAAAAAACTACATAAGGATATTCAAGACCTACTCGGCAGACTTTGGTGCGCTGGGCTGGATACTTTCTGTGCTTGCAATTATCGTTGTTGTGGCTATCTTTGTGCTTATTATTTTTATGATAGTGCTTGCTGTGAGAAAGTACATAAGATTCAGACACTCTATCGTCAGCAACGAGGATCTTATCGAAGAAATATCTGACCTGCAGCGTCAGGTGGTCAAAATGACCAAGGAAAAAGATGAGATCATGGCAATGAAGGTGGCTCAGCTTGGCGTATATGATAACACCGCTCTTGCAGAGGGTGAAACAAAGCTTGCAGAGGGCGAGCAGATGCCTGCACAGGGCGAAGTTCAAACCACTGTGGACGGCGTTGTTCAGACAGCAGATTGCCGTTTTTCAAAGCTTATCGAGGTGGACAATTTCTACAAGACATACGAGCCGCCTGCTTACAATAATGACATCACCCTTAGCGGTATCTGCGAAGCATACAGAAACTTTGCCTGCTCAAGAATGCACCTTTATTATGACATAAAAACTATCCGACTTTTCATTGCGGGCATGGCTTCAACAAAGCTCATTATCCTGCAAGGTATCTCTGGTACAGGTAAAACATCATTGCCGTATTCTTTCGGTAAGTTCTTGCAGAAAGATACCACTATTGCATCTGTTCAGCCGTCATGGCGTGACAGAACTGAGCTTTTCGGTTACTTCAACGAGTTCACGAAGAACTTTAATGAAACAGAAGTCCTCAAAAGAATTTATTCTTCTGAATACAATGACGATGTAAACTTCATACTCCTCGACGAGATGAACATTGCGAGAGTTGAGTATTACTTTGCAGAAATGCTCTCGATTCTTGAAATGCCTGATCCTGCCGAGTGGGAGCTTGATCTTGTTCCTAACGTGTGGAGTACCGACCCTGTTCGCCTTGATAAGGGCAAGCTGCGTATTCCGCAGAACATTTGGTATATCGGTACTGCCAACAACGACGATTCCACGTTTACTATCTCAGATAAGGTATACGACCGTGCACAGCCTATCAATCTTGACGCAAAGGGAGTTGCCTTTGACGCACCTGACACGCCGCCTATGAATTTAAGCTTTGAACATCTTGATACACTTTTCAAGGAAGCTTTTCAAATGTATCCCGTTTCACAGGACAGTCTGAAAAAGATCCAGCAGCTTGACCTGTGGGTAATTGAAAAGCTGAGAGTGGCTTTCGGTAACCGTATACTTAAACAGATGAACTTGTTTGTTCCTGTATATGTTGCCTGCGGCGGCGAGGAACTTGACGGCATCGATTATGTGCTGGCAACTAAGATATTCAGAAAATTTGAGTCGCTTAACTTGGCAATGCTAAGAGAAGAGCTGAAAGAGCTTTGCACCTATATGCAGAAGCTTTTTGGCAGAAACACTATGAAAGAGTCTATAGCATATCTTGAAAGATTGCAAAAACTGTACTAAAATTTGTACTCATAAACTTTGAGAGGAGGGACGGGCATGAGCGAATACAACGAACAGCGTGCAGCTTTTGACAAAGCTGTAAAGACGTTTGACGGCAATGACAGCTTTGCGGCAGCCCGTGCCTTGCTTCTTTCGGGCGAAAAAACTGTATCTTTTAATCGTAAGATAATCGAGAAGAATATAGATTCGTCCTGGCTCACAGAGATAGAAAAAGCTTTGCCACATCTTGATACGGTAATAAGAAATCCCAGAAACACCATTAAAGAAGTGGAAGAGATCGTGCCTATCGCTATGTCAAGGAAGATAACGGTAGAGTCCATAAAACATCTAGGACAGCACACCGATCTTATTCAGGATATCGACAAAAAGACCGGAAAGATAACTCCGTCAAAGATACTCAACATTCATAAAGAGGAAACTCTCGATACATATGAAAATAGATTTGTAAATACCCTTATCGACAGGCTATACATTTTTATAAATATAAGATACAATAAGCTTGTCCAGACCGCAGAGGCGCAGGAGGCTTATTCTTTTAATTACGATACCGTGGCTGACAGCGGCGACGGCAGAAAGGTCAACATTAGTTTTAAGATAGAAACTGTTGACAGTCTTGTTGGCGGCAGCAAGGATACTGACGTTTGGGCAAGGCTTGAAAGGGTCAAAAAGGCTATCGAGGGCTATAAAGGCTCAGTTCTTTGTACCACTCTTGGCAACGCTTTTATCAGACCGCCTGTTATGAGAACAAACGCTATCACTAAAAATGTGGACCTTATGGCGTGTCTTACCCTTTGGCAGTTTATCGAAAGCTACGATAAGGCAGGCTATGAGGTCAACGTTTCCGATACTGCACAAAGACCTGATGACTCTTATATCGAGGATATATATGGTCTGACCGCAATGAACTATATGCTTTTCCGCTCCTATACCCATGGGGCAGACAAGTCGGAGGAGCTTAAAACCATAAAGAGCAAGACCCTCGCACCAAAGGTTGTCAGGCGTTTTGACAGGCAGACGTCTGATAAATATGATGTCATAGTTGGCGAGGGTGAACAAAGTAGTGCAAGTAAGACAGATATGGGTATGACTGCCGAAGAGGCAGGAAACCTTACGGCAGAGCTTGACCGTATAGTTGAGATAGAAAAGCAGTTTCTCAAAGACGAGGAAGACCGTAAGAGGGCTGAGGAGCTTGCGGCTGCAGAAGCTGAAAGAAAGCGTGCCGAGCAGGAGAAACTGGAGCGTCAGCGGCGTGAGGAAGAAGAGCGCATAAGGCTGGAGCATGAGGAAGCTGAACGCAGAAGATTGGAGCTTATTCAAAAACAGCAGGCGGAGCAGGCTGCAAGAGAAAAGGCGGAGCGTGAGGAACGTGAACGCCGTGAAAAAGAGGAAGAGATCAAGCATATCGCAAGACGCAAAAGGCAAATGGAAGAGCGCCAACGCCGTGAAGAGGAGCAGCGTGTCCGTGAGGAAAGAGCTAGGATCCGAGAGGAGAAAAAGCTCGTCCGCAGCAGCCTTGGATCTGCTATGGATCAGCAGATCAGCACGAATGAAGAAGCCGTGTCTTCAAGCTTTGTGTCAGAGTATGAGTCCCCTGAGATCGCTGCAAAAAAGGCGAAAGAAGCACAACAGCAGCGTGAGCAGGAACGTCGTGAGCGTGAACGTGCTGAGCGTCTTAAAGCTGAACGTGAAAGCTTTGAAAATAAAAATATCAATGAGATATTTAAAGAATATTCCAAAAATCCATATTACATGGCAAAACGTGGCATAACATATGTTCTGGCTCACGCATTTGGGATCATACCTGTTGTGACGGATAATCCGGACTATATCAGAATGCTCAAAGTCAAGAAGGAAAAAGAACTGGCTGAGGCAGAGAGAAAACGTGCAGAGCGTGAAATCGAGATTATCTATGAAAAATATGCTCCGTATCTGAAATATGATGTAAAGAGGCGTATCAAAAACAGGCAGTTTAAAAAGAGAAAACGTCTTGAGCGAAAGAACAGACCGCCAAGACCATATATTCCGCCACAGCGCACCGCTGAGGAGCAGAAAGCTATCGACACTGAAATGAAACGACTCTATAAGGAGTATCATGTTTCAGCAGTTGGCAGAATGGCAAGGCATTTGAAAGAGAAATATAGGAAACAATAACACGGAGGGAGAGTCGTTATCATCGGCAAGTCGTTGAGGATAGTAAAAATAGCTTTGACAATACTTGGCTCTGCTGTGTTTGCAGCACTGCTGAGTGTGACGGTGTACATAATGGTCTGCGGCTGTATAGGCAAAACAGCAAGCATTTTTGGTTACAGCGTACTGAAGGTCGTGAGTGGAAGTATGGAGCCGTCTATACATGAGGGTGACTATATTTACATCAAAAGGACGGATACTGACAGCTTAAAGGCAGGGGATATCATTTCGTTCTACTCTCAAGATGATAGTATTAAAGGCGAGATAAATACTCACAGGATATCTGAGGTTTTGAGCGACGGCACTTTTGTTACTAAAGGCGATGCTAACAAAATAGAGGATAGCGTGACGGTGCAAAAAGCCAGCATTATTGGAAAATACTATGGAAAGCTCAGATTTTTCAAGTGGCTTGGGTCATTTGCATCAACAAAGAAGCTCCTCATGCTGTTTGTGATAATCCCAACAGTTTGCATGGCGGTGTATGAGGTAAAAACTATCGCTGAGATAAAAATATATTCAAACCGTGAGGAAGCCTTGAAAGCGGCTGAGGAAGAAAAAGAAAAGCTTATGCGTGAGGCTGTTGAAAAGGAAGTTCAGCGGCTGAAAATGCAGGAAAACGAGAAAAAGGAGGCGAACAGCTTTGAATCAGGAAAAGATAATGAAGGCTAAAATGATAACGGCTATCGTTATTTGTATTGCGGCACTTGCAGGGCTGTTCGTTTTTATGGGGCTTTATATGGACAAGTCCGAGGAAGTCAGAAAGACTTATATTGCTAAGTATATGGAAAATCTTTCTGCCGCCTCTGAGGAGATAGACACTTATCTTGAAAGCGGCAAGGATCTTCCAACGAGATATAACATGATACTTTCGGACATGGGTGCGGCAAGGTCGCTGGTGTTTCTTATTGACGATTACACTGATGAGCAGAAGGCTATAAATGAGCTTCATTATTGCTTTGTGAAGTATCCCGAACAAATGCAGGGCAAGCTTGAGGACGTAAAAAAAGCACTTGACCATATCACCGAAAATCTTGACAAAGGCTATAGGGAAGTCAACGAGATAGTTGATTCGGTTGATAAAATGGGAAATTAATGCAAGGAGGACAATAACGTGAGCAGTAAAGGGCAGCTTAAAAGAGAAATAAAGAAATGCAGACTTACTATCGAGGAAATAGAGCGTAAGAGATCACGTTCACAATCAGCACTGGTTCAGGCAATTCTTTTGCAGGAAGAGCCTAACGAAATGGACGTTGAGTGGTTCAACAAATACACAGGCGAGATAACCGCTTGCAGAAACCACATGATAGAATTGCAGAAAGAGCTTGACTCGATGAAATAATGGAGGTCGCCAAAGTGGCTGAGCATAAAGTGATAGAGAAAGCAGACAGCGAGGAAGAAAAGAAGAAACGCAAACTGCTTATTATAAAAATAATACCAGTTGCAGTGCTGGCATTTATACTTATTGCGGTCAGCTTGGCTTGGTTTACCATTGATAAAGCCCTTGATCTTGATTCATTTGGAATGAAAAGCGTAGATTCGCCATTTGAACTGAAAACAGTAGGCAGTGCCAATGTGCTTAAAGCTGAGATACTTGACAGCAATGACTACTCTAAGGTGTCTGATGGGAGCAACATCACTTCTGACGAGAACAAAAAGATCTACTGGCTTCTTGATGAAGAAAGCGGTATGACGAATGGTATTAATCCTGGTAGTCATGGAAAGCTTACTTTTTATGTTGTCCCGAACCAGTCGGGAGAAATGGAGATACAGTTCAAGTTGAGTATCACGGGGTATGCAGAGAATAAAAACGAAGACGCTGTTTCTTATGAAAAGATTACTGAAGAAGAAGTAACTAGATTTATGAATGGACATATCATGTTTTTTGAGAAATATGATGAGAACAATCACACATATTCCGATTTTCTTCATGATGAAACATTTACAAGGACGCTTAAAGATTGTAAAGTAGACGTTCCACAGGAAGTGAACGTATATTGGGTGTGGCCGAACACGCTTGGTCAGATACTAATGAAAAGCACAGATGAAAATCTGGCAGAGAAAAATGTGCTGTTTGATGATGACAGTAAAGAACGTTTGAATTTTGCGGAATATATAAAGGGTAATTTAAGCTTGTTCTTGTCAGGTGATGCTGATAAAGAACAAAATAAAACAGTTATTGAGAATATACTTAATGGTGATAAATACAGCACAGCACAGTTATCATCACTAAGCTCCATGTATAATGACGCTGACGAAAAGATAGGTACAAAGGTGCAATATATCCTTGTTGAACTAAATGTATAGATAAGAATATTAACTTTGCACGGAGGCAGTTGAAAGTGAAAGCTAATAGAAATCAGAAAATTAATAGAATATGCCACAAGCTTTACAGCAAGTATCGCAAGAATGTTATTTCTTTAGTTACCGCTGCCGTATTGCTTGTCACGAGTATGCCGCTTGCAGACATTTCAGGTGTTGTGTCCAAAATGGTATCAACTGTCACCAATGCTATTACGGCTATGGCGGCAGATACATATACTGACATTTCTAATGATATCAAAAATGGCGTTTTTACCATACAGAATGCAGACGATTTTAAAAAGCTTCTTAATGCAGATCCTGCTGTCTATCAGAAAATCACAATATTGTTTTCAAACAACCAATCTCAGTTTAAGGCTTCTGATTTTACAGGAATAGAAAAAGGACTAGGCAATGAAGAATATCCTTTCATGGGAACAGTCAAAGCAAATGAGGGTTCAGCTATTAATCTTCCTATTAATTTTGCTCTGTTTGAATATCTTAGTGACAGTGCAAATTTAGATACTATTATTTTTGTCAGACCCGAAGATAAAAATTCAGCTTTGCTTGCTGAGAATGTTATACACGGTGATGTGGCTTCAGCTAATAAGTGGAAAATAAAAGCTGATCCTGTAGATGATTCAGGTGCTACAATTTATAAATCCTTCACGTCTGTTATAGGCAATATGAAAAATGGAGCAAATGTCGATCTGGATATCACTCTAAGTAATGATGTCAAGGTGGAAGTATCAGGCGGGGATAATGCAGGTCTTGCTTGCGGCACTATGGGCGAAAACACAAGTCTTGCTGTAAGCTTGTCAAGTAATTTGCTTGACATTTCTGGTAAATCGAACGCAGGTGTATTTGTCGGAAAAATGAGTGCTGATGCAACGCTGAACATTGACAAGTGCAACACCTTGACAGATGTAAATATATCCGCAAACAACGCAGGCGGACTTGTGGGTAGTGCAGAGAATGCAGAAATAAATGTCGGCGAAGGTGTCACCCTTACCATGACCGGAAGCGTTACAGGCTCTGTAACTGCGGGCGGTCTTTTCGGCTCTTATACATATAGTAAAGCCGACGAAAAGACATTTGACATTTCAAAATTCAGTGGCATGAAAATGGCACTTGCTTGTTCATCAGGAGATACCGCTGACAGTGCGGCTGTTGGCTCTGTTTTCGGAGTGCTGATAAACAGCGCAGATAGTGCAAAAATTAGTATCACGGGCACCGCTAATGATATTATTACTTCAAACTTCGATAGCACTGTCAGGACAGGCTTTTATGGTGGTATTGTCGGAAGATATTCTGCCAATGCTCTTAGCTCTGAACTAGCACTAAGTGATATCACTGTAAATGTGACTGGCTTATGCAATGCCTTTGATTTTGGCGGCCTTATTGGTAAGATAGGTGATAACAGCAAGGCTTATGTAAGCGTCAAGAATACCACTATAAGTATTAATAATCCCACATCATCACAAAATAATTATGGCGGACTTGTGGGCTATGCAGATCAGGCTTTTATTGATGTTGGCGGCAAAGTCACAGTTACTGCAAATGATGTTTCTGCAAACCAGAGCGTAGGTGGCATTGTAGGCAAATTTAATACAAATGGCGTTGTAAGGCTTGGCGGTGAAACAAACCTTTCAGGCTTTTATCCTAAAGACCCTAACAAAAACGGATGTCAGATAGTAGGAAATAGAGGCAATGCTTTGATCTATAGCTTAAGCGGCTGGTCATTTGCAAGGACATCTTCAAAAGTCATAGACGATATGGATTGGGGCGGAGTGCTTCGCCTTAACAATTCCGATCTGCTTGAGAGTGCTGGCGGTGTTCTGTCTTTTGATGGATCAGGACATACTGTTACAATAAATGGATTTTCTAATAATAATATTACCATAAGCAATAGGGCAGATTTTGCCCGTGCAGCTTTGATAATGCAGCATGAAAGCAATGATTTTGTTAAGTATAGCGGTGCTAGCAGGGCAGATATGCTTGCGGCAAATATCAGCCTTAGTGCAGATGTTGATATAAGCGACACAGGTCTTACCGGCTTTATGCGTGATAATGATGAGGATACATTCACAGGCACTCTGAATGGCAATAGTCATAAACTTACCATGACAGTGGGAACAGATAATGATAAGATAGTTTTCCATACTCATAATGGACTTTTTGCAAAGACAAGCGGTGCAAAAATAAGCAATATAAAGATTGTTTCAAACTTAAATATTGTCGGTGATAATGTTTCTGGCGGTGATGCTTGTTATATTGGTTCTGTGTCTGCATACAACAGCGGAGCTTTGACTATTGACAGCGTGACCGCTGATGTGACCGCATCTCCAAGTGGTGCGTATACTAATTTTGTCGGAGGTCTGGTTGGATATGTTGCTGACGCCACAAGTGAAGTTTCATTCACTAATTCTGCTGTAACAGCAAATCTTACATACGATAATAGCACAACAAAGGTAGATTGCACTTGTCTTGGCGGAGTTATCGGAATGGTAGGCGCTGTTACATCAACGCCTACAACTGGTATTAAGTTTGATAATGTCACTGTTGGCGGAAATATAACTGACAAACACACAGGAAGTAACTCCAGAGTTGGCGGACTTATTGCAGAGGTCGGTGCTAAGGATAATTCAGCTTCTGTTGTACCTAATAAGGTATCTATCACCAATGTTAATATTAATGCTTTAACAATAAATTCTAGTGGTAAATCAAATAGCGGTGGATTTTTAGGGCATAACTGGTATAGAGTAGAAATTGATCTGAATAGTTTGAATGTAAACAATTCAAGATTAACAGTGAACAATGGCACAGAACTGGGCGGCCTTGTACTTTCCACAACAGGTTATTGGAGCATAAAAGAGGTTAGCTTTGACGGTGTGACAGTGAAAGCAACAAAATGTATAAATTTCGGCATGCTTGCCTCAACTCTTTTTGGCAGAGATTATGACTCTTATGGCTTTGACTATTTTAAAGGTGAAAATGTCAATAATTACAGAAGCTCACGAGATGCAACTTATTTTGAACTTACTAAACCTAATGGATATAAGATCTCACAAGATACTAAGATAAATATAAGCCCAAGCTATTCGTATTTTGATGAGATAGCTCGTTGTAGTATTTATTATTCTTCTTCAGCTAGTTTTATGTCTAATCGTCAAGCCATAATTTCAATTCCTGCTGTTACAGCGGACGGAGAGCGTTTGCTGTATATGGACGGAAAGAACTGCAATACCTATCAAAATCAAACAACAAATAATGGTGCTGTGTGGAAAAATAATTCTTGGGCAAGATATTATTATAACCTTGATGTATATAAAAACGGTAAAGCCACCACAGGCGGAGCTAAGGCTGTTGAGTGGAGTGCAAAGCTTTTTGCGGCAAATAATATAAAAGCATATATTAATAGCACAAATATAGATTTTCCAACAGATCCAGAAATAGATTTGACAGGATATTCATTTTATCCAGTTGATACAAATGGTTGTAATATAAAATCAAATTCAACTATTACTTTTGAAAATAATGGCTTTAATCAGTCTGAAATGGTATCAAGCAGTAATAGTGACAATTATGCCCGTACAACTGACGGAATAGATGGAACAAATTTAACTAATGACCATAATCAACATTACATGATGCAATGCGGACTTTTCAGAAATGAAAATGGAGCTGTTACCATAAGTGGTAAAATGACCTTTAAGGGAAATATCGGTAAGGTGAATGGTGGTTCAGGTGCATTGGTTTGCGGCTCGGTTGCTGACGACACCAATACTACAAAAAAATCTGTCAAAATTACCGGCAGTATCGTTCTTGATGATCTGTATGTGAATGATACTTCTTTAAGTTTAAATGGTGAAAATTCTTATGCCCCTTTGCTTATAAATAAGATAGGCAACATGACAGAGATCACTATACAGAATGTGTCACAGAAAAAACACAGTATGACTACTGCTAAATATGATAAAGGCGGTCAGGATTATACTGCAACAAGCCTTATAGGCGATGTAGGAAGCAAAAAGGGTCAAAATATATCTCTGACTTTCTCAAATATCAAGCTTGACGCAAGTGATGTAAATTCAATTTTCAAAAATGCTACTTTGCTTGAAAGCTTTCAGCATTCTGACGGAGCAGGCTCTTCTGCAATATACAACTATAAATGGGACGACGATTGGGGTACAGACTCAGCTGGCAATATTAAGCATAATGTAACCTACGGAAAAGAAGTGTCTGACACCATAAAGAATCGTGTAGATAATGTGAGCAGGCAGAATAAGTATCATGGCGATTGGAGTAAAGATGACAGGTATACTTCCCCTGTCAAAAATAACGCAACAGAGGAATATAGCTTTACTGAATACAAGCCATATGTTGCTAAATCGTATGATACCGCCCAAAACTATGATGAGATAGACGTAAACCTTGAGCGACCATATCTTGACAAGGGTTGCGGAACATACTCTGATCCATATATCCTTGACGCTTCTACACTGGCAGAGGTCGCACGAGTTATCAGTACAACCGCACCTACAAATGGCTGGGAAGTAAACTATAATGCAAATGTTTCTGCCGATAAATCGACTGTTAATGCTAATAGTGCTTTTTGTAAAGGCACTAATCATAAAACTTATACTTATGATGGAGCAGGCAATTTCGTAAGCGGAAAGGAAACAGTTTCAAAAGATAACATGATCAAATATCTTTGCGAGGCTTATTACAAGATAAATGATGATATAGTTCTCGGCAGTTCTTTTGCAGGTCTTGGCGGAACATCAAACAGTTACGTTTTCAGGGGCGTTATTGTTGGACAGAAGAAATCCAACGGAAAATATCCAACTATCACCAATAATTCTGCAAGCCCGCTCATCAGGTTCAGCAGCGGAAGTGTTGTAAAAGATATCAATATAGAATATACCAAAGAAGTAACGCTTTCAAAAAACAATAATAATAAATTAAACTATAGTACCGGAAAGACGGAGTATTATGGTGGTGTTATGGGCGTTGTGTTCGGTGGAGATAATATCATTGATAATGTCAAGGTAACAAATCCTAATATAAAATTTGCGAATAACGATAACAGCAAACAACATCTCATTACTGCAGGCGGATATGTTGGTGCCATAGTTTACGGCGGCGTTATTTTCAGAAATATGGACATCGTTGCCAAAGATAGTGCGCTTACAATCAGCAATACTGTGGCAGTGGGTGAAGACGTATATACCAATCTTTTTATCAATCCATATATAGGCAGAGTTGTAAACGGCTTTGCTATCGAAGAGGGAACAACGTTTGGTAAGTCAACTAACCTTAACAATGGCAGGAAAAATTATCTCATCACGCAGTTTAAGAGTGAGCTAAGTGATGAAGAAAAATTAAATGTTATTGCCGGCACGACCAATACTATTGAAGTACCTAATGCACAAGCGTTGTTTATGCTGTCTATCATATCACAGTCCGGTATGGGATATACAGACCGTAAAAACAATACTTGCGGCTATGGTCATTATACTTTTACTCGAAATGCAGACTATTCAAAAGTTGGCACAGCTACATTGACTTCTGATGATAAAGATTACAAAACTGCGCTCTCAGATTATCAAAGACTTGAAAGGGCTACGGCTACAAGCAGGGAATATGAAAAGAAAAATTCTGTAATGCTAAAAAAATATACAAAGCCAAGTGAAAAAGGTCTTTATGAAGCAAAGTGGGCACACGAATTAAATAAGAACTTTACTGTTAAACTCACAGGAAATGGAACCTATGACCTCACCGGAACCGGTTTTCGTGGTATAAATCAGTTGTTTGATGCAACAAATAGTAACTTGGGCGACATTAAATGTGATTATACTTTGTCTTTGACAGCTATCCAGGGAAATGATCAGACTATAAAGCTCGATACAGATATAAAAGCCTATGCTGTGAAAATAACGGATAACAAGAGCGGTAACACTATTGAATTTCAAGATGTGGATAACTATAAATATCGTACCGCATTTGCCTCCGTAAAAGGAGTTGGGCTGATAAACTGTTCAACGTATGCTTTAATTGTAAATGACCTTAAGCTTTCCGGCAAGATCAGCGTTAAGACGTATAACAACGATGGACAATCGTATGTTAATGAAGACCTTTCTACAGGTGGTATTGTTGGCGGAGTACAGAGTTCTTGCACGTTTAGCGGAATAACATTGACTGATCTTGAAATATATGGTGCATATACTGTGGGAGGACTTATAGGAAAGTCAACAAATACTATCAATATAAGTAACGTTAAGTCTGAAAACAGTGGCGTTTATGTGTATGGCGGATTTGAAACAGGCGGTCTTGTGGGAAATTCTCAGAAAGGCAACGAATTCGCTGTTAAGGATTCTAAGATAAAAATTAATAAAGTTGAATTTGCTAATCTTGATAAAGGCACAAAAACTTGGTTTGGCGTAGGTGGAATCGCAGGTTCTGCAAATATCAAAACGACAATAAGCAATGTTCAGCTAACAGCCTATAATGAAGATAGCTTTATCGGTTCAAATAAAGACAATAAACCCCTTGCAACCCAGACAATGAACGAGGGCGGTCTTATAGGACTGTCTAACGGAGCCTGCACAATAACAAAAACAAGCGTCAGCGTCGATGTTTATGGTAGTAATGCCGGTGGATTCGTTGGAATAAACAAAAACCAGTTGTCTATCAATGACTGTTACTATGGAGGAACATCTGAAACATCAGCTTGCGGTGTTTATGGCTATACAAGTTCAGGCGGAATGGTCGGCACACAGAATGCGGCTGTGACTATATCAAAGTCTGCTGTAAAAAATGCAACGATAGGTATACCAGCTGCTAAAAATGGTGATGCAGGTATCGGAGGTTATGTTGGTATAAAAGCTAATGGTGATCTGAAGATATCTGATTGTGAAGTCAACAATGTTACTCTGTCAGCAGAAGATAAGTCCAATGGTGCAGGTGCAGGCGGTGTGATCGGTCATAATGACCGTGGAAACACATATGCTTATGATATTCTCATAAATAAATTAGGCTATGTAAGAGGCAACAACAGCGTGTCTGTTTCTAACTTGATAGGTTGGAACAATGATAAAAATCTACCATCTAAATTTATTGGAGTATCGGTAAATAATACGGATTGTTTACCTGATATACAGTATAATAATTCAGAAGCACCTACCAACTTTATCGCAGTTCACTCCGACTACAACGGTACTCAGGACAATACCAAAAATATCGGCGAGGGAAGCGGCACGCACGTTGATATCTATTCGCCTTATGTCAATATAAATCCAAGCGTTCCTGTCGGCGGTAAGACTTTCGCAGGCGATCTTGTTGGCGGAAATATGCAGACTATCATCAGTGACGCTGCTTCTTATACGAATGGCACAGCCAAAAAATCCTATGGCATAAACAGTACCATAAAGACATATGCAGAGAATTTGGATAAATCAAAGCTTACAACATTTCGTCAGGCCTCTGAGCTTGATGTTCAGGAGCTGAACGATCTTCCAGTTTTGCTTATAGATGATAACTCATCATTGAATATCACACAAATGCTTGCAAAGTATATCTCAGTTCTGACAAATTGTGATGTTTGCGACAGCAGTTCAAATAAGCTGAAAACAACAGATCTTATGAATGTAAGCACAGCGACTTATGTGTATGATAACGACGTTTTGAAAAAATCAGACAAAAGCACTCTTACGTTTAACAGCAAGACAGGATATTTCAAGGTCACAGACGGTCAGTATGACAATGACGGCACAAACAGATTTACTGTCATTACTCTTGATTATATCGACCCAACGGGAAGTGGCAAAACTGCTCTTAGACTTCATGTTCCTGTTTTTGTAAGAAAGGTGCTTGATTTCAGCTTCCAATCTTACGTTATCTCAGGCACAGACTATAACCATTCTCACTATACGGATAAAACAAAGCTTGCTTTTGAGAGCTTTGATGCACCTGTTACTACTTATTTTAAGTATTCCTATTACAAATCCGCTAACGAATGGGAAAAAATGCTCAATAACGGTGACAGTCTGCTTTGGAGCTTTGATAAAAAGCTTTATCTTATTGGTGATAGTGCCACTGACAGTGGTGTGCTTACCGATTATACAAAGCTAACTCTTGTTGATGCAAATAACAATGACAAGACTTATCATTCTACCGCAAGTGATGCTAAGTTTAATAAAACAACCGGTGAGCTTGACTTGACAAATATAAGTGGCTTTAAACCGGTTACAATGAATGATGTACTGTTAAGATATGCGTCGGTAACAGCTAAAGAATCATCTGACGGAACACTTGTTGAGGCAGATGATGAAGCTACAGCTACTGTAAAAACAAGCGACGGCAAGTATTATAGACCTGCTGGTGAGAATGAAACAGTCACTTATAAGATAACTGTTTCAGCGAATAGTAATACACCAAAAAATGATAATGACGAAATGATAATAAGCGAGAACTATTATCTCACTATCAATATTCCGGAAACGGGAAGCTCAAAAAAAGTCATCAAGAACTTTGTGAATTATTATAGCGGTAATAAGCCAAGAAAGCTCAATGGCAATATTCCTACAAACCTTGTCCAAGTGACAAATAATGACACTGGCGCATATGTTATTGCAAACTTTTTTACACAGCTAGTAAGTGTGACGGCTCATGACCCAGAGGAGATAACAGCGTCAAATAATTTTGTTCGTGCGACAATGACGTCAAAGATAAGCATTGATCCGAGCCTTAGAGATACATTTAATGGCTATAAGAGTGACGATTTCAATATGTATCAGGCATTTAAATTCTCTATGAAGAACTTTGATGAAAAAGATGCGGGAGCTAATGCAAAGATCATTGCAGGAACTTCGGTGAATGTTGATTACAGCATTTTAAACAGTTCAGACACAGAGTTATCAAATGCAAAAATAAGCAAGACTGAGACACTTTCAGAAGCTAAAGACAGCTATATGCTGATGTATCCCAATTCGGTCTACGATTATATCAATAGTGACACAAATGGTTCTATAACTGTCAAGGCTGATATCAGCTTAACTTATGGTACTGCAGGGATCATAGATCAGTTTCCTGAGCGTAAGGACGGGGATGCAAAAACCGGTATTGGTGTAAATGCGGCGTCTTATGTTGCATATAGCCAGAACAATATTGAGAACAGCTCTATCTCTGCAAGTGGAGTTATGCCTGCCATACGCTACTATAGAAAGGCAATGACGGTGGCACAGCTAAACTATAACGTTGCAGAGTCAACGGTTCTTGAGTCGAAAGATTCACCATTTTCACAGCTTGGTATCAATGCCAAAGATATGACTACAGGAGAAATGGCAATAACAGCAAATGCTATCTATGATCTGTCTGCTTTGAGCCGATCAACAAAGGACAGCGGCAAAAAAATACAGTATACAATGAGGTTGTATGTTAAGGACAATAGTGGCGATTATAAGCAGACAAACGATATTAGCAAATATCTCAGTAGCTTTACTTTGGAAAACGCCACATCAAGCAGCGGCCTGAATGGCAAGGAGTGCGTTTTTACCACTGACTATAATGGCGAAGAACAAAACACAGCCGTTACGAAATTTACAGTAAAAACAGGCAAGGCTTTTGAGGAGCAGGGACTTACCTATGCGAACTATAGAGTTGAGCTTACCGCAGTATTGCTTAATGACAACAACTTAGTTGTTAATGGAACTACCTCAAGCGACTATGTTGTTTACACAAACGCAAAAATAGAAACAGGCTTTATAAATTCATAATAAGCAGGCATTTTCAGGAGAAAATTATGACAAAAAGCATTTTTGGAAAATTCAGAAAATTAGAAAAAAAGAAGAAGCTCCAGCTGGTCATAGCAGTATCCATCTCGGTGGTACTGCTTGTGGCACTGCCTGTTTATGCGTGGTTTACTCACAAACGTTCTATTGCTCTTACAACAAAAATAAATGCCCCTACTCAGCTTTATATCACCGCAGGAAACAAAGAATCTGTGGCAAATCTTGAAATGGCAGATATAGACGTTGAGAACGGCAGTTATAAAGACTTTGTTTTCGGCATAGGCGGGGCAGACGTGCAACAATATCAAATACAGCTTGCACATACAACGAATATCCCTTTTGAGTATGAGATATATCGTGCGAAAAGCGTCAGTGAAACTGAAAAATCAGAAGCTGTCGTTTATGTTTCAGATGAAGAGAATAAAACGTTTTATTACAAAATAGACGGCAATAAGATCTCGGGACATTATCTCAATCAGCAAGGCTCGGAGATACTTGCTAACAGCACACTTCACGAAAAGTCCTATGACAGCTACGGCAATGTTCAGAAAAATTCCGAAGCACTTTATTGGCAGTCTGATGGTCTAAGTGTAAATGATGCAGAAAACCCATTTTGCGATTATTTTATAATCAGAGTAAAATGGAATGATAAAGTCCAAAACAATAAAGAAACTGATATGGTCTACCTGACAGTTCAGAGAAAGTAATAAATCACCAAATAGAGAGGAGGGTGGCTGTTATGAAAGACAAATTTATAAAAAAGCTTAAAAGATCGTGGCTTGCAATATGGATAGCTTTTGCGGCAGCCGCACTCA
>ULPF01046731.1_pt1 | contig 16319 bp, 17 predicted proteins | sample 1953271 | NCBI WGS metagenome assembly ULPF01 (sample SAMEA4835622, study PRJEB28245) | human gut metagenome | biome: gut microbiome; material: fecal sample | place: Denmark | collected 2008
ATCATCTGTAGGTATTTCTTTAAAATATCTTAAGAATGTAATTAATCTTTTTGCCTCTGCATATTCTGGGCAATTATTTTCTATTTTCTCCAATTCTGGTAATGCATATTTCTTAAGTACAGAAATTTCGTATATTAGCGAAGAATTGAACATCGCATCACAATTTTCTTGGAATGGGAATATGTTTTTGTCTTCTCCTCTATTTACACTATACCAAGTGTTTAATGTATGAAGCGCACTATAGCCTCTAAAATTATTATCTCTTACTATTCTTCTGATCAAACGTGTATCTGTTGTTGATATTCTATTGCAATAATCTATGTTCAAAACAGTTAAATCACTTATATATATTTTATATTTCTGACTAGCAGGAATAGCACTAGTCAACCTATCATTTAAGCAATGTATTCCCTCTATTACTAAAATTTCATCATTTGCAAGTTTTAATGTTTCTCCATTATATTTCTTTGTACCTTCTTTAAAATCAAATGTTGGCACTTCTATTTCACCACCATCTAATAGTGTTTTTATGTGCTTATTAAATAGTTCTAAATCCAAAGCTTCTAAACATTCAAAATCATAGTTTCCATTTTCGTCTTTAGGATTATTCTCTCTTTCTACAAAATAGTTGTCAACAGATATTGTAACAGGTTTTAGTCCATTTAATCTTAATTCTATTCCTAACCTTTTTGCAAAAGTTGTTTTTCCAGATGATGATGGGCCTGCTATTAACACCATTTTTACATTTTCTCTTTTGGCAATATCATCTGCTATATTGGCTATTTTCTTTTCATGTAGTGCCTCAGATAATAGTATTAAATCTATAGCTTTTCCTTCTTCTATTGCTTTATTTAATTTGTATAATGTATTTATATTTAATACTTTATGAATGTCATCATACTCTTTCAATGTAGCTGCTAATTTTTTATTATCTTGGTATTTTTCTAATTTATTAGGTTCTTTTGTTGAAGGATATCTAACCAAAAAGCCATCGGCATATTTTACTATATCAAAAATTTTTGTATACCCTGTTGAAATTGGCATTACTCCAAAGAAATAATTATAGTAATCTTCACAATAATATAAAGAAACTTCTTCTTTTTGCTTATTATCTACTTGTACAATTCCTCTCAAAGTTTTTTCGTTATTATAGAATTCAATTGCTTCTTCCCTGCTCATTCTCTTTTTTACTATTTCTATATCTTTACTTATAATTTCTGTCATTTTATTTTTAATATTTTCTAGCATTTCATTTGTTACAGCTATGTTATCTATTTTGCAAAACATTGCATTTGATAATTGATAATTTACACTAAGTTGTGCTGCTGGGTATAATTCGTTTAATGCTTTAGCCATTACGTATAGTATTCCTCTTACATATACTCTTTTTCCATCTTTTGTTGATGTATCTAGTAATTCTACTCTTTCATCGCCTTGTATATCATAGTTTAAAGATTTTACTTCATAATTAACTGTACATGCAATTATGTTTTTACCTGCCCTCTTTTCTTCTTCTATTTTTTCTTTGTATTTTTCTATTACTTTCATCTTTGCCGTCCTTTCATTTTGTTAAGTATTTTTTATTATACATTACTTTATATATTTTTTCAATCAAAAATATAACAGGAACTACCCTGCTTTAGATAATCCCCTGTTATATTCATTTACTTTCTCTAAGATTATATTTTTTATATTTGATATTAGCTTTTCTCTGGTAATATTTTCATCTTCACATTCTCTAATCTGCTGTGCCGCTATTGCTCTTATTACGCTTGTTGTTCTGCTTTCTATCATCATTTTATTTTTATTATATTTTTTGCGTTTAAATATTCTTACAAATATATTCCTGCTATTTTCATAATAATATCTTTCTAATTCCTCATCACAAATATCACCAATTCTATCACCTATTTTACAAAATTTTCTGCCTTTAGCAATTCTTTCAAATTCACGTGCATCTTGTGGTGATTGTATTTGAAAAATTTCATTTATATTTATTATTTTTTCCTTCGTTTGTTTCATATCTCCTCCAAAGTTTACAAGAAAATTACTATACAATTATAATAACACTTGTAAATATTTATTGCAAGTATTTAACCATTTTTAGTAAAAAATTAGCCCAATACCGTAAGGTATTAGACTAATCTTCGTAGAAAATTTATTTTTCTTTATAGTCGTGTTTATATTTCACGACTACCTCAGCAGTTCTGCTTTCTTGCTGCACTTCTATATACAACTTTTTGCCTTGTATATATGCTATAATTGCAGAAGCTATACTTACTAATATCATAAGATATCCAGCCCATTCTATACTTTCAATCATATTTGTAAGCTCTCCAGCATCAGCTACCGTACAAATACAGAATACTGCAATAGTCACTGTTCCTAGAAAAGCTAAAAACTTATGGCGCCTTGAAAATACCCATATCCAATACAAATATACAAGTGCTAAAGCTGCTGCATTCTGGAAAATTTGTACATTTATTTGGATTTTTTGATAACTTATTCCAAAATAAACATATTCAATTATCGCTCCCAAAGCAAATACTACAAGGAATGTACTCACTATTTTCTTTTCCACTGCTGTTTTACTCCTCCTAAAATTTTTTGTTGTTATCTCTTTTATGTCGACTCCCTGAAGGAGATTATATAATTAAGCTTTACTATTTTAGCACATTTCTATAAAAAAAGCTAGTGCTATTAGTGAAAATTTATTGATAGCACTAGCTTTTAACATTAAAATAAATCATTATATGGTGTTGATTCATATCCTTGCTCTTTTAAGCTTTTTACCATTTTATCCAATTTTCTTCTAAATATAGACTGAAACCACTTTGTTTCTCCAAACCACTTTACTATTGTAGGACTTATTGCATAATACAGTTTAATAAACAATCTTCCATTCCAAGTTTTATATAATTTGTAATCTCTATATCTTCTTAAAGTCCATACTTCTGGGCAGTCATACGAACCATAAACGCATGTTGCAACATAGCAACCACCTTTTCCTTCTCTCTCTATCGCTGGTGCAGTATATGTATGGTCTAAACTTCTTAATTCAGCTGTATATTTATCATAATTTGCTAGCATTGGAGCCCTTAATTCATTTTTGTACCATATCCAACTATATATAGCTCCATATTCACCATATCCACTTTTATATTTTCGTCTAGCACATATTTCAACATAATATATAACCAAATTTTTTAATATTGTTGTATATAATTCTTTATCTCTTGGTTCTACTTTAGCATATTCTTTAATTAAGCTAATGCAATATTATTCACATGAAATACATTGTTGTAATTGATCCCAGTAGCTTGGAGCTGCTGTATCTAATTGCCAAAACTCTGAATAATGTTGTTGAGCTAGCTTGCAAAAAGCTACTGCAACCTTATTTATTTCATCGGCCATTTGATAACATACTTCTTCTTTGTTCTCAAGTTCTACGTTATTTATATCAATAATATTAAACGCATTCTTACATGCCTTTATTGCTTCGTCAACTCTAAAATTAGCCAATGTTGATTGCCATGCAGCACAAAGTCCCTTTTTATAAACATACTTCCAATTATCGCTATCTATTTCTAGTAATTTGTTGTAATAATCATAGGCTTGATCATATAGCTGATCTGCAAATGCTCTTTCAGCTAATTTTTCATAATTTCTTTGCTTATCAGAAGTATCAACTTTTACATCTACAACTCCTTCTATCATCATCTTTTTAGCTTCTTCTACCGTATATTTTGTATGACAGTATTGACATTCATATTCTCCATTAATTTTCTTGAATTCATTTGAACCACATAATTCGCATTTTATTGCTTTCATATAACATCATCCCTTCATCTTTATCCGACTTTTTTTCTTAGATTATCACAAAATAAAAAATTATTCAACAAATTTCACTATTTGTGATAGTTTTATGTTCATATTCTGAATAGAATTTAGACAATGATTATTTAATAATAAAAAAATAACGAAACTTTTAACATTTGACACATAATTAAAACCTCAAGCATATCTTACGAACTACTTGAGGTTCTAATGGTGCAGATGGCCGGAATCGAACCGGCACGGTTTATTCAACCGCAGGATTTTAAGAATTTTACATCATCTGTTTTTTACCATTATATAACATCAATTAATCTCTTTTGATAATTGACATTTTTAGCTTCTCTGTAGGAGAATTATAGCATAAGTATTGTTAAATATGCAAGAAAAAGCAAGAAATTTCTTTTCTAAAATTTTAAATTAAGTGTTAGAACTATGTTAGAACTTTTGATAGAATAACAGTCTAACTTATTATTGATAATTTTTACAACTTACAAATTTTGTTAATTTTATTGAATTTCTGTCATTTTATGGTATAATCTTTGTGTGGAGGATTAAATACATATGAAATTAATTAACAAAAACAATCTCACAAATGATACAGATAAAAATAATTTATTAGAACAATATAAAACTTATATAGAATCTGCTGATAAAATTAGTGATAGAAGAATAAATGTAAACACATTTTTTATAACATTAAATTCGGCATTAATAACAGTAATGACTATATTTTTTTCTAATACCTCTTTATTATTGCTTTTAGCATTTTTAGGTATTGTTTTTTCTATCTTATGGTTCTTAAACTTGAAAAATTATAAGCAAATTAACAGTTGTAAATTCCATATTATACAAGAAGTGGAAAAATATTTGCCAATTAACTTATACAAAATGGAATGGAACATTTTGACTAAAACAAAATCTAATAAAAAATATGTACCAGTAAGCAAATTAGAAATGTTTTTACCATTTATTTTTATAATTACTTATATTTCAATTATAATATACTTTTTAGTTAGTAAAATTCAAATTACTATAACTATTAAATGACAATGAAAGGAGGATTAATTATGCCAATTTTGAAAACTTATGATTTATTTATTAGTCATTCTTGGGACTACAATAGTGAATATTATTCCCTAGTTGAAAAATTACAAGAATATCCTAATTTCTATTTTAGAAATTATAGTGTCCCAGAACATGACGCTCTAAATACTAAAACTAATACTCAATTAGAAGAAGCTCTATACAGACAAATAAAACCTGTAAATGCAGTTATTGTATTGGCTGGTATGTATGTAGATTATAGAAAGTGGATTCAAAAAGAGATTGAAATTGCACAATATTATAATAAGCCTATTATAGCAATTAGACCTAGAGGTGCAGAAAGAATGCCACAAGAACTATCTAATGTTGCTAATACAATAGTCAATTGGAATATTGATTCTATTGTAACAGCTATACGCAATTATTCTTTATAAATAATTATTAATATTAACGATAAAGTCCGTTTGTAGAATAAAAATCTACAAACGGGCTTTTTTGTCATGCAAAGAGAAATGCAACACCTCTTAAAAAGTGTTTGGTGTGATGAGCCGATGCTATAAAGTTCATTCGTATTTGTATTAACAGTCTATTGATACAAAGTGCGTGAGTGAGATTTTAGAACACAGACTCACAATAATAAAAGAGTATTCGGTGGCAAAACTTGAAATGGATTTGTAATTGTAAAAAGTTTGGGCAAGTATGAACAAAGATACTTAGTAGTATCAGCAATTATAGTAGCAAAGCTACTTACTAGACTACCTATGAAACGAGGTGAACGACCGACGGTTTCAGCTTATATAGGTGTAATAATTCTATTTTTCATGAATGGGATTATTACACCTAATTTCACTTTAGCTCTCTCCCTCTGGTTTCAAATTGGTAATTGCTAAAGTGAATACCAAAAAGCATAAGTGCTTTTGGGTTGTGAGTAAAAAAATTATTTTTTGGCTCACATTCATAAAAATTGCGATAAGCAAATTTTTATGAAAAAACCTAAAAATGCAGGTAGGCAATTTTAGGTTTTTGGGTGTGGGGTTAAGTAACCCTGCCACACAGATAAACTTTGTTTGTCTAGTGTGTTAGACATTGAAACAATATCTCAAGTGAAGAAGGAGGTGCATGGAGATATGAGTTACGCTATCGTAAGAAATGAAAAATTAACACGAGCAGAAATAAATGGAAAGGGAACTCACAATAATAGAAAAGCAAAAAATCATACTAATAAGGATATTGATCCAACAAAAACACATTTAAATTATTACATTAAGAAAAATGAACTAACATATACAAAAGAATTTGATAAATATTTGAAAGAAAATAATTTACAATGTCATCTTCGTAGCAATAGTATAATAATGTGTCAAATGATATTTACTTCTGACCAATCTTTTTTTGATAAAATAGGAGAAGATGAAACAAAAAGGTATTTTGATGAATGTTATAAGTTTATTTGTAATTATAAAAATCTTGGAGAAAAGAATATAATATCAGCAGTAGTACATTTAGATGAAGGAGTACCACACATGCACTTAATGTTTGTTCCTGTTGTTCACACAAAAGATAAAGAAGGTAACGATTTTGATAAAATTTGTGCAAGAGATTTTTGGAAAGGTCGAGATAGTTACAGAAAATTACAAGATGCCTACTTTAATCATCTAAAATCAAAAGGCTTTGATTTAGAAAGAGGAATGTTCGTTGAAGATACTGACAGAAAACATTATACAGTTGAGGAATATAAGAAAATTACAAATTACGAGAATACCAAGAAAATTTTAAATGAAATAAAACTAGAATTGCCGGAAGTTCCAACTATAACTGATATTAGCAAATTCTCACTAAAGAGAGATGAAAAAATATTAGAAGAAATTATAAAACCTAAAGATGATTTAATTAAAGAATTATATAAAAATAATTTATCATTGCATAAAGAATTATCAAAACAATCTAAAGTTGTTGATGAGGCAGAAAAATATCAAAAAGAAAGAGATAAAATACTTGCTGACAATAAAGAATTAAACAATACTGTAAAATATTTAGAGCACGAATATAAAAAGAAAAATAATACACTTGATTTGAAATTTGAAAATAGAAAAAGAGAATTAGAGCAAGAATTTGAAAATAAGGAATTTGATATTGAATACAAATATAAGCGCAAAATTAAAACATTAGAAAAAGAAAATAGTCATTTACACAAAATTATTGATAAATTCTATGAAACTGTGGATAAATTTATAGTTTGGATTTGTAATAAATTTGGCATTGGAGAATCAAAACAATTAATTAAAGATTTTGAAAAACAAACTAATACTTTTATTGATCCTGTAAAGCAACTAGAATGTGAAGAAAGAGAAAGAGAAAAAGAATGGGATTTAGAATTATAATGCTAAAAAAAGGAGGAGAACGAAATTCTCCCCTTAACCTATATTTTTGATAATCTTTCATTTAATTTTTCAAATACTGCTTTTGCTGTTGCTTCTGAAGCTATTTCAACTGGTTTAAATAATATATTTGCTCTTTCTTCATTTGCAACCAAATCTTTTATTTTATTAATTCCATCTATTCCATTTATACCATATTTAGCAATTTCCTTACATCTATTCAATGTTTTAGTTTCTCCATCTGTAAATAATACATAATATAATATTGATTTAAATACTATTTCAGCAGTTTCTTCATAATATGAATCATCATCATTTTTTTCAATTACAATTGCATTAGTTACAAAATCAATATCTCTTTCATCTTTAATATAATCTAAAATATTAACTCCTTGTTTTATTGTTTCTAATAATTCTGTTTTAGTAGAAATAATTTTTTCATTAACATTCATACTTATATCCCTCTTTCTTTTTATATAATTTAAATTTTAATAACTTAATTTAATAAATAAAGTTGTCCGGACCTGAATATAATAATTGATCTAATATATCTTCATTCTTTTCTAAACAAATCTTGATTGCTTCTATTGTTTGCTCTTTTGTTCCATTTGGCTCTGCAATATAAGCATTTCTTCCAAATCTTTCTTTAAACAACTTTAGATACTTTTCAAATTCTTTATCCTCTTCAGATAAATTAGTATTTTCAATATTATTCATATAATTAATAATATTTTCATCCATTTCTAACCTCTTTCATTATCATCATTAGATTGTTGATTTTGTTCCATTTTTCTTCTCATTTGTGCCATTCTTTCTGGATCAGACATTCTTTGAATAGGTGGTAAATTTCTATATGCACCAAAATTGGTTAATTCATTTATAAAACTTTCTCTTGTTCTATTTGTTGTAGATGTATTTGTTTTTCTTATTTCTTGTGTAGGTGATGGTAATACATCTAATTGTTTATGAACAAACTTATCAACAAAAGATAAATTCATAAATAGATTATTTTTTTGTAAAAATTGTGCTACTCTTTGTTTTAATGACAGTTTAGTTTCATTTGGCTGTACATTAATAGTTTCTTGAATTGGCTCTTGTTTTTCTTCTCTTGTAGGTCTAATTATTTCTCCATATTCATTAATATAATAACCTTCTGGCATTTCAAATTGTGGTGTTTTTGTAGTTTGTTCTCTATTTAGTCTATAATCTTCAAAATTTATAGTATTATTACTACTTCTATTATCTTGTGATAAATCACGTAATTCATGAACTGCTGTTAAGAAATTATCTCGTAAATCTGGAGTAGTTAGAAATTGAGCAACTTCATCATAATTTTGTAAAATATACTCTGTATCATGATTTTCAATATAAGTTGCAACTAATTCTCTTTCAGTTTTATTCATAAGTTCTCTATAGGTGTTTAAATTTCCTTGAAATCTTGTAACTCCATCTTGCATTGTAATATTTAGTGGCGTTTGACCTTGTAGTTGTTCTCCGTATCCATGTATCAATAAATTATCTATAGAATATATTTGCTCTAAATTATTCATTAATTCATCAAACTTGCCTTGATTACCTTCCATACTTTCATATATACCTTTTAATGTTTCTCTACCATCTTTTTTATATGCTAATGCTAAAACTTGTGGTAAAGGCAAATCCATACTCTTTGCTAATAAATCTAAAACATTTCCATTATATTGATATTCACTTAATGGACTATATGGAGTTCTATTACTTGCTCCTCTTACTGTTCTCGGTTGTTGTTTATATTCTAAATTTGTACCATTAGAAACATTATATAACATTTCGGCAGTATATTGTGTTGCTCCTTCTGTAAGAAACATTCCATCATGTCCATTATAAAATCCACATTGTTCTCTACCATTTTCATGAGAAGTTTGCAAAGCATGAGTTAGTTCGTGGAAGAAATATAACTTTTTATCTTCGTAGCTAAGAGATTGTTCCATTTGTATTCTATTGTCATCAGTTCTTCCATAAATCCCACCTAAATTTGTTTCTTGTATGCTTTTTACAAGTTCAGGCATTCTTCGTGCTATCTCTGTCGGATTGATTAACATTTTATCTTTTATTTCATTCATAGAATCTATATAATCAGCCATTAAAACATAGTAATCTTCACTAATATCATTTCTATTAGCAAATAATTCTTTTATCGAATCTACTAATCCACTACTATATAATTCATTATATCTTTGTTCTTTAGTTTTCATATTTGCCCCTTTTCACGAAATTATTTTATTATAAAAAATAAAATTACACTTATCAATAATTGCACTAATATAATTTTGCTTGTTATTTTATACATTTTTTCAATTTTTGTTCTTCTTTTTTCTGCATCCCAGTATTTTCCAAAATGTACTTCTGAATGTTCTATATAGTCATCAACATCATCTGTATAATTTCCTCTACCTGTCGAATAGTTATATCCAGCATATTTTGTTTCTGGCAATAAAGGTTTATAAACTGATAATATATACCAATATGAAAATACATTTCCTAATAAAATGGCAACAAACCATTGTCCAAATACCAGAATATATTTATTGTTTAAATACTCTGCTAATGTCGGAGGTATTTTATCTATATTAATTTTCAAAATAACATACAAAATATAAGACAAAATAATTCCTACAGATATTGTAAAGCATTGTGTTCTTATTTTTCTATGTTTCATAGTTTTATTATATCTATCTTCATTATCTTCTAAAATATTCATGACTTCTGAATATAAATTATGTGCTTCATTTTCTTGGTTGGTAGTATCTACATCTATAGTAACATCAAATTCTCTAAAATATAATGAAACATTAATTTTATTATATATATCATTAATAGTATTATTTTGACTTTTTGTATAAAAACTAACATATAAATCTATAGATATGCTTTTTATTGTACTTGGCTGATTTAAGTTACCAACAAACCAGTTATAATCACTTTCTTTTATATTTTTTCCATTTTTAAATTCTATTGTGTAATTTATGGTTGTATTTCCATTTTCATATTCCCATTGTTTTTCTCCATAAGGAATATTCTTATTTTTATTTTGTTCTAATTCAAATTTTCTATCATAATTTTCTTTATAATCTTCTAAATGATTAGCAACTTTTACTATTGTTTCTAACGGTATTTGTTTATTTACTACTTTATTGTTCATAAAAAATCCTCTTTTCATAAGTTTATTATTCTATATTTTTATACCATTACTGCTCAAAAATGTCAATGTTTATGCGTTAAATTTCACGCATGTTTTATTTTTTTATTTGCTATACTGATTTTATAAATTTTCGTAAGAATAGGAGGGACTATTATGACTTTGTTAGAAGCAACAAGAAAAAGAATTGATGAACTTTGTAAAATAAAAAATATGAATATAAATCAACTAGCAATAGCTTCTGGAATTAATCCCTCAACAATTAGAAGTATTTTTAAAGTCATAAAAAAAGCACCATCTTCTGATACGATTTACTATATATGTATTGGTTTAGGAATTTCTATAAAAGATTTTTATGATAGTAAGTTTTTCGATGATTTAGATGATAATGATTAAAAAAATAATGAAATTTTTAAAATAATGAATTTTTGAAAAACATTTGACATATAATAAAATTGATGTTATAATAACATTAGCTAGCAAATCGAATGAACTCATAAAGGTTTGCACGAGATATGTGTCCGCATATCTCTTTTTTTATTGTTCAAAATAAAGAAAAGGCAGGTGTCCGCCTGCCCCAAAGATTAATCTTTGTTTGTGTCTTGGCTTTCATCATCATTATTACTTAAAAGTAACAAAACGATTAATCGCCAGATTAAATCAAATGAACTCACTCTAGTTGCACCTCCTTCCACAAAGATTTCCTCTATGAAAAGGATGGATTTATTATACTTTAATTTTATTTTAAAAACAATGCTTTTTCTACAATTTCAACAATTATTTTTAATTGGCTTTATTTTTATTTCTACTTTTATATACATTTGCTTGATTTCTACATTGACTACTATCATATTCAGCTTTAGGATTTTTAGCATAAAAGACTTTACCGCAATGCTTACATATTCTTAAAGGATTCTTTTCACTACAAAGCATAAAACCAAAAGCCATATCTATTGCTTGTTTTAAAGAATTAGGTTGCCAAGATATTTCTGGAGTATTTCCATACATATTAATTTTGTATGGTATTCCAGAAAAATAGTAATCACTTATAGTTTCTCTTGCGTTATATTCATCATAATTATTTACACTATTATTTGATAAATCCACATATTTTTTAAATATTTTATACATTTTTTTTGCATATTCAATTATCCAATCTATTTTTTCACAATAAAAACTAGAATAAATTAATTGATTGTTAAGAGATGTACGATTTAGCATTCTTTGCAAATCAGAATTTGTTTCTAGCTTCACTTTACCCTTTGTTACTGTATAATTCATTTCATTATCTTTTGTGAATGGGAAAAACAAATCAAAATATTCTTTTGTTCTCATTACACAATTTTTATTAATAAAATTATTTTCTTTTAATGTTACCTCTTCATTTAATAGAAAATCTGCATTAATTGGTGCTTCAACCATAAAACCTAGTAAACCATATTGCTCTACAAAGAAATATGCACAAGTAAACTTAGTCTGATCATCTTCTGAATCTATACATATTCTTCCTATATTTAATAAATCCACCAATATTGAATCCATTTTACTGAACATATCATATAAATCCCTAATATTTATACTAGCCTCTGGGTTGGGAACCATATAGTATTCTTTTCCTTTATATTTTCCTTGATATCCACCATATCTCATATATGAATATGCACTGTTACTTTTAAAATTAAATTCCATTACTTTATTCTCCTTAAAATTTTTCAAAATTTTTATTGTAATATATTGACATATTACAATTATTACTTTATAATAATATCAAATATTAATAGTTGAAATATAATAATATATTACAGCAATTAATATAAAATGTCAAGTTCTATACTTGTATAAAAAATATGTAGACACAAATTTTACCAAATTATTTGAAAGGTTGTGATTAATATAGATAACAAGAACTATATACTAGATAAGTATTATAATGAACATGATAAACCAACTAATATTGCAAAAGAATTGAATGTTAATCCATCTTATATAACAAAGATAATCAAAAACGATACAAGATATATTCAGGAAAAAGAATATAGAGCTCAAATAAGTAGAGAAAATCGTAAAATTGCAAAAAGAGACTGGATTAGAAACAAAAGACAAAGTGAATCGGATAAACAATTATATGAATTTGTTAAACAACAACATATTGAAGCAAGTAAAGAATTATCTTATTCTTTTGAAATAAGTGATTTAGCTTATAGAAAATGGAATTCAAGTGCATATCATAGAAATAGTAAAGGCAATCTAGTTATAGATAGAAAATTAAAAGTTGGTAGTGATGTTCCTAAATCAATAAATATGAATATTAAAATACCAACACAAAAATACAAGAAAAGATATTGTTATAGTATTTAATTAGTCCTATTGATAAATAGGTCTTTTTTTATTTTAAATCTTAAAGGAGGTGCTAAATATGGCTGATATGAAAGAATCTTATACTTTAATGTTTACAGACTACCCAGACATTGTAAATCTTACACAAATGAGAAAAATGCTAGGTGGAATTAGTAACTCTCTTGCGTATCGTATGTTAAGAGAAAAGAAAATAAAAAGTAAAAAAGTTGGCAGAGAATATAAAATTCCTAAAGTTAATGTTATCAAATATGTAATGACAGAACAGTAGGATTTTTTTGATTATCATGGTATAATAAACAAAATATCAATGATAAGTTAAATATAAACTGTTACAACGGAAAGGAGAAAAATGATAACAGGTAGCTTACAAAAAAAGAAAGGACTGTATTATGCAGTTTTAAATTTATATGATGACTATGGAAAAAGAAAACCCAAATGGATTCCAACTGGTTATACTATAAAAGGAAATAAGAAAAAAGCTGAAGAAAAACTAGAACAATTTAAAATTGAATATGAGCAAAAATCTAAAATAAAATTAAGAGATCCAAACATATATGATAAATATAAAAATATTTTATTTTGTGATTATATGTTAGAATGGCTAGAAAAGCAAAAAGGAAAAGTCGAACAAACAACATATATAGGTTATGAGCAAGTTATTAAAGGTAGATTATATAAATACTTTAAAGCTAAAAAAATTAAATTAGTCGATTTAAAACCTAAACACATTCAAGACTTTTTTGATTTACTATTTGCTGAAGGTCTATCTGGAAATACAGTAAAACATTATAGAGCAAATATTAGTAAAGCTCTAAAAAGTGCTGTTATTACAGAAATAATAGATAGTAATCCTGCTACTAAACTAGAAACAATTAAAACTAAAGAATATACAGCTGATTATTATACACAAGATGAGTTATTAAATTTAATGGAAATTATAAAAAATACAACTATTGAATTACCATTAATAATTGCAGGTGTATATGGATTAAGGCGTGAAGAAGTCATAGGTATTAAATGGAATGCTATTGATTTCAAAGCTAAAACATTAACGATTAGGCACACTGTAGGTCGTGGTAAAATTGATGGTGTTACACAATTTATTTTCAAAGATAGAGCTAAAAGCGATTCAGGTTATAGGACTTTGCCTTTATTTGATTTTATAGCAAATTTACTAAATTCTTATAAAGAAAAATATGATGAGTATAAAAAATTTTATGGCAATACTTATTGCAATGATTATAAAGACTATATTTGTTTAATGCAAAATGGAGAATTAATGAAACCTGGATATGTAACACAAACTTTTAGTAAAATATTAGATAATAACAATCTACGACACATTAGGCTACATGATTTAAGACATAGCTGTGGTACTTTATTAATTCAAAATGGTGTACCAGTTAAAGATATACAAATATGGCTAGGTCATTCTAATTTCCAAACTACGCTAAGGTATGCCCATGCAGATATAGAAAATAAAAAGGTATCTGCAAATGTAATTGAAAATAAACTTGCATTAGATACAAAAGATACAAAAAAAGAACAAATTACCAAACTCGCTATTTAGGTAATCTGTCTTAAAAAATATATTTCTAACTATTTATAAAAATTCTAATTTGGGAAAAGTGTTAGAACTTTTGTTAGAACTTTGCACATTTTTTATAAATTAAAACCTCAAGCATATCTTACGAACTACTTGAGGTTCTAATGGTGCAGATGGCCGGAATCGAACCGGCACGGTTTATTCAACCGCAGGATTTTAAGTCCTGTGCGTCTACCAATTCCGCCACATCTGCATTTAGATTGTAATACATTAAATGTACTATATTGGTTGACAAGTGTTATTGTACAACATTAAAGGCTGGTTTGTCAATAGTATTAATAAAAAAATTTCAAAAGGCTTGCAATTTTTTTATTAATTTATAAATATAAAATTAACCAGCCACATGAGAATGGCTGGTTCGAAAATAAAAGGGGATGTTTTTGTTTTTTAGTTAGTACGGTATAACTATTTACTAACTATGCTTATATATTACCAATACTTTTTGTCCTTTTTGTGAACTGAATGTAAATACTTGTGATTTTTTATATTCTCTATTTTTGCTCTTCTAGTTGTATTGTTAAATCTTTTTCTTTTCCATTTCTATTTACTGTAATTGTCATAGTATCTCCAATTTGATGCTTATTCTTTATCTCATTTAGCTCATTCATTGTTGTAATGTTTTGTCCATCTGCTTTTACAATTACGTCGCCTGATTTAATTCCGGCTTTTTCTCCAGCTGAAAAATCATCAACAGATACTACATAAATACCTTTTACTAGGTTGTTGGACTTTGCTAAATTTTCATCTAAATCTCTACCAGATATTCCTATATATGGTCTACGTACTTTGTTATATTGTATTAAGTCTTGGTATATTGGTTTCGCAGAATTTATTGGTATAGAAAATCCCATACCTTCAACTCCAGTTGCAGATACTTTTAAAGTGTTTACACCAACTACCTGACCTTGACTATTTACTAATGCTCCTCCACTGTTACCTGAGTTTATTGCTGCATCTGTTTGTATTAAATTATAAGTTTTTCCATCACTATCTGAAATTGTTCTATTAACTGCACTTACTATTCCTGATGTTATACTGCTTTGCATTCCTAATGGATTTCCAACAGCCATAACAACTTCACCAACTTGAACTGAATCAGAATCGCCAAGTTCTGCAGCTGTTAAGCCATCTTTTTCAATTTTAATAACTGCTAAATCTGTTTGTTCATCTGTTCCTACTACTTTTGCTTCATATGCAGTTTCATCATTATATAAATATACAGAAACTTTGCTTGCCTCTCCTATAGCATAATAAGAAGATGATGAGCTTGAATTTATAACGTGATTATTTGTTAATATATATCCATCTTCGCTTATTATAATTCCTGAGCCAGATGCTGTTGCAGTCGTTGATTGATTCATAAAAATTGAACTTACTGGATATTCTACTGTAATACCTACTATTGATGGTAATACTTTTTGTGCTACAGCAATACCTGTTTCAGAATAATTAACTAATGATACTGCTTGTGTATTTATTGTACTGTTTGAAGTTGCAGCAGTAGAAGTTGATGTTATTCCATTTTTTGTATTTCCTAATATGCTATCTTTTATTTCTGGAATACCAAAACATGTTCCTAACACAACTCCTGCTCCTAAAACTCCACACAAGAATGGGACTCCTATAGTTCTTGTAAAACTAAAATTTGATTTTTCTTTCTTTTGATTTTCTTTATAATCATTATATTTCACTGCTTTAAATTCCTTGCCAGAATTATCTATAACTACATCTGGCTCTTTTGCTTTTTCTTCTTTATTTTCCATTATTATTTACTTCCTTTCGAATTGTTATATTATATATATTATCTTAAACTAATTGTATAATACAATATATTTGTGAAATCTTTGTGAATATTATGTTACAATATTATAAAAAAGCAAGATTGTGTACTGAACCCAAAAAATTGGACATTTTTTGA
>ULPF01034354.1_pt1 | contig 15675 bp, 9 predicted proteins | sample 1953271 | NCBI WGS metagenome assembly ULPF01 (sample SAMEA4835622, study PRJEB28245) | human gut metagenome | biome: gut microbiome; material: fecal sample | place: Denmark | collected 2008
AACAACCTCTTTCTTGTCGACAGAGATAACGGTACCCTCTACAACCTCATGCTCCTGAATCTTGTTGAGAGTCTCGTCGTAAGCCTTCTCCAGGTTTTCCTTGCTGGCAGCGCTCAGTGAGCCATTCTCAAACTCCTCCCAATTGAAGTCGTCCAATGGCTTAACGTTTTTGATGTCGTTCAAATTTGACATAAGTAAATAAATGTTTAATAATTAATAAAGTTAGACTTTATGTGAAATAGTCGGGTGCGGACATACCACACCTTCGCAAATCGGGTGCAAAGGTACTTATTTGTAGTGGATTAGGCCGAATTACGCAAGAACTAATATTAGGCAATTATGGTTTTTTAACAGACTTGGAGGTTTTTAGTCCTCCTTTTTTCTTGCGATTGATGCCAAGCAGGTCGCGCCAGCCATTGAAATCGCGCTTCAGGATGAAGCCGATGCCTTGGGTATTGAGCGAGTTGCGGGTGAAATAACGGTCGTTGGTCTGGTTGTAGACGCGCACGCTAAGGTTGCCATTAGGCATGATGAGATAGCGAATGTCGAAGTCGCCGATAAACGATGTGGTGGCATTGACATTGTCGCGATAGCCAAACTGGCCATTGATGAGCAGGCGGTTGTTGAGCATCCTACCACTGAGGAGGCCCTCATACTCGGCGTTGTTCCACCCCTCGTCGCCCGTGGAGATATTAGCGCCAAAGTTCCAGTTGTTGTCGTTGATGACGGTACTCAACACATTGTTGATCTGCTGACTGAGCTGGCCGCTAAGAATGCTCTGCATGGCGAGGCTGGTTTGCTTCTCGCCATTGTTGGCACCCATGGCGTTATTGCTGCCTGGCGAGAGGAAACGACCGACGGCCAGCAGGTAAAGCACCTGTTGGTTCATCTCTTCCTCACTGTTGATGATGCTGTAAATCATCTGCTTGGCATCGGTGCCTACGGTGGGCAGGTCCATACTGAAGTCGACCTTGGGCGAGGCGGGCGTTCCAGTGATATTCATCAAACAGTTCACACGGATGTTATTGCCCGAGAAGCTGCGGCCCAACTGCAGGTCGGAGAGGCTTACGGAATTCAACTGGTATTGGGCTTTCAGGTTGAGATCGGCCTGGTACGGGTCGCCACCAAAAGCGATGAGGCCTCCCTGAAGGAAGTCGAAATCGCGCTTGATGATGTTTTGGATGGTCAGTTTGTAAACGCCATGGTCGATGAGATAGTTGCCATAAACATCCAGTCCACCTTTATTATAATAGAAGGCACGGATTACGCCTGAGCCATTGAGCGAGATGTAATCGCCCGAGGTGTTGTCCATGATGACCTTCAACGTGGCGTCAGCTGTGGTGTTGATAAGGAAGTTGATATGGATGTTGGTGGGCATGTCGTAATCATCGTCATCATCGTTGGACGTCGGGTCTAAATGCAAATGATCGCTCGCCAACGACATCGTGTCGCGAGAGGCCCAATGGATAAACTCGCGCGAGGCGATGGCATCGGGATTGGAGACATTGTAGACGACCTGCGATCCTTTCTCGGGCGTGGCGTTGATGTCGATGATTACCTCGCCCGAGCGACCTTTCAGATGAACGTCGCCACTGGCGTACACCGTGCCATAGAACGCGCTGCCATCGCTGCCGTCCCAATCGTAGCCAAGCAGGTGATGGAGCTGCACGTCGAAGTCGTAGGTCAGGCGCGACAGGTGCTGGTGGTACAACGAGCCGTTGAACACGCCCACATTGCCATTGCGGTCGCGAAGGGTGTCGCCCGAGAAGCGAATCTCATTGACGAGGAAGTGGATGGTGTCGTTCTGAAGCTCGTAGGTGGTGTTGAGCGGCTTGATGTGCATGGTGCCATGGGCCACGGCATCGCCCGTGAGGTTGATTTTCTTCAAGTCGCCCCAAAGACGCAGGTCGCCATTGATGGTAATGTCGGCGTCGCCCATGAAACTGGAACAGAACGACTGCACGAAATCGCCACGAGTATCTTTGGCCAGGATGTCCAAATCGATGTAATTGCGCTTGGGCGACACATAACCTCGTATGGTGGTGAGACGCGTGTCGGTTACCCACAGGCCGCCGAGGGTGTCCACTGCCTGGGCGTCGATGTCGATTTGCTCTTCCTCTGGGTTCCATCCCACCTTGGCCATCAGGGTTCCCATATTGCCATCCTCAAACTGGAACCGATTGACACGAAGGTCGGCATGACCGCCCGCCCCATCAAACAAATGGGTGACGTAGGCCTGGCCCGACGCAAAGCCGCTGAACTCAACCGAGTGGAAGCCCACAAGGTCGAGAACGTACTCTACGTTCACATCCTTCAGATCAACGGTGATGGAATCGTCGCTGCCCTTGGAAGCCACGCCTGCCACCTTAACGTATTGGTGGCCACTGCTGACGGCCAAATCGTTGACTTCCAGGTGGTTCTTACTGTAAACAACACTTGCGGGATGAATGGTAAACAAGGTGTCGCCAATGGACAGCTCAGACTGGCGCATGTTGAAACGCGCCTCGGTGACTCCATAGTCGTTCTTGCCAAACTGAATCATGGAAAGCAAACGGCCCTTGAGACGATGGCGACGGGCGTGGTTGTCGAGCCGGATTTCGGTAGACAACTCGTCCTGCTCGGCCGTTGCGTTGACCTGCAAATCGGTTCCGATACCATTAGAACCCATCTGAATAGCCTTGACCTCAGCGCACAGGTTCTCATTAGGCGACGTAACACTGACGTTCACTTGACGAAGATGGCGGTTGCCGTAAACGATATCAGGGGCATTAAGCTGTAAATCAACATATCGCGATTGGGACGACAAGGTGGCATTGAGGTCTATGGGGGCGTTGATCTCAATGGGCAATCCGAGCAAATGGCGCAGCCAATCGCCACGCGTAATTGACGCTTGGAGTGTAACGTTGTCGGAACGGACGGGACGGTGGCGAAGTGGGGTGAACTTCTGGAGACTTGGCAACTGCGCCACGACAAGGTTCTCGAGATTTTGCAACAGGGAAGCGTAGTCGAACTTGCCCCGCACTTCACCATGGCCGAAGTCGCTGTCGAAAGTAAGGAATCGCTCTGAGGCATTGGAACCCAAGGCCAACTCTAAGTTGTCCAAGCGATACTCCTCATCGGCCTTGGTGACATAGAAGTCGTTCACCTTGAGGTTTCCAGCGAGGGTCGAAAGCGAGCGACCACTGAAGTCGGCCGCCACACGGCCGCCGTAAACAGCGCCCGTTTGACTGTTTCCCGCAAAGTGCAAGGCAGTTGGGTTCACCTTGGTGACCACAGCCGTCAGATTGCCCGACGGACAACTCTTACTTCCGTTCCAAAAGCCTTGTACCACAGCGGCAACATTGGGGTCGTCGATGGCCACCTTACCCTCGGCTTGCCCTTGGTCGTAAGTGGCGTCGAGGGTGAGACCCTGGTACTTATATTGGTTCCAATCGAAGCGGCCAATATGCCCCTTGGCTACGTAACGCTTATGCGGAAGGTCGCCAGTGACATCCAGATTGGCGGCCAACAATCCCAAACGAGCGTCGTCGAGGATCTTGCCCACGTTTACACCGTCGGTTTCGAGATGGCCCTTAAACTTGTTGTCGACCATGGCAAACGCAAGGTTGGCATCACCCTCAGAGGTGTGAAGTGTGCCTTGCACCTTCACGTCACGCCCCACTCCACTTGCCTTGCCGCGATAGCTCACATCGCCCAAACGCGGCACAAAGGCAGGAAGGCGCGACGAAAGCAGACTCAGCAAGTTGTTGTTGACAGCGAAACGCTCAACAACTGCATTCCAACGGGGCTTGGTGCTCCACGACAATACGGAACCATGGGCACTCAAAGAGGCGTCGGCCGGAGCTGTCAACAACTTGGCGTGGGCCTCGTGGGCGATAATGGCGTCTAACCGATGGATGTTCAAACTATTGGAGGTTCCCGTAAAAGCGATGGAGAAAACCAAGGGAGTGGCATAGCGACCCAACGCCTTATCCAGAAACGCCATGTCGCGAGGACTAATGTAGGAAGTGTTGATCTTACCGTCGAAATGCAACGAACCAGACTCCAACTGCTTATTCCGCACACGATAGTTGGCTGTAATGCCGTCGGTCAACAACTGGGATTGGGGCATGAGCAACTTGAAATCTTCCAAATGAGCATGACGGGTGTTGGCCACAACCTTGAACGAAAGACTCTTCAAACGGAAGCCTGAGCGCTCATTGAAGGCTATCTTCTTGACGTTAAGATTCAGAGAATCGTCGCGCAGGGCATTGAGAATAATATGGGAACTCAGGTCGCGAACGTGTAAATGGTGGACGTCGAGCGTAGCCTTACGAGGCACATTGAGCTGGTCGTAGCTCATCTCACCATGACGGATAATCAAACTGCTGATCTGCAAATCCAAGGGCTTGTGGCCCGTCGTGTCCTTCGACGCAAGCGAATCGATGACGTATTGAATATTAAGCGGCGAGTTGGCATTCGCACGATAAAGACGGGCCTTCATTCCAAACACCTGCGCCGACGTAATGGCAACTCTACCATACATGGCCTCCAGGTAATCCACCTTGACCGAAAGGCGGGTGGCCTTAAAAAAGGGAACGCCCTTTTGGTCGACCAACGACACGTCATCAACGATCAAGCGATTGAACAAGCCCACATCAACACGCCCCACAGAGACTGGGGTGCCCAACTTCGACGAAAGGGCCTGAGCCAACCGATGAGCAATGAACGATTGAGCCATGGGGATATTTACCATGACGACAACGACCACGTACAAGCCTACCAAAGCCCATACAATCGTATTGATGAAATGTTTAACCCTTTTCAATCTTTATGCAAAATTAGAAAAATAAACTCATAATAGAAATAAAATCAGCAAAAATATCCTAAATGAATTGAATATTGTGTATATTTGCAGCTGATTTGGAAAGATGCAACACAACTGACCTATAAAAGTCAAGAAAAGTTGAAGTCCGCATACTATTATTGGATATCAATAAACAATTATATTCTATTTTATGGCAAATGTTATTAAGTTGCGTAAAGGCTTAGACATTAACCTAAAAGGAAGAGCCATCAAGAAAAAGGTAGAGTGCCAAGCCTCCAAGACGGTGGCCTTGCGCCCTTCCGATTTCACCGGCATCGTCCCCAAGGTTGTTGTCAGGGAAGGAGATCATGTCCTTGCTGGTGACGCCTTGTTTGTCAACAAACAATTTCCCGAGGTTAAGTTTGCCTCACCTGTGAGTGGAACAGTCAAGTCAATCTTGCGCGGAGAGCGTCGACGCGTCTTGAGCGTCAGCGTAGAAGCCGACGACAAGTTGGACTATCGAGACTTCGGTCAGCACGATGCCAGCAAGATGGACGGAAACGCCGTGAAGCAGTTGCTGCTTGAGGCCGGTCTGTTTGGTTACATCAACCAACTGCCGTATGCCATTTCCACAGATCCCTGCACTACTCCTAAGGGCATTTTCGTCTCGGCTCTGCGCGACATGCCGTTGGCCAACGACTTCGAGTATGAGCTGGAGGGCAACGAGGATGCGTTCCTGGCTGGCTTGAAGGCCCTGAACCGCATCGCAACAGTGCATCTGGGCGTGGGCGCCAAGCAAACGGCAAAAGCGCTGACAGAGGCCCAGGACATCGACCTCAACGTATTCGACGGTCCTTGTCCGGCTGGCAACGTGGGCGTGCAGATCAACCACATCGACCCGGTGAACCGTGGCGAGACGGTTTGGACGGTAGACCCCACATCAGTTATCTTTATCGGTCGCCTGTTCCTTACAGGCAAAGTGGACCTCCGCAAGACCATCGCTATTGCCGGAAGCCAAATCAAGGAACCTGCTTACGCCGACGTTTTGGTGGGAACCCAATTGGCCGACATCCTTAATGGCAAACTGGTTGCAACCGACCACGTGCGCATCATCAACGGCAATCCGCTGACCGGTGAGCGCGCTACGCTCAACGATTACTTAGGCGCCCACACATCTGAGGTGACAGCCATTCCCGAGGGCGACGACAAGGAGGAAATCTTAGGATGGATTCTGCCGAGAACGAAGGACTTCTCTGTGTCGCGCAGCTACTTCTCATGGCTGCAGGGCAAGAACCACGAGTATGACCTCGACGCACGTATCAAGGGTGGCGAGCGCCACATGATCATGAGCGGCGAGTACGACAAGGTGCTGCCAATGGACATCTATGCAGAGTTCCTCATCAAGGCCATTATCACCGGCGACATCGACAAGCAGGAGCAACTCGGCATCTACGAGGTAAGCCCTGAAGACTTCGCCGTGGCCGAATTTGTGGATTCCTCAAAGCTGGAGCTGCAGAAGATCGTCAGACAGGGTCTCGACATCCTGCGCAAGGAGAATGCTTAAGATAGGACAACACTTAGGTAATTAACACATAAAAACTATGAGTGGATTAAAGAAATATTTCGACCAAATAAAACCTCTCTTTGAAGAGGGCGGCAAATGGCACGCTTTCCAAAGCATCTACGATGGCTTTGGCACATTCCTCTTCGTGCCCGAGACCACCTCGAAGAGCGGAGCGCACATCCATGACGCCATCGACTCCAAACGCATCATGAGCATGGTCGTCATCGCATTGATGCCGGCACTGCTGTTTGGCATGTACAACATTGGATACCAAAACGCACTGGCTGCAGGCAAGCTCGCCGAAACCAGCTTCATGGGCATGTTCGTCTTTGGACTCCTGGCCATTCTTCCCAAGATTCTTGTCAGCTACATCGTTGGTCTTGGCATTGAGTTCGCATGGGCACAATGGAAGCACGAGGAGATTCAGGAAGGATACCTCGTTAGCGGAATCATCATTCCCCTGATTATCCCCGTCAACACACCGCTGTGGATGCTGGTGCTGGCCATTGTTTTCTCCGTTATCTTCGTTAAGGAGATCTGGGGCGGCACAGGTATGAACATCTTCAACGTGGCCGTTGCAGCCCGCATGTTCTTGTTCTTCTCTTACCCAAGCCAGATGACGGGCGACAAGGTATGGGTGGCACAGGATTCTATCTTCGGACTGGGCTACACACTGCCTGAGACATTCACAGAGGCCACACCGCTCGGACTCATCTCACAAGGCCTGAACAGCAACGCCACATTGTCTGATATGATCTTAGGCTTCATCCCTGGCTCTATCGGTGAGACATCGGTCGTTGCCATCGCTATAGGCGCCGTCATTCTCTTGTGGGCAGGCATTGCCAGTTGGAAAACCATGGCTTCGGTATTCCTGGGTGGTATCGCAATGGCCCTTCTGTTCACAGCAACTGGCTCAACCCCTATCGCATGGTATGAGCACATTGTCCTGGGCGGTTTCTGCTTTGGAGCTGTCTTCATGGCAACCGATCCCGTCACCTCAGCTCGCACCGAGACAGGCAAGTGGATCTACGGCTTCCTCATTGGCGCCGTAGCCATCATCGTTCGAGTGATGAACCCTGGCTATCCCGAGGGTATGATGCTCGCCATCTTCTTCGGAAACATGTTTGCGCCGCTCATCGACCATTGCGTGGTGGAGGCCAATATTTCCAAACGCGCAAAGCGGGCAACCAATAAATAAGGAGTAAAAGCATGAAAACAAATTCCAATTCATACACGATTACGTATTCGGTAGTCCTTGTGCTGATTGTCGCTTTCCTGTTGGCATTAACCTTCCAGGCACTCAAGCCTGCTCAAGACGCCAACGTTGCGCTCGACAAGCAGAAGCAAATCTTATACGCCCTCAATATCCGTGGCCTGAACAACGAGGCCGCAGCACAGAAGTATAAAGAGGTGGTTATCTCCGATGACATCATCGGTGAAGACGGCCAAGTGAAAGAGAGTGGCGAGGCTGGCGGAACCGAAAAGGGTTTCAAACTGAACTCTGCCGACGCAAAGAATGGTAAACTGGCCGTGTTCGTCTGCAAGGTGGACGGCAAGACAAAATACGTCATTCCCGTTTACGGCATGGGCCTTTGGGGCGCCATCAACGGTTACATTGCCATCAACGATGACAAGGCAACGGTTTTCGGAGCCTACTTCAACCACGAGAGTGAGACCGCTGGTCTGGGATCAGCCATTAAGGACGACCAGGCATGGCAGGAGCAGTTCCAAGGCAAGCACCTGTTTGCTGGCGACAACCACACATCCATTGCCTTAGCTGTGGAAAAGAAGGTGGAAGATCCGTCGACGCAGGTCAACGCCGTCACGGGTGCCACCCTTACCTCTAATGGTGTCACTCAGATGCTTCAGGAAGGTCTGGGACAATACACTAAGTTCCTCAATGCAAAATAACATCAAACTTTAATCCTAAAAAGATGAGTTTATTAAGCAAACAAAACCGAGAGGTTCTCGGTAACCCGTTGAACCTCGACAACCCGATACTGGTGCAGGTGCTTGGCATCTGTTCAGCGCTTGCGGTCACCGCACAGCTCGAGCCAGCCATCGTTATGGGTCTTGCAGTGACCGTCATCACGGCATTTGCCAACGTGATCATCTCGGTCATTCGCAACACCATTCCTATGCGTATCCGTATCATTGTGCAGCTCGTTGTAGTTGCCGCCCTGGTTACCATCGTTAGCCAGATCTTAAAAGCATTCGCCTATGACGTGAGCGTTCAGCTCTCGGTGTACGTGGGTCTGATCATCACCAACTGTATCCTCATGGGTCGCCTTGAGGCTTTTGCCATGATGAACAAGCCTTGGCCAAGCTTCCTCGACGGTATTGGCAATGGCTTGGGTTACGCCTTGATCCTTGTGATTGTGGGCGGCCTGCGCGAGCTTTTGGGCCGCGGCAGCCTTCTGGGCTTCCAAATCATCCCCGATTGCTTCTACGACTTCGGCTACGCAAACAACGGCATGATGACCATGCCTGCCATGGCACTCATCCTGCTGGGTTGCGTTATTTGGGTTCATCGTGCATTCTTTTACAAAGAAGATAAGAAATAATTATGGAACACCTTATTAGCTTGTTTTTCCGGTCCATCTTTGTGGACAACATGATATTTGCCTTCTTCCTCGGCATGTGCTCGTTCCTTGCCGTATCGAAGAACGTAAAGACATCATTCGGTCTCGGCTTGGCCGTTACCTTTGTGCTGGTGGTGACCGTACCGGTTGACTATCTGCTTCAGACGAAAGTGCTCGATCCGCTGGGCCTGTCATATCTGAGTTTCATTCTCTTTATCGCTGTCATTGCTGGCATGGTGCAGATTGTAGAGATGGTTGTGGAGCGTTATTCGCCCTCTCTGTATGCCTCACTGGGTATCTTCCTGCCGTTGATCGCTGTGAACTGCGCCATCATGGGTGCCTCTCTGTTCATGCAGCAGCGCATCAACCTTGATCCGAGCAACACGCAGTACATCGGCTCCGTCTGGGATGCCATCGTATATGCCTTCGGCTCAGGAATTGGTTGGGTGCTCGCCATTACATCAATGGGTGCTATCCGCGAGAAGATGCAGTACGGCGATGTTCCCCAGCCCTTGCGCGGACTTGGCATCACCTTCATCACCGTAGGACTTATGGCCATGGCCATGATGTGCTTTTCAGGACTTAAAATTTAAAGATCATGGATTTCAGTTTCATCATCAATAGCGTAGGAGTGTTCCTTGCAGTGATACTCCTTTTGGTCATCATTCTCTTGGTGGCCAAGAAATACTTAAGCCCGAGCGGCAATGTCACCATTACCATCAACGACACCAAGACCCTGAATGTGCCTCAAGGCGATTCGCTTATGACCACACTCAACGCCAACGGCATCTTCCTCCCCTCCGCTTGCGGTGGTAAGGCCAGTTGCGGCCAGTGTAAGGTTCAGGTGCTCGAGGGCGGCGGTGAGATTCTCGATTCAGAGCGTCCCCACTTCACTCGCAAGCAGATCAAGAAGCATTGGCGTCTCGGATGCCAGACCAAGGTCAAAGGCGACTTCAAGATCAAGATCGACGAGTCGATCATGGGCGTTAAGGAATGGGAGTGCACCGTCATTAGCAACAAGAACGTGTCGAGCTTCATCAAGGAGTTCAAGGTGGCTCTTCCCCCGGGTGAGCACATGGACTTCGTTCCTGGATCATACGCCCAGATCAAGATTCCAGCATACGACTGCATCGACTACGACAAGGATTTCGACAAGTCGCTGATTGGCGAAGACTATATCGGCGCATGGGAGAAATTCAACATTCTCTCGCTGAAGGCCCACAACCCCGTTCCCACGATACGCGCCTACTCTATGGCCAACTATCCCGCTGAGGGCGACATCATTACCCTTACCGTCCGTATTGCAACCACTCCGTTCCTGCCACGTCCACAGGTTGGCTTCCAAAACGTACCTACAGGTATTGGCTCAAGTTACATCTTCAGTCTGAAGCCCGGCGACAAGGTAATGATGAGTGGTCCTTATGGAGATTTCCATCCCCATTTCGACTCTAAGAAGGAGATGATTTGGATTGGTGGAGGAGCAGGTATGGCTCCGCTCCGCTCGCAGATCATGCACATGACGAAGACGTTGCATTGCACCGACCGTGAGCTCCACTTCTTCTATGGTGCCCGTAGCCTGAATGAAGCCTTCTTCATGGAGGATTTCTGGGAGCTTGAGAAGCAATTCCCCAACTTCCATCTCCACCTCTCATTGGACCGTCCCGATCCCGTCGCTGACGCAGCCGGCGTGAAGTACTATGCAGGCTTCGCGGTCAACTGTGTACGCGACACCTACCTGAAGGATCATGAGGCACCAGAGGACTGCGAGTACTACCTTTGCGGACCTCCCATGCTTATCAAGACCGTAACCGACTATCTCGATAGCCTGGGTGTCGATCCGGAAAGCATTATGTACGACAATTTTGGTTAATACAAACAACCAAAATAAACTTATAGCAAACATTAACAAAGCCGCTGATTTTCAGCGGCTTTGTTGCGTTTATAGGGGTTAAGAGTTTCTGTGGGTTGTTATAGGCTTGGAGGGTCATTAAAGCAAGGAGAGACAAGAAAAATGCTGGTGGCTCGCTCAAATATGAGCGAGAAGATCCTGCTTCGGACGAGATGCAAAGACCATAGGGGGTATGCAACCAAGCAAAAAGATGATAAGGGCAAGGATGGTAAGGGCAAGGTTGGTAAGCGAAACAAGAGCGAAAAAGAGCGAATAAGAGGGAAAAAGACCGAAAAAGAGAGAAAAAAGCTGGATAGTAATATTTTTTAAGACTCTGTCTAACTTGCATAATATCAGGAGTATTCTACGAGAAAATGGAAATTTCAAGACCACGCGTCTTGACATAAATCAAAAAATATCAAATAATCCCTTCTTCAACACAATAAAAGGTGTTATTTTAAACCAAACGGTAGCCCCTTTTCAAAAAAAATGTCGTACTTTTGCAAACGGATAACTTGATAATCAGAAAGTTATTTTAAAGAGAGCATTAAATTTACTTAATCATGACAGAGAAGAAGACTACAAGTAAGGCAGCCGCAACAAAGGCAACTGCAACAAAAACAACAGCAGCAAAGAAGACTACAGTAAAGAAGACCACTAAGAGGGCTACGGTATTCGTAGACGCTGACAATGCTGGTTTCCGCGCTGGTGATGTTTACAATGCACTTGCAGCAGCTGGTGAGGCTCAGAGCGTTGAGGAGCTCGTCAAGACCACTGGTAAGACAGAGACCGAGATTCTGCTGGGTATAGGATGGTTGCTCAAGGAGGGCAAAGTGAAAGGTGCTGAGGGTAAGGTTGTACTTGCCTAATCGTATAAAAAGCCATAAAAGAGCCGCAGCTCATAAGCGTGAGTTGCGGCTCTTTTTTATTCAAATTCAGACATTAGACCCAACTTGGTTATACCATTTGCCATTCACGACGCCATCCCATTCCGCAAGGCCATTCTATCGGCATGTAACATTCTGCACCGTATCGGCCCAATACGCCACACCATCAGCATGGCTATAGCAAACGGCAGCAAACGAAGCATCGCCAAACAGAAAACAAAATAACCACAAGTGGTTTATTTATGAGAGAAGAGATCCTTAAAATCCTCGCTGAAGCTGGACCTGAGGGCTTGCGCGTTCGCAAGATTATCCTTCATGTCTATAATTCTCAAAACGACCTATTCAACAAGGTTAGTTTGGAGGAGGTGAAGCGTCGCGTGTTGCTCTTTCTCCAACAAAACAGTCGCTATTCCCAAGACCTCTTAGACCATCCCTCGTGGGGAACCTATCGTTTGAACCCCAAAAGCATCAAGGCTCAAACCACCCAATTGTCATTTCTTCCTACGGAGGACGATTATCCTGACGTTGCCCAACAGAAGCCGGCCAAGCAAACAGGGCCGACACTGTTCGACAACATCAATTCATAACCTCCCAACCATGGATCGACTGGGCGCCATTGCCTCATCTACCAGTAACGCTTTTACAAGATCAAGGCAAAAGGCTCGGCTATTATTAGAGGAGCCCCTTGCATTAGCAACCCATCATCGCCCCTCTTCTCATACCAAGCACCAGTAGCAGAATGGCATATCAGATGAAGAGCAAGCCTATTCTGAACACCAAGGCCGATACCACCCAGGCCGTGAGCGTGGTGTAAGCAGCTGCGAAAAGCGCCCACTTCCACGATCCCGTCTCGCCCTTGATGGCCGCTATGGTAGCCAAACAGGGGAAATAAAGCAACACAAAGAGCAGGAAGCAGAAAGCCGTCAGCGTAGCCACAGCCTCTACACGCCCATCCGAAGGTGCCAAACCATGCATCTGAGCCACATCGCCCACCATGAGCGTGTGCAGTTTTTCATATCGGCTCTCGCCTTGGCCCACCTCCGAATCGTCGGCCAGGCTCTCGTCGTTGGCGTAAAGCACGCCCATTGTGGAAGCCACAATCTCCTTAGCACCCACACCAGCAAGCAGTCCGACGTCCATCTTCCAACTGAATCCTTGGAGTTCGAACACAGGCTCCACGGTCTGTCCAATACGTCCGATATAGCTTTGTTCCTGCTGCTGTTGCTCTGTGAGCGCCTCGTTGTGGGGGAAGTAGCCCAAAGCCCACACAATGATGGTCGACACCAGGATGATTCCTCCCATTTTCTTGAGATACTGCTTGCCCTTCTCCCACGTGTGTCGGCTCACAGCCTTGGCCGTGGGGAAACGGTAAGGCGGCAATTCCATAACAAACGGTGTGTCCTCGCCTTTCATCATAAACTTCGTAAAGACCTTACTCATCACCACCGCCATAGCGATGCCAATCAGATAAAGTGCCGTCATGATAACCCATTGCATTTTCAGCGAGAAGAACGTTCCGATAACCATTATATAAATAGGTATGCGCGCCTCACAGCTCATGAACGGCAGCACCAACATCGTTACGATGCGCGAGCGACGGCTCTCAATGGTGCGCGTGGCCATCACCGCTGGCACATTACATCCAAAGCCCATGATGAGCGGGATGAACGATTTGCCATGCAGTCCCATCTTATGCATGAGCTTATCCATGATAAATGCCGCACGCGACATGTATCCACTGTCTTCCATAAACGAGATGAAGAAGTAGAGAATCAGAATCTGTGGCAGGAACACGATAACGGCTCCCACACCACCAATGATGCCATCCACCAGCATATCCTTCACAGGTCCATCGGGCATGTAGGTTCCCACGAGTTCGCCCAGCAGCCCCACACCCTGGTCGATCCAGTCCATAGGATAAGCGCCCAGGTTGAACGTCACAAAGAACATCAGCGCCAAAAGGGCTATGAAGATGGGGAATCCCACGAACCGATTGGTCAGAATCCTATCCAACAGGTGCGTAAGCTGATAGGTGTCCTTTCCATTTCCCGTGGTATAGCCGGCTTCGGCAAGGGCACCATGTATAAAGCCATACTTGGCATCCATGATTGCCGTTTCCGAATCTTCCTTCGTTTCCTCCTTCACACGCTTGGCCGCCTCGTCGCGATGTTTCAGAATCTCATCAGCGTCGGGGAACGTCCTAACCAGCTGCTCCACCTCCTTGTCGTTCTCAAGCAGTTTGATGGCCAGGTAGCGCGTAGAGTAGCGCTCGCGCAATCCGTGCTCCTTCTTCAGGTGATCTTGTATCTCGGCAATGCCGTGCTCTATCTCATGACCATGCTTGATGTGGATGTGACGGAAGTGGGCATCGGCACCCTCCGTAGCCTCATACACCTCAATCACCTTATGGAAGAGTTCCTTCACACCGCGACCCGTGGTGAACACCGTGGGCTGCATGGGCACACCAAAGAGGCTCGACAGGGCATCGAGGTTGATGTTGTCGCCTCGTTGCTCCGTCTCGTCAAACATATTGAGGGCCACCACCATACGAATGTGCATATCGATGAGCTGGGTGGTCAGGTAGAGATTGCGCTCGAGGTTCGAAGCGTCGATCACGTTAACCACCACATCGGGGGTCTTCTCAACCAACTGCTTGCGAACATACAGTTCCTCGGGCGAATAGGCCGATAACGAATAGGTGCCGGGAAGGTCAACGAGATTAAACTCGTAACCCTCAAACGAGGCGTGTCCCTCCTTCGCGTCGACGGTCACACCGCTGTAGTTGCCCACGCGCTCATGGGCGCCACTGGCAAAGTTGAACAATGAGGTCTTGCCACAGTTAGGGTTTCCCACCAGCGCCACATTGATCACCTTATGTCGCTTATCAGCCTCGTAGGCCAACTGGGCGTCGGTAATGGCCACGTCGTCGGGATCGCTCGCCTCCACCACGGTGCGCAGTTGGTCGGCGTCCTCCAGCCTATCCTGTTGTCTTATCTGCCGTGCCTCGTGCTCGGTTACCACCTCAATCATGTCGGCCTCCGAGTGGCGCAAACTAACCTCATAACCCATGATACGATATTTCACGGGGTCCTTGAATGGGGCGTTGAGCAACACCTCCACGGTCTTGCCTTTGATAAAGCCCATTTCCACCACACGTTTGCGAAATCCGCCATGCCCCATCACCTTGACGATGATGCCTGTTTGGCCTGTATGCAACTCTGATAATTTCATTTTGCGTATTGCTTAAAAATCGCTGCAAAAGTACAAATATAAATTGGCAAAGAGTAAGCAATGGTGATTTTTTACCATACATATACCTACTAATAGGTATGGCGCGAAACAAATGGCGCATCACAATACCTAAAAGAGAGAAAGGACGCTGCGGCTTATCGGCTTACTTGCGGCTATCGCTCTGCTCCTTGTCGTGCTGACGCATGCCTCTGCCTGGGCGTTGATAGATTTAACAAAAATCGCAACAATCTACATAGGAATCTACACTGTTTTTTGAAACCATCTCGCCTTCGGCCGCAAATACGCGATTCTCAGCACACTTTCGCAACCAGCTGACAGTCAATGCTTTATCACAAAAACCCATCTTCTTTCATTTCGCGCGTCACTTTACACCATGCGAAACATGCCTAACCGCAATGCGATACATGGTCTTTCGGGTGATGAAACATGCTTAACCGCAATGCGATACATGGTCTATCGAGACGCGAAACATGGCTTATTGTGAACGCAAAGCTTCGTTTCGTCGTTCCAAACGCACAAAAAGGGGCGTTTGGCTCTCTATTTCACGCAATAATCCGAACCAACTTAATGACCAAAATTCCCAACAAATTGTCTAAGGCCCAATCTGTCCAGAGAAGGCCCTCGACGCAACAACTCACTGAAAGGCGAACGCACAATAAAACCCGAAATTCATGTCCTTACATGGGGGTGTGTCAAAATTCACACCCTCTTTTAAA
>ULPF01019454.1_pt1 | contig 15305 bp, 8 predicted proteins | sample 1953271 | NCBI WGS metagenome assembly ULPF01 (sample SAMEA4835622, study PRJEB28245) | human gut metagenome | biome: gut microbiome; material: fecal sample | place: Denmark | collected 2008
TGCCACGGAAGTTTGCAAGTGTCCCAAAAAATTTATACCATTGTTTCGATACTTGCGTGTCTTACATTTCATGCTTGTGATAATTCTAAAGAAAGCATGAATAATAATGTTGTTGATGAAGCCTTTCCTGAGTTTACAGCCATGATTGGAGAAAGCGATACGAAGACATCATTGAAAGGCTTGGATGTGATATGGTCGGACGATGATAGAGTAGCTATTTTCAATGGAACTGTCAGGGCGAAAGAATATAAGGTGAAGGCAGGATATTCAGGCTCTACGACTACTATATTGACACCAGTAAATCAAGATTTTACGGCTGGTACTGAAGGGGCGGAGATGGATGGCAATGTTGCCTTTTATCCATATTCTGCAGTGGAATCATGTAATAAGACCGATGACGGCTATACGCTGACAGTAAATTTCCCACGCTCCATCAAATACTCGCCGTCCTCATTCGGGGAGGGATCAATGCCAATGGTTGCCGTAACCGACTCCAAAGACGACCACAACCTTTCTTTCAAAAATCTCTGCGGTCTCTTGAAACTGCAACTGAAAGGAGACGGAATAGTTAAGTCTATTCAAGTATATGGTAACGATTATGAACCACTTTGTGGTAATGTAACTATATCCACGAGTAATCTAAGTAATAGAAGTTATGAATATAGTGGGGAAACTAGTCTTGTTTTGGACTGTGGAGATGGAATAAGAATAAATAATAGTTCTTTTACCGATTTTTACATACCATTACCTCCAACCATTTTTCGAAATGGGTTGTCTATACATGTAACTACAGAGAAAGGTGTGTTTCTGAAAACAACCAACCACGAGGTGAAAATTTGCAATTCGCTAATAACAACTATGAAAGGATTTCAAATAGATAATGAGTCTTTAATATCCGCAACGCCAAATGTAATTTATAAAACTAAAAACAACAAAATATTAAATTTTAGGCAACAGGGTATTGATGGAGCAAGCGTTCTATCAAATACATATTATGAAGACTATGGAGAATTACTGCTTTCTAAGATTCCAGTAAGTTTTAACTCCGAAATATTTAGGGGTATGACATATTTTACTGAAATAAGAATTCCTGAAGGTGTAAGAGATGTTGGTTATAGTGTTTTTACTTATTGTGAAGATCTTGAAACGGTAAGATTACCATCATCACTGAAAATAATTAACAAGAATGCGTTTTTTGAGTGTGCAAGTTTAAAAAATATAGTTCTTCCGGAAGGGTTAATTGCTATAGAGCCAGATGCTTTTTATAAATGTAAATCATTGACTAGTATTGAAATCCCAAGAAGTGTTAGGAGATTGCATGGCTTTGATTGTTGTTATGCTTTGAGAGATATTGTTATACATGAAGGAATTGAAGAATTTTCGGGGTTTGCAAATTGTTATGAAATATCATATATCAATTTACCTGAAACTATAAGGGTTATTGGGAGTGGAACTTTTAAAAATTGGGGTGATGCGATAATTGATTTTTCGAAATGCAAAAATTTGGAGCAGATTGGAATATATGCATTTGAAAAGGCTCGTATTAAAGAGTTGGATTTATCATCGTGCACTGAATTAAAGTCCATGCAAAGAGCCTTTTATAAGTTTAATCCAAATATAATTAAGATGGGAGCATTAATACCTCCAACATTAGGATCAAATGATGCTTCGACGGCGGTACTCTACGTTCCGGCAGAATCAATTGAGGCATATAAAACAGCTGATGGATGGAAAGATTTCAAGGATATTAGGGCTCTTTAATCATGTGTGTATGAAAATGTAAAATGCGTAACAGAAAATGATAGCGTTTAATGACAACTCAATAAAGAATTTATTGTAATGAAATTACGGATGAGGAAAAAGGAAATAATTCCGTCTTATATAATAATACTTCTATTTATTATTTCTTCATGTGCTGTGGATACAACTGAGCTGCATGTTGAACAAAATGCCTTTGATATTCCTGCTTCGGGCGAGTGGTTAAGGGTTCATATAGATGTAAATAATGAATGGAATGCCGAATCAGATGCAGAATGGTGTACAGTAACCCCATCATATGGAAATAAGTCCGATAATACAATTAATGTTTATGTGTCGGGTAATAGGGCATATGAAGATAGGAATTGTACAATAACGATATCTTCTAAAGAAAAGTCCGAGACGATACAAATAAGGCAACGCCAGTCAGATGTGATTTTTGTTGAGGATAGAAACATCAATATTTCCGATGTTGAACAAACATTTACCATTGATGTGGACGCGAATGTTGAATATGAAGTAATAATAGATCAATCGTGGTTAAAACTTGTTAGTACAAAATCCATTTCTTCTAGAACTTTATCTTTTCAGGCAGAGGCAAATACCGCGATAGAAAATAGGAGTGCCACCATTTTTCTTGCGCAGAAAGGAGGAAATTTTATACGAACAATCACCGTTACACAAAAACAGAAAGATGTCCTTGTTTCTTCGGTTAATGAAATTAGTTTTGGTTGGAAAGAAACGAACGAATTTGTGAATGTACTATCGAATGTAGATTATAGGATAGAAATTTCAGATAATGTGGATTGGATAATCGTAAATAGGGAGCAAAAAGGAAAAGAGAATGGGTTGAATATTAATGTTCGAGAGTTTGTTCCTTCTCCGAATACGATGAGTCCATATCGATTATCTGACCGTAAATGCTCTATTAAGCTTTTATACGAAAATATGGCGCAAGTAATTAATGTTGAGCAGAAGTTTAAGGATTTGATATGGATACAGTCAAAAGAGATAAATGCATATCTAAATTATGAGAAATCATTAGTTAGTTACGCATATTTGCATGATGGAATTGATAAGTCTTTGAAGTATAGTATTAGTAATCCCAAGATAGCGAGTATTAATTCGGGTAGAATTATTCCGAAGGCTATAGGCCAGGCAACTATTAATGTGAGTAATGCTGATGATACTTATTCGGCAACATGTCAACTTTATGTAAAGAATATTGCAGACGATATATTTGTTAATGCGCATGGGTTACGCATGAATGAATGGAATGGGAAGATTGAGATGGTTTTTCATTCCAATATACATTATCCTAGTATACTAAGGAGCATTAAGTATGGCTCTGTTCTGCTTTGTCAACCCAATGGTGCCATATATGATATACAATCAACTAGAGATGGATATGTTCAATTTGACCCAATTGTTATAAAAGGGGCATTTAGTTCAAGCATGAATGAATATTATTCTAGGTGGTTTGTTGTTTATTCTGTAGAGATTGATGGTGAGGTGCGTAATATTTCAACAAACTTGAATCCGTATCATTGGTCGAGTAGCAAGCCGTAATGCACACTTCCTTAAAGATTTTATCAGACTAACGAGCGATTTACCCGCAACTTGTGGGTAAATCGTATTTTAGTTTAAAGATTGTAGGATGTTGCTGCGCATATTCAGGATTAAGTAGTGTGGTTTTATATAAAAATTACCAAATATGGGAATTTTTGTGTATCTTTGCGGAAAATTAAGCATTTCACCCTGATGGAGATAGTTTTTAAAGATGTGGCGTTATCCGAACTATTTGAAACAGGTAAGACTAAAGATCGAAAATACAAGAAACTATGCAAGAATAAGAAACTTGTAGATGGTTACATCCGAGCTGTCAGTATCATGTACCGAACAGAAACGACAAGAGAATTGTCAGAGTATAGTTTTTTGCATTACGAAAAGCTGGCGAATGATCCAAGAATCTCGATTAGGATTGTAAACGGCATGGTTGAACGCCTGTTATTCACAGAAACGGAGGACGGAGTGGAAGTTGAATTAATTGAAATTGACAGTACTCATTATGGCAACAAAAAGTAAAATGTTAGTTCCTGCAAGAGCGATTCATCCTGGAGAAGTTCTGCGCGAGGAGTTGCTGGAGCGCGGTATCAAACAAAAGGAATTTGCCCGAATGATAGGTGTTCAACCGACACACCTGAATGAATTCATTAAAGGCAAGCGCAATCTAAATGAAGATTTGGCTTTCAAGTTGGAAAAGGCTCTAGGTATATCATACAAAAACTGGATGAACCTTCACAATGGTTATATCTATGATTTGAAAGCCATAGAAGAAAAGAAGAACGACGAGCAAAAAGCTGCCGAATTCGAAGAGGCGTGTAACGACATTTTCAATCTTAAATTATTATATAAGAGATTGGACATGTCACATATGTTATGTGCTGAACGAGTGGCCAGAATTAAAAGAATAGTTTCTTTTGATCTGTTATCCGCAGAAGAACTAAAGATGCAAGTCGCAGGCATGTACAAGCATAGTGAGAAAGTTCAGATTGACGAAAAGAACGTGCTTACATGGCTGATTTTGAACAACATCAGCATGATGAATGCCCCGGCATTGTCCGCTAAATATAGTAATGGCGACGCATTGATGGCGGCATCAGAAATCGCATCCATGGCCAATGCGAGGACTCTTTCCGTCGATAATATAAAGGAATGCCTTAATAAATATGGCATCGTATATATCAATGTTCCCAAATTGGATAAAGTTCCCGTTGACGCATTTTCAACTATGTTGAAGGCACATCCGGTCATATCCGTGACTTATCGCTACAATGATATGGACAAGTTGGCCTTTGACATTCTGCATGAACTTTGTCACATTGACAGGCACCTGACGCAAGATCAGACAGCATTCATTTCTATAGATGACGGCTCATACTCTACAGATCCTAAAGAGAAGGAAGCCAATGAGTTTGCTCGGCAAATGCTGATTCCGGATAATGTCTGGAATGATATAATGAATGTTGGGTGCAAAAGCCTTTCTCCATTCAAGATTGTTAAAACAATCGCAGTCGCAGCGGAGTCGAAAGGGATTAGTCCATCCATTGCCGTGGCTCGCTATAAGCATGATACAAATTGCTATAGCATTTCGGCTTACCGCTCGCCCAAAATCTCATGAGAACAAATTACCGCCCGGGAAATGCTCCCCACCATTGAGGGGTAAGGTCAATGCTGATGTGACAGAATGTTCAAATCAGTCTTACAAAATGTCTAAATCTGTCTTACAAAATGTTCAAATCTTTGCGAAGATAGCGAAAATAAGTGTATTTGCAACATTGTCTGTTTCGTCGGCAGATGGCAGTCTTCCCGTAAAACCGTTAAGTAACTCTCAGAAAATAGCCGGTTATTTTCTGAGAGTTACTAACTTTGTACCCGAAAACAAAAAGCGTCGACGATGCAGAAAATATGGAAAAAAGCCCTTATGTTTTTGGGCATAATAGTCCTTTTCCTGGGACTTTCTTACGGATTCGTTCCGCAAGTGCTGGATGGTAAAATAGTGAACCAGAGCGATATATCGGGATATGTGGGTATGGCACATGAGGCCAACCAGTGGAACGATGAGCACCCTGACAACAGGACCGCCTGGACAGACTCCATGTTCGGCGGAATGCCTACGACCATGCTCACCGGAAACCCCGAAGGCGACTGGACCCAATCCATATACAACGCATTCCTTACAGGAAAACGACCTGCTACCTACCTGTTTATCACGTTGTTAGGTGCGTTTCTCCTGATGCTCAGCCTCGGAATCAGCCCCATCGTCGCCATCGGCGGAGCTGTCGCCGTCGCCTTCTGTTCCTACAACATGCAAATCATCCAGGTCGGCCACAACACCAAAATGATGGCCATCGCCTGGCTCCCGTGGGTCCTCGCCGCCGTGATTTTCACCTACCGGACCGCCCTCAGCATGTTTAGGGTCAATGCCGATGAATCCCCGAAATCCACGTCTTGGAAGTCATGGCTTCCCCAGACCATTCTCGGGGCATCCCTGTTCGGCATGGCGCTCAATTTCCAGATAAAAGCAAACCATATACAGATATCTTACTACCTGGCTATCATTATATTCTGCTACGCCATAGGTCTCTTTATATGGCTCGTCGCCGACAAGGAACGTAGACACGGAATCGTCAAATTCTTCGCCGCTTCAGCATTGCTCCTGACCATAGGTATCATCGGCATTGGCGCGAACGCGAACAAACTCATTCCGACCTACAACTACTCGAAACACACCATGCGCGGTGGTTCGGAACTTGCGGACGGGAGCAGCGAAAATTCCGGAAAAACGAAAGGTCTGGACCTCGAATACGCCACAGCCTGGTCTTACGGCTGGCAAGAACTGCCGAACATGATGATTCCTGACTTCAACGGAGGTGCGTCATCCGGAGCTGTAAACTACTCTAAATCAGAGACTATTAAACTTCTAAAGCAGTACGGACAGCCGAACCTTCGCGAAGTGGCCAAGACCCTGCCTCTTTACTGGGGCCCTCAGCCGTTTACCGCGGGACCTATGTATATGGGCGCCATAACCATCTTCCTGTTCATTCTCGGACTATTTATGTGTAAGGGGCGTGACAAATGGTGGATACTTGCAGCTACTGTAATAGCCGTACTTCTCGGTGTCGGAAATCATTTCATGCCGTTCACGAAGTTCTGGTACTACTACATGCCATTCTACAGCAAATTCAGGACAGTTTCCATGGCATTGATAATACTCCAAGTGACCCTGCCGATGCTCGGTTTCTTCGTCCTGGACAAGATCCTGAAAGGCGGATTTACCGCTGAACAATTCAGAAAACCTGGCATAATAGCATTGACAATTACGGGCGGCTTCTGCTTACTTTGCTCTATTTTCCCTGGCATTGCCGGTGATTTCTCAGGCGCTGCGGACACGCAGATGCACCCGGAACTCGTGGCTGCACTTCAGGCTGATAGAGCGAAACTTCTTGAAAATGACGCACTTATGTCATTCTTCCTTATAGTGGCTGCCTATGTCCTGATTATGTGGGCGTACAGCAAACCTAAAGACATTCCCGGCGATGATGCCTACGTCGGTAAGAGGAGATATGTCGCAGCCGCGGCCATCTCCGCATTGGTGCTTCTGAACATGTTCGCGGTCGGCAAACGCTATCTTAATAACAGTCACTTCGTTACGCCTAAAAACTTCCAGAGCCAGTTCAATAAGCGTCCAGTGGATGAGGCCATTTTGGCTGACCCTGCGAAGAGCTATAGAGTTCTCGACTTGACTGTCAATGTGTTCAACGATTCGCACCCGAGTTATTGGCACAAGAATATCGGCGGCTACAGCCCAGTCAAGATGCAGCGCTACCAGGACCTGATCGACCGCCATCTTACCGCTGAGATTAATTCCGTGATTGCTGCTGTCAATGCTGCCGGTTCGTTGGAGGGTCTCGCAGATTCCTTCCCGAAGGTTCCGGTTTTGTCAATGCTGAATGACAAGTATGTGATTCTGGATGACAAAGTAGCCCCAGTCGTGAACCCTAATGCCATGGGCACTGCGTGGTTCGTCGATTCTGCTGCCCAGGCAGGTTCTGCCAATGATGAAATATCGAAGCTCTCCAGCATTGACCTTCACACAACTGCAGTCATCGGTCCGGATTTCAAATGGGCTGCGGAGGCGATTTCAGCGTGCGAAGCCAAGGGTGCGGAAGCGAAGGTGGCATCCTGGTCAGACACGGTCTATATGACTTCATATGCGCCGAACGAGTTGCGCTACCATTATAAGGCTGCGTCAGATAGGGCGGTGATATTCAGTGAGATATACTATCCTGACGGATGGACATTGACCCTGGCCGATAATCCTGCGGAGACTCTGAAACTCTTCCGTGCGAACTGGACTCTGCGCGGCGCGGTTCTTCCTGCAGGCGAGCACGATATTGTGATGCGTTTCGAGCCTGCGTCATATAGGATCAGTTCGAATATCTCCAGAGCCTCTTCCATTCTGCTGATTCTGCTGATTCTCGCCTCTGCAGGCGGGGTTCTTTATGGATGTCGTGAAGAATAAGAAAAGCCGGTCAATCGCCGGCTTTTCTTGAGTTTATCTGGTGAGCGTCAAGAAAGTTATGAACGCTTACTTTGTTAGACTGTTCAGTAAATCTGCCATTCTGGCTGTCAATGCTTTACGGGAGAATTGGCGGATAGTTTCGGCCTTGTCGTTGCGCTCAAGAATTTCACTGAGATCTGTCTCTCCGGAGTGCTCCACCTGGATGTCTTCGTAATCGTCGGCATCATTGAAATTACGCCAGCACAAGTCGATGTAGGCAGATACGGAAGACTTATCTTCCCATCCGAAAACTACCCCTGTCTTGGTCTGGTTCACTATGCGCGCCATCGCTCCGTCCGTCTGACCTATTCCTAAAATCGGATTCATGGATGCCAGATATTCGAAGAGTTTTCCAGGCAGAGTCGCCCTGTATTCGGGTTCTTTGCGCAGAGGAAGAATCAGCAGCGATGCGTTCTTCTGTTCCCTTACGGCTACGTTATGATTCTGATATCCAAGGTTTACAAGGTGACTACCGAGACCTGCTGCCAGAATCGATGCTATGATTTCGTTGTCGGTCTTGCCCACCAGTCTTATACGTAGCATCTTGTCGAACTCGGCATCCTGCCTGCATTTTTCCGCGAGCGCCTGCCAGATTATTTCCGGATTGCCGTCAGATGCGAAAAGCCCTGTATGGGTGACATTGAAATAACCGTCAGGCTCTACTACCTGGCTGAAATCGTCATCGTCGAACCCGTTGGTAATCAGCTCTACAGGCGTGCCGGTCATGGCCTGGAACTCCTCCTGGACGAGAGGGGATACGGCCACCACTACGGAAGCGTCATCCAAGACCTGCTTCTCCAGTTTGTGATGCCTGCGTTCAGCCCATCCGCATAGACATAAATGCTTGAAATAGAACATCTTTGTCCACGGATCTCTGAAGTCGGCTACCCACGGAATGCCTGTCGCCTTGGACAAACGTCTGGCTATCAGATGCATGGACTGTGGCGGGCCGGTGCTCACTATCGCGTCCACATGGTTCTCCTTCAAGTATTTCTTCAGGAAACGTACTGACGGATTCACCCACGTCACGCGCGGATCAGGAATGAACAAGTTGCCTCTCAGGAAAAGCATCAGCTTCTGCTTGAAAGTCTTTTTCTGATTATTAATAGGATTCACCTCTTCTTTGGTGGCATCCTTCTTTCCTGTAAGTTTATGATAGAGAGTGTAAAACTCTGTTATATGCCTCTTTATGACGACAGCCTCTTTCGGTATATCCTCTTCCAATGTCTTGTCGACGCTGGTCATCTCCGGGTTCTCGGGAGTGTAGATAATCGGCTGCCACCCGAACTGCGGCAGATACTTGCTGAACTTGACCCATCTCTGGACACCGGAACCGCCGGTCGGGGGCCAATAGTATGTAATGATCAGAACCTTTTTCATAACGGCCATAAAGTTACGACTTTTTGTTTGCTGCTGTTGAATTATGGGGCGAAAATCTGTAAATTTGTTTGTTAAGTTTCGCACTTGCGAAACACCGCTTATGGAGTCCGAGAGGGCGAAAGCAAGTCCCTTCCCCGAGGGGAGGGATTTAGGGTGAGGGTAACGTGCACGCAAAAAGTGCGTGGGGTTTAAAGCCTTCGAACGAGTGATAACCCTCAAATAAGCGCTTGCGCTTAGCAAGTTTTGAGTTTGTATATTTTGAAAAGCAATGGAGATATGGCGAAGAAACAGACTGAGGATACCCCTCTGCTCAAACAATATTTTTCAGTAAAGGCACAGCATCCGGAAGCAGTGCTGCTGTATAGGGTAGGAGACTTCTATGAAACCTACTCAGATGATGCCGTCTTAGTGAGCAAAGTCCTCGGACTTGTACAGACCAAGAGATCGAACGGCGACAAAGAAGCAGTGCCTATGGCTGGCTTTCCGCATCATGCTATAGAACAATACCTTACGAGGCTTATCAGAGCCGGATACAAGGTCGCAGTCTGCGATCAGTTGGAGGACCCGAAACTTACCAGGACACTGGTGAAGCGCGGTGTGACTGAAATGGTTACGCCGGGCATCGCTTTCGGCGAAAACATGCTCGACCAGAAAGAGCACAACTTTCTCGCGGGACTGACATTTTCCAAAAATATGTGCGGCGCCGCCTTCCTGGACGTCTCCACGGGCACCTTCCAGATAACCCAGGGAACGCCTGAATACATCGGCACCCTCATCGCCTCGCTGAATCCTAAAGAAGTCGTGGTCCAGAGAGGTCTCCAGAAGCAGGTGCAGGAACTGTTCGGCGACAAACTCTACATCTCCACATTGGAAGAATGGGCATTCGTATATGATTCTGCAGTGGAAAAACTGAAAAAACAGTTCCGTGTAGAATCGCTGAAAGGCTATGCCATAGACCCTTATCCTTTGGGAATCTGCTCGGCCGGAGCGTTGATAGTCTACCTCGAACAGACACAGCACACAGGACTTTCCAACATCTGTTCCATCTCCAGAATCGACGAGGACAAATTCGTCTGGATGGACCGTTTCACCATCAGGAACCTCGAAATTTTCAATGCATCTTCAGGGGGCGAGGGTGTGTCACTCGTAAGTGTAATCGACAAATGTTGCTCTCCGATGGGCGCACGCCTCCTCCGAAGCTGGCTTGCGATGCCGTCGCTGGACCTGAAAGAACTCCAGAACCGTTTCGATATTGTCGGGTATTTCACTGAAAATCAGGAACTTCTAAGCCAAGTCCAGGCCCATGTCAGCAACATCGGAGACCTCGACCGCATAATGTCCCGCGCCGCGACCGGTAAAATCATGCCGCGCGAAATGTTGCAGCTCGGAAGAGGACTCTCCCAGTTCGAACCGATCCGCAGCCTCTGTTCGGGTCAGGTCAATGCCGGTGAAACGTCTGTCTGTGAGCCGTTGAAAAAGCTCGTGTCGTCGATCGATGGATGTTCCGCGTTGCTTGATGACATCACGAAGACATTGACCCCAGACGCAGCGGCAGCCGTAGGCAAAGGCGATGTCATCGCCCAGGGTGTGGATGCGGAACTGGACCGCCTGCGCGAAATTTCCCGCGGGGGTAAGGACTACTTGCTGAAGATGCAGCAGCGCGAGATCGAACGTACCGGAATCACCTCATTGAAAATCAGTTACAACAATGTGTTCGGTTACTATATGGAGGTGCGCAACACATTTAAGGACAAGGTGCCGCCGGAGTGGATACGTAAGCAGACGCTTGTGAGCGCAGAGAGGTATATTACTCAGGAACTTAAAGATTACGAGGAACAGATTCTTTCCGCGGAAGATAAGATATACGCTTTGGAATCATCTATCTATAATGCGTTGATTACTAAGGTGCAAGCTTGTATTAGAACTATTCAAGTGAATTCTGCGGCCATTGCGAAGTTGGATGTGCTGGCAGGGTTTGCCGAACTCGCTGTGGAACGTCATTACTGCCGTCCTGAAGTAGGGAAGGGTTTGGCTTTGGATATAAAGGCCGGACGTCACCCTGTCATAGAGACATTGATGAAACCCGGGGAAGAATATGTGCCGAACGACATTCATCTGGATAACAAGGATCAGCAGATTATCATTTTGACGGGTCCGAACATGTCCGGAAAGTCGGCATTGCTCAGACAGACCGCGCTTATAGTGCTTATGGCGCAGATCGGTTCGTTCGTTCCGGCGGAATCTGCGAAATTCGGATATTTCGACAAACTGTTCACCCGTGTCGGTGCTTCGGACAATATTTCGCGCGGAGAGTCGACGTTTATGGTGGAGATGCTGGAAACTTCCATGATTCTGCATAATCTTTCTGAGCGTTCGCTGGTGCTTCTCGATGAAATCGGACGTGGTACATCCACTTATGACGGTATGTCCATCGCGCGTGCAATCGTGGAATATATCCATAATTACGGGAAGGGTGCGAAGACATTGTTCGCAACTCATTATCATGAACTTAATGATTTGAAAGATACATACAAGGGCGTGAAGAATTTCCATGTGGCCGTGAAAGAGGTCGGGAAAGAAGTCATTTTCCTGCGAAAATTGAAGGAGGGCGGAGCAGAACACAGCTTTGGAATCCATGTGGCCCGGATGGCCGGTATGCCTAAGGAAGTGCTCGATTCTGCAGAAAAGACATTGGCCCAACTCGAAAATGGCGGGGGAGTCCAGATAAGCGGAACTTCAGGAGTCCTGCGGGAGAAGATTAGCAAGCCTTATAATACGAAGGAGGGCGAGGTTCAGCAGGATGGTTCTATTCAACTGTCTCTGTTCCAACTGGATGACCCGACGCTTTCCTCAATGAGAGATACTTTGAAGTCCGCGGATTTGAATAATATGACCCCTATGCAGGCGTTCGATTTACTGCGGAATATGAAGAAAGAGCTCGGGATATAAGAACCGATTATAAATCAGAATAAACATAATTTATCAAATATGACACATAAAACTTTCTTTGCAGCTATAACTGCTTTTGTCGCCTCGTTTATTTTTGGCGCAGACGTTGCTGCCAATGATGGTGCATATCAGGTGGTTTCGCCTGACGGACATCTTTCCGCTACTGTAGTTGTCGGAAGTGATATTTCATATACGGTGTCGCGCGATGCTCTCCAGCTGATCGCTCCGTCTCAGATTTCCATGACTTTGTCCGACGGGATCGTTTTCGGCCAGGATGACAAGGTGCGTAAGGTCCGTAGAGATTCCCGTGATCAGGTTTGGCAGGCCACTGTGTACAAAAAATCGGATGTCCGTGACCATTATAACGAAATGACACTCGAATTCAAAGAGTTTTCATTGACCTTCCGCGCTTATGATGATGGTGTGGCTTACAGGTTTGCGAGCAAGCTGAAGGGCGATTTTACGGTGATGTCCGAGAAGGCGGAATTTGCGTTTGCGAAGGATTGGGACGCATTCATACCTTATGTGAAGCAGCATACCAAGACTCTTGAAACTCAGTATTTTAACTCTTTTGAGAATACATATAAGGAACATCGCCTTTCTGAATGGAACAAGTCGCGTCTTGCATTTGCACCACTCGTGGTGAACGCTGACAATGGCGTGAAAGTGCTTCTTACAGAGGCGGATCTTCTGGATTATCCCGGCATGTTCCTCTACAACGAGGGCGATGCTTCGACACTTTCAGCTCGTTTCGCCCCATACCCGAAAGAGATGAAGCAGGGAGGGCATAATAACCTTCAGAATGAGATTCTCAGCCGCGAGAAATTTATCGCCAAGGCTTCCGGTGCCGAAAAGTTCCCGTGGAGGGTCATTATGGTGACTGATAATGATGCTCATCTTGCTGTCAATGATCTTGTCTGGAATCTTTCCACACCACAGGACCCTAATGCTGATTTTACTTGGGTACGTCCTGGAAAAGTGGCTTGGGACTGGTGGAACGCTTGGAATATCTATGGCGTGGATTTCCGTGCAGGCATTAATAACGACACTTACAAGTATTATATAGATTTCGCTGCTGCCCACAATATCGCTTACGTGATTCTGGATGAGGGCTGGGCAGTGAACAAAAAAGCTGACCTTCTGCAGGTGATTCCTGAAATCGATATCCCTATGCTGTGCCAGTACGCTTCTGAACGTGGTGTAGGACTGATTCTCTGGGCCGGATACCTTGCTTTCGACAAGGATATGGAAAATGTCTGCCGTCATTATTCAGAGATGGGTATCAAGGGATTCAAGGTGGATTTCATGGACAGGGATGACCAGATCGTAGTGGATTTCCTCAGAAGATCTGCAGAAACTGCTGCCAAATACAAACTGATGTTGGACTTCCATGGCATTTATAAGCCGACTGGTCTTCACAGGACTTATCCGAACGTCGTGAACTTCGAGGGTGTCCATGGTCTGGAGCAGATGAAGTGGAGCGATGCGTCTGTAGATCAGGTTACTTACGATGTTACTGTTCCGTTTATCAGAATGGCTGCAGGCCCTATGGATTATACACAGGGTGCGATGCGCAATGCCACCAAGAAGAATTATCGTCCGGTTAACAGCGAGGCCATGAGCCAGGGAACACGTTGCCGTCAGCTTGCGGAGTATGTGGTCTTCGAGTCGCCTCTGAACATGCTTTGCGATTCGCCGTCCAACTATATGAGCGAGCCTTTGTGCACGAAATTCATAGCAGACTGTCCGGTCGTATGGGACGAAAGCATTGACCTGAACGGCGAAATCGGAAAGTACATCACACTCGCCCGCCGCAGCGGCGAGGCTTGGTATGTCGGGTCGATGACGGGATGGGACGCGCGCGATTTGACGCTCGATTTGAGTTTCCTCGGTGCCGGCGATTGGACGATGGAAGTTTTTTGTGATGGGGTCAATGCTGATAGGGCGGCTCGTGATTTCCGTCATGAGGTCATTTCTGTTCCGGCCGACCGCAAGGTGAAGATTCACATGGCTCCAGGCGGTGGCTGGGTGGCCAGAATTACTAAGTAATAATCTATAGATGAATAAGTTAGAAAAAGCGATATTTAACAGGACTGAACTTCTGTTGGGAGCGGATGTGATGCAGGCGCTGTCCGAGGTGAGGGTGATTCTTTTCGGTGTCGGGGGTGTCGGCAGCTGGTGTGCGGAAGGACTTGTGAGGAGTGGTGTGAAGCACCTGACGATAGTGGATTCAGACCGTGTCAGCATAACGAATGTGAATCGTCAGCTGATGGCGACGACGAAGACTGTGGGGCAGGTGAAGGTGGAGGCTCTTAAGAATCATTTGTTGGAGATTAATCCGAATGCTGAGATAGAGGCGATTCAGGCGATTTATTGTGAAGATACAGCCGACCGTTTCGACCTGGACAGTTATGACTATGTAGTGGATGCCGTGGACTCGTTGAAAGACAAGACGTTACTGATTCTGAAGGCGACAGCGAGCAGGGCTAAGTTCTACTGCTCGCTGGGTGCTGCCCTGAAGACGAATCCGCTTAAGGTCCAGGTGGCGGAGTTCTGGGATGTGCGCGGTTGTCCTCTCGGTGCTGCTCTCCGCAAGAAGATGAAGCGTGCCGGAACGTTCCCGGCCCACAAGTTCCTCTGTGTATATGATGACGAAGTCCTGGAGAACCGTGGGGTGGACAGTGTCGGTGAGGTGGAGGACTGTTTTGGCGATGTTCAGGCGAAGTGCAGTCAGGATAGTCCTGGCGAGGCTTGTTTTCATGCGGACTGTGGTCATGATGGCAGTTCTGGCGCGGCTGAAGATCGTTTTGAAGGCGTTCGCTCGGGCTCCGGTCAGGATAAGACCGGTATTATCGCGCAGGGCGGCCCCGGCGATCCGGCTCTCCTGAATCACGACTGGAGCACCTCCAAAGCTCAGATAAACGGCACCACCGTCCACATAACCGCCATCTTCGGCATGACCCTCTCAGGCCTCATAATCGACGACATTTACCATCGCGTGCTGCTTAACGCAAATTGCTGAGCCGGCAGCCAAGTCGCCAAGGACTAATGCCCGGAAATGAAATTTAGTCGACTAGACACAAAAAAGCGGAGC
>ULPF01000301.1_pt1 | contig 15224 bp, 11 predicted proteins | sample 1953271 | NCBI WGS metagenome assembly ULPF01 (sample SAMEA4835622, study PRJEB28245) | human gut metagenome | biome: gut microbiome; material: fecal sample | place: Denmark | collected 2008
GTCATCCTTGCTTTGTATATTTAGTTTTGAGGAAATATCTCGCAGAATAAAACAAAAATCGCAAAAATTCCTCCGAATTTATTATATCACTTGTGATGTTCGGTTTCAACAGAAAAAGAATGCGGAAAAGGCAGCCGACACGCAAACCCTGCATGAAGGCTGCCTTACGAACGTTGAATTTGAATAAAGAAAGCCGAATGCAGCGCAGCAGTTATGCGGTGCCGCAGTTATGCAGCGCAGCAATTATGCGGCTGTTATAGGGGACTGAGAAGGATCCTGAAGCTTTATTTCGGGTTTGCAAATCAAATTACCGTTCTCATCCGAAATTTCGAATGACACGGCAATTTCCCAAATTGCGGAAAGCTCGGTTTCAAGTGAAGCCGCATCAATTTCAATTTCAAAAAGCATACGATCATCACTTCGCAGAATTTTTGAAAAACTCACACATTCGACGGGCCGCCCGTTGATGAACAGACATTTTTCAAAGCTTGAAATGCTTATCGTCTTCCCGCTTTCGTTTTTGACGTAAACGGGGATAAGCGGATTTTTGTTTGCAAGATCAAGGTTCTCAATGGGCCCGGCAACCAACATGCAAACTCCGTTTTCATCATAATTGGCATACTGATTGGAAAAGTCAAAGTTTCCGACTCTGCCGGGAATCGCAACGGAAGCCGAACCGCGCGAAAGAATTTCGGCGTTTTCGTTTGTCAGCGTGATATCAAACTGCACATCCGCAATTCTGCCGATGCTGTAAAAAAGCAGCTGTGCTTTTGTGAAAAGCGGAATGCTGATAACAGCATGTTTTTGCGGATGAATACGGAAGGCGGCATGATCAAATTCGTTAAAAACAACAAGGTTATTGATTTTGATATAACCGATGTTCACTTCTGCGGGCTTGGCAGCGGCGTTTTCAAATTCAAGCAGCACACGGTATTTTTCGTTGACGGTGATGAGCGCGGATGAAGCAAGGCTCAATCCGTCGGATTCAAAACCGGGAGAGTCATTGAAAGCGTTCAACTTATCATAATGAATGGCCTGAGCAATATCGCCTGCAATATAGCCGCTGTAATCATATGCGCCCGGTTCCCGCGGCTGTGCGGAAGCGGCGGACAGGTGGGCAAGCTCCGTAAAGTATTTTTCGCCCGAAGCGGCTGCAATGCGGAATTCAATGTCAATGGAGGAAATTTCCCGAATGCCGTACAGCATCATATCAAGAATCGGCATGTACAGACTGAAATCTTCGGCTTTGCCCGCAGCAAATTTGTGCCTGAAGTCAACTTCAACAAGGCAGTCGTTCACATAAATCGAAACATCGGAAACAAGCAAGTCATCCGCCGATTTATTTTCCGCCGTAAGCTTCAACACGGCAAAATCATCGATATAAGCCAATTCGTTCGCCGAAATCGATATGCGATCATCATCGTGAAGAACCGCCCGGCTGACGGTCGCTGCCCTTGAAAAGGGCTTGGTCGAAAACTTTTTGTATTCGATCGCGGAATCCGTCGGAGTGGGCTGTGCGGTATCGGCCGCGCTCGGGAGCAGGGTCGGACTTTGCGACGGGATCGAATCCTCTCCCCCGTTTGCGCCGGGCGTGTCGCAGGCAAAAAAGCTCAGCAGCATAATGAGCGCAAGAAGAGCAGCGGCGGTTTTTTTGAACATGAGTGATTCCTCCGTGAATTTGTTTGCAAAAAATCAATCGGCCTGAAGTGAATTGCCGACTTAAGCCTGCGGTGTGCAGCAGGGGTAAGCGGAACTCATTCGGAGCATTTCCGAAACCGATGTTGTATCGCAAGTCTATTATATCATTTAAGACGGGCAGACGCAAGTGAAGGAACATTTTCACGCCTTAACTTTTTAAAAAAACGATTAAAGGTATTCGGACAAAGCAAACGGCGGAGTCGAGCCTTTTGGAAAGCGAAACATCGTGAACGCTCCCGATGCTTGACACGGCCGCAGGCGGGTGGTACCATATCAGCGGCGCAGGCATACGGCAGGCGGAAAAAACGGAACGGAGAGGGCAAACAATGGCATACAAAAACTCACGGCAGAATGCGGCCGAAACAAAAACTTCATCCGAAAAAAACGAAAAGAAGCTTAAAAAGCTTGTTTACGGGCTGCGCATCGGTGCGGCGGCATATTTGCTGTTGGCGTTATTCGGTGCTGCTGCCGTGAGCGCAAGCGGAGCAGCGGCATCAGCGGATTGGAACACGGTGAGCAGGCTGTCCGAAATCATCGCTGCGGTTTTCTTTCTTATCTTCGGCGGTTCAATATTGGCAAACGCTTTCCGCAGGCGCAATTATATTTCCCCTGATTTGAAAAAACTTTTCGAACAGGGAAAGGTCACGGAAAAATATGTGCGCACAACTCCGAAAACAAACTTTGTCTGCCGCTGCGTATTCTCCGGAATTGTTATTGCTGCGGCATCGGTTCTGCTGATAACGGCGATCGTTCGGCTGTTTTGAATTGCAGAAGATTGCTGCGGAAAGCTCTCCAAAAAAGGCAGCCGCTTCGGTCGTTGTTCATAAGACAGTAAAATAGGCAAAAGGCGTGACAAAGGTGGTCACGCCTTTTGCCTTAAGAGTATAGCCGCAAAGCGGCGCAAGGGATGCAGCCCTTGTTCGGAGCAAAGTGACGTAAAACACCCCGGACATCCAAGTGTCCGGAGTGTTCAGTCTCACAGAACGCACATACGGGGGCTACCCCGTATAGAAGTGCGCCCTTTTCTCAAACTCGCTAAAGTGTATCCAAAACCTTTCTGATATTATTCTCGTTTGGAATAACGGTGTTTATATCCACTTGCGGATGCTCTTTGACATAATCTGTCAGAAAGTCAAGCAAATTTTCTTTCGTTTTCATATAATCATCAATAATTGTCTGGTCGTCAAAACCCAACTTCTTCAGTATGATTGCTGACACAATACCTGTCCTGTCTTTTCCTGCTCCGCAGAAATATAGAACATTGCTTTTTGCATCCAGAATCGTTTGAATAATCTTGTCCATCTGTTTATCCAGCATCCCCAGGTAAACAGATGCTACTTCCTCGGGTGAATTGGGTGTGTCGCCTCCGCCGGTTACCGGCATATGATAAAATGTGAATCCATCTTCTGTTTCGAGGCGACAGGGTTTTCGCTCATATTCTTTCTTTTCCCGTAAGTCTACAACCGTGGTAACATGGTTTTGCAGTAGCCATTCTACTTCTTCGTCCGTCAGTTTTTCAGGGCAATCACTTCTGATGAAACGCATATCTCCGGTCGGTAACGGTCGGGTATTCAATGTAGATTGCAATAATGAAGGCATTTCTATTCCTCCTCAAATTCCGATTAGCAGGTCTATTCGGTTCCATATTATCACATAACAGGGTAAAATACAAGAACAGCCACAGCAGAGCAAACTACTGTGACTGTTACTGTCTTATGAACACCGCCCCTTATTCGGCTGTTTTTTGTTTTTCGGCGGCGTATTTTCGACACATAATATGTGCAGCCGTGCCCGTCTTACGTTATTGTAAGGCACGCTGAAAGCTGTTCGTAAGGTTTTTAATTTACAATAAGGGGTATAATCAGCAGCAAAGCGGACAGCGGGCGGAAACCCGCTGTCGGATCGGAGGCAAAAATGGAGTGTTTGAAGCTGGCGTGGCAAAGCGTTTGCGGAAAAAAGCGCAGCAGCGTTCTTATGAGCGTTATCCTGGCAATATCGTTTGCATTTGCGGTTATCACGCTGTCCGTTTCGGGAAGCATGATAAAAACAAACGATGTGTTCAGAAAAACGACCTACGGCGAGTGGCAGTTGATTCTGCCGGGCATCAATTCAAAGCTTAAGGGTGCAGCCGCAAACAGCGACTGGCTGGATGAACTCGGCGTCATGAATGTTTACGGAACAATCGGGGAGGACGGCATCGGCACAGTGGACGAAACGCTGAAAAAACTCGGCCACATTACGGTTAACGAAGGCAGATTTCCCGAAAGTGACGGCGAAATCGCGATGGAAGCGGATCTTTTGAGCAAACTCGGCATCGATTACACCCTTGGACAGGATGTCACGCTCTCCGTCAGCATTGCGGCGCGGGAAAACTCCGCATTGGGAACGTCGCACCCCGTCAACGTTGTCAGAACATATCAGCTTGTCGGCATTATTAAAGAATACACGGATGTTTGGACTTGGGCAACGAAGCCCGTTTGCGAACTTGACGGCACAAGTTCACGCGCCGAAAGCGGAATTTCCGCAACCCTTTGCAGCGCACTCCTGACGGAAAATGCGTGTGCAGAAATTGTGCGGCAGGCGCAATTGCAGGCGGAGGCCTTTAATAATGCAGAGAAGGAGCAGGGATCGGATCTGCGAATAAAGCTTTGCGATGCACCGACAACCAATTTTTTCTGCACCGGGTTCGATACGGACAAAACAAACTTTATTGCAAGAGTGTATCAGACCGTGGGCAGCGTTCCGCTTGCATTCAATGCAACAAAGTTTGCGCAGCAGGAGACTCAAACATACAACATTTTCTTTACGGCATTGATTTTTGCCGTCACGCTGCTTGCGGTTGTCTGCGTCAACATAATGCAGATGCAGAAACAGATAAGGCAGATTGCGCTTTTCCGCAGCATCGGCGTAACAAAACGGCAGCTTCGGCAAATGCAGATTTTTGAGATGCTGTTCATCTGCATTCCGTCGGTTGCCCTTGGCATTTTACTCGGCGCGGGCGGCACATGGCTGCTGCTTCGCACGGCGCTGTTCAAAAACAGCGCGGAAATTCTTGTTGATATCCCTTTCAAACAAGTGGGGCTCGCCGTGCTTTGCTGGCTGTTCGGAATCATTCTGATGCGGCTGATCGTTTTCCAAACCGCTCTGCATCAGCCGCTGACGGGCAGGCTGCATATTGCACGGAAAAAAGCGCGCCGCATTGCGGCGGCAAAGCGCGTGCTGACCGTTGCGCTCGCTTCCCTGTTCTGTGCGGCAGTGTTTTTCATGGCGGTGGAATCCGCATCGCCTTTGAGCAATAAACATGAAACGGAACGGTTCCCCACATATCAAATCTATTGCAGCAGCGATTTTGACTACGAAAACGATGTGATGCATGAACACCTGATTCCCGAAAAGGCGGTTGAGCAGATGCGCACAATTCAAGGCATGGTGCGGGTCGATCCGTACATACTTATGGAAGTTGAGCTGAATTATGCGGGTTCGGAATCCTCCCCTGCGTTTGCCGCTTCGCGGGCGTCGGACAAAGCGGAGCTTCGCGACGGATACTATTATGTGCCGTATGATGACGGCATACACTCAAATCTGTATGCATACCCCGAATTTATAACGGACAGGCTTCTTGCACGCGATGATGTTGAACTTGACCTTTCGGCATTCGACAGGCAGGCTTATGAGCGGGGTGAACAGGTTCTGCTTTTTGCGGTGCGCGGTTCGGACGGAAATATCATGATTAACTATGGAATGTATGACGATGAACTGCGTGAAACATACGGGGATATTGACAGTATCGGAATAAAGCCGGGCGACAAAATCGAACTTTCGTTTTACGGAGCGGCGCAAAAAAGCTATATAGGGGACGAAAGCGAACATTCGCTCAAAACTTTTTCCTATACGGTCGGCGGAATCGTTTATTGTTCCGATATTTCAACATCCGTTACCGAAATAGAAGTCAACGGAGCAAGAACTTTCAACATTGCCGCTTCAACCGCATTGATTAAAAATGCTTTTGCAGAGCTGACGGATGAATTCCGCGATTACATCGTTGACGGCAGTTATGTAATGAACGGGGATTTTGCTTACACGGGCGCATTTTGCTATGCGGATATCCGCTCCGGATACGCTGCAACGGACTATGTGCTTGCGAAAAAGGCGGCGGACCTCGGAGTGCGAATGTCCAACCGCCGCGAGTCGCTTGCAGCGAATCTGCAAACAAGCATTCAGCAGATAACGCTGATTCTGTCCGTCGGCGGATGCATTGCGGTCATAATGCTGATGCTGCTTATGAACGCGCTCACGCTGGAGGCAAGGGAGCAAATGCGAAACGTCGGAATATTGCGCGCAATCGGCATGTCGGGCAGGCAGGCAGTCGGAAAATTTGCAGGCACGGCATTAATAAACGGCTTGATTGCCGCAGCGGTGGGCTGGGTCGTGTATGCGGGCTATGCAGTGCTTTCGGCGCGGAGGCTCGTGCAGCAATTCCCGGAAGCGTATAACAGCCTGAATTCCGCACTTGCGTCAAAACTGTACGGACTGCAGCGGTTCGGTGCAACCGTTTGGACAATGCTCGGGCTGAGCTTTGCCTGCGCCGCCGTTATCGTGCTGATAAGCCTTGCGGCAAAGGGAAGACTGCTTTGCGGAAGTCCGATTGAAAAACTGAACGAAAACAGAGATTGATTTCGGTTTGGTTCCGCTGTGTTCGGAGCAGCGAAATGCGGACGGAAGCGCGAACGACAAACGGACAAACATAAACCCGCTCCCGGGGACAGCTAACCTCGGGAACGGGTTTTTGCGTTGAAAAAATTTGTTCGGAACGTCAGGCGCAATTATTTCGCATATTCCGTTGCACGGGTTTCGCGAATAACATTGACCTTGATCTGTCCGGGATATTCAAGCTCGGATTCAATGCGCTTAACGATGTCTTTTGCGATAACAACAATATCCGTATCCGAAACGGTATCGGACTTGACCATGATGCGGACTTCGCGGCCCGCCTGAATCGCAAAGCTCTTGTCAACGCCGTCAAAGGAATTGGCAATTTCCTCAAGCTTTTCAAGACGCTTGATGTAATTTTCAAGGGTTTCACGCCTTGCGCCCGGCCTTGCTGCGGAAATTGCATCCGCCGCCTGAACGAGAACGGCTTCAACCGTTCCGGGTTCAACATCGCCGTGGTGTGCAAGAATGCAGTGAACAACTTGGTTGTTTTCACGATATTTCTTTGCAAGATCCGCGCCGATTTGGTTATGCGTGCCTTCAACCTCGTGGTCAACCGCTTTGCCGATGTCGTGCAGCAGACCTGCACGCTTCGCAAGCTGAACGTTAACGCCGAGTTCCGTTGCCATAAGTCCGGCAAGGTGCGAAACTTCGATTGAATGCTTGAGAACATTCTGACCGTAGCTGGTGCGGTAGCGCAATCTGCCGAGCAAACGAATAAGCTCATGGTGCAAACCGTGAACACCGGATTCGAAAACGGCCTGTTCGCCCGCTTCGCGGATTTGGGTTTCGACCTCTTTGCGTGCCTTTTCGACCATTTCCTCGATCCGTGCGGGATGAATGCGCCCGTCAAGGATGAGCTTTTCGAGTGCAATTCGCGCAACTTCGCGGCGCATGGGGTCAAAGCCGGAAAGGATGACCGCTTCGGGCGTGTCGTCAATGATGAGATCAACGCCGGTTGCGGTTTCGAGTGTGCGGATGTTGCGTCCTTCCCTGCCGATGATGCGGCCTTTCATTTCGTCGTTGGGCAGAGCCACAACGGAAACGGTGGATTCCGCAACATGATCCGCTGCGCAGCGCTGAATCGCCATTGAAATGATGTTCACGGCGCGCCTGTCGGCTTCGGCCTTTGCTTTGGATTCAATGTCGCGAATGATGAGTGCAGCCTCGTGCCTTGCTTCTTTTTCAACGTTGTTGAGAAGCACGTCCTTCGCCTCGTCCTGCGTCATGCCCGCAACGCGCTCAAGTTCCTGCTGCTGTGCATCATAAAGCTTGCTGACGGAAGCTTCTTTTGCATCGATCGCCTTGATGCGCTTTGCAAGCTGCTGCTCGCGCTGCTCAAGGGTATCCTGCTTTTTGTCGAAACTTTCCTCCTTTTGCTGAAGTCTGCGCTCCGCGCGCTGCAATTCGCTCCGCCTTTCTTTGCTTTCCCTCTCATTCTCGGTCTTAAGGCGGTAGACTTCTTCTTTCGCTTCGAGAATGGTCTCTTTTTTCAGTGTTTCGGCGCGCTTCTGTGCGTCGGTGATCATTTTTTTGACCATCTCGTCCGCCTTGGCGACCTTGGATTCTGCACTGTTCTTGTCATATATATTTTTTACGAATACTCCGCCGCCTGCGCCGAAAATGGCAGCAGCGACCGGAAGAATTATATATAAAGCATCAAAAGCCACAGAATTTCACCTCCGATTTATGTTAATGTGTCGCAGCGGTGCCGAGAATACGGCAGCATATAGACACTCCATCCTATTATACAAGTGCATTAAACCGATGTCAAGTGTACAAAAACGCGTACAGCATAAAAACGAAATAATATCCGGTATATCCGTTCCGCAAACGGCAGTTACGCACTTTCGCTATAATAAAGGAAGTGATTCTTTGCAGAATATCGGAGGAACAGAAAAATGCATAAAAACGGAAAAACGGAGCATTGCGGAGGGAGACAATACGGCTATGCTCGCGTTTCAAGCAGGGAACAGAACGAAGCGCGGCAGCTTGCAGCCATGCAAAAGGCGGGGATACCGGCGGAAAACGTGTTTTCGGACAAGCAGAGCGGAAGGGATTTTGACCGCCCGCAATACAAAAAGCTGCTGCACAGGCTTCGCCGCGGGGACACGCTCTTTGTGCAGTCCATCGACAGGCTCGGCAGAAACTATCGGGAGATAATTGAACAGTGGCAATACCTGACATCCGAAAAGGGTGTGGATATTGTTGTGCTTGACATGCCGCTGTTGGATACCCGCCGCCGCGATGAGGGCTTGACGGGGCTGTTCATATCCAACCTTGTGCTGCAAATTCTTTCATATGTTGCTCAAACGGAGTGCGAAAACATCCGCAGGCGGCAGGCGGAAGGCATTGCAGCGGCAAAAGAGCGCGGCGTTGCTTTCGGGCGGCACGCAATTGAGATCCCGCCGGATTTTCGTTCCCGTGCGGAAGAACTTGCACGAACGGGGATGAAAAGCGCGGATATCACGGCGGAGTTCGGCGTCAGCAGGTCGCTCTATTACCGATGGCTCGGCCGAACCGCACCGCAGCAGTCCGAAGCGGAGAACAGCCCGCCGCTCACCGAACCGCGTGACATGCAGAACGGCAAATTTCGGGAAATTTCACCCTCCGCACCGAAAAAGGAGTAAAAAATGTGCTTACTAAGAAAATATATTCTAAAAAATCGGCCTATTGTGCACAAAAGTACACTTTTGGAAACACTGCATCGAGAGCAGAACGGGGCTGAAAATTTGCAAAACCCGGCCGATTGACCGCATGTTTTAAATTTTCAAGCCCCTCAGTGCAATAGATTATACATCACAGGATGAACTCAAGTCAATCTCTTAAAGTGTACTTTAATACACGGCACGACCGTTGCACCGCTCACCGCGAACCGCTTGGAAAAAGCAAAGGAGGTCAAGCTATGGCGGCAATCACTTCGGTAATCAAATACGAAGGCGATAACAGCACCTTCATCTGGAAGCATCCTTGCGAAGATTTTAATACAACCACACAGTTGATTGTGCATGAATCGCAGGAAGCTATCTTCTTTCTGAACGGACAGGCACTTGATTTGTTCGGCCCGGGCAGACATACGCTGGAAACGCAGAACATTCCTCTGCTGCGGCGTATCATCAATATTCCCACCGGTGGCGAATCGCCATTCCATTGTGAGGTTTATTTCATTAATAAAACTGAACAAATGGCAATTCGTTGGGGAACGGACAGTAAGGTGCAATATGTAGAGCCTACTTACAAGTTCCCTATTTCTATTGGTGCCAGCGGTGAGATGGCACTTTCCGTTAACGATTCCAGAAAACTTCTTGTGAAACTGGTCGGTACGGAGCGTGTTCTTGATCGCCAGCAGTTGACTACTTATTTTCGCAGTATTCTGATGGCAAAGGTAAAAACTTACATTGCTCAGGCAATGCGTACCAATGCCATCAATATCTTCGAGATTGATGAAAACCTTGAGACATTTTCAGCAGATATCCAACAGCGGCTAATTCCCGATTTTCTTGATTATGGCGTGCAGCTCAAGCGCTTCTATGTTACTACGGTGGTCAAACCGGACGGCGATCCACAGTATGAAAAATTCAAGGAACTGCATTTCCGTCAGTACGCCGATATAGCAGAGGCAAAGCTTAAACAGCAGACCGATGTGATTCATGCTCAGACCGAAGCGCAAAAGGTTGTCATTGATTCGCAGGCACAAGCAACCAAGCGTATGCAGGAAGGATATACCTACCAGCAGGAACGTGGCTTTGATGTGGCGCAGGATGCAGCACGAAACGAAGCTGCCGGACAATTCTCTAATATGGGGATTGGTCTTGGAATGATGGCAGGTGTTGGCGGCACTGTAGGTAGTATGGTAGGCGGTGTTGTTTCGGATGCCTTTGCAGGTATGGGTGTTGTTCAACCCCAAACTGCTGCAAATAAATTCTGTGACCAATGCGGAGCAGAGTTGACGCCGGGAGCGGCTTTCTGTGATGAATGTGGCGCACAGCAATCGCCGTCTGATACTTGCGTGAAATGTGGCTTCAAGTTCATTAAGCCCGGTAAGTTCTGCCCGAAGTGTGGCACCAAGAGGGAGGGCTGATGATGAAAAAGAATAGCACAAAAGGATATGTAATCCTTGGAATTCTGTTCGCACTGATCAGCATCATCGCTTTTGCTGTACCAACAGTGAAAACAGCAACATTCTGGATTGCCTATGTATTCACTGCTGCTGCCTTTGCGGCGCAGATCATCATTTGGAGAACCGCACTCGGTAAGGAAACTCTCAAGAGCAAGTTCCTTGGATTTCCTGTCGTACACATTGGCATTGTATATACAGTCATTCAAGTAATTGCATTTGCCGTATTCATGTTCGTGCCGATGCTTCCTGCATGGAGCGTAATCGTGGTATGTTCCGTTATTGCCGGCGTTTCTGTGGTGTGTATGATTTCCGCTGATGCAGGGCGTAATGAAATTGAGCGAGTTGAAGCAAAGGTACAGAAGAAGGTTTTCTATATCCGAGAACTGCAAGCCGATATTGAACTGTTGGCAGATAACGAAACCAACGCCGATGTAAAAAAGGCACTCACACAGCTCGCAGAGAAAATCCGTTTTTCCGATCCTATGAACAACGAACAATTGGCGGATTTGGAAGACAAAATCTCCACTAAGATTGAAGAATTGAAAACCACTTCAAGTCAGTTGGAGATCATAACCGAACTCAATTCGCTTTTGGATGAGCGAAATAAAAAATGCAAAAACCTAAAGTAACATCGGGAGGAAAGAAAAATGAAACAATTAACTTGTGAAATGTGTGGTAGCACCGATCTGATGAAACAAGATGGCGTTTTTGTCTGTCAGTCTTGCGGAACTAAGTATTCTGTAGAAGAAGCAAGAAAAATGATGGTAGAAGGAACCGTCGATGTTACCGGCAGTACCGTTAAAGTGGATACTTCTGCTGAACTGGCTAATCTGTATCAAATTGCAAGAAGAGCCAAGGATGACAACAATGGTGCAAATGCAGCAAAGTACTACGATATGATTCTAGTGAAGGATCCTACTAGTTGGGAGGCTTCGTTTTATGTCGTATATTTTAAGGCTATGGAATGCAAGATTGCGCAAATCCGCTCCGCAGCTATTTCTGTGAGCAATTGCGAAGATAGTGTTCTCGCTCTAATTCGTGATCATGTAGCCGAAGAAAACCAAGAAGCCGCTGTTGCTGAAGTTGTAATGAGAAGCATTCGGATTGCAAACATGCTCGCAGGCGGTGCAAAAAGCCATTATGATGGAATTGAATCCGATATCAAAAGCAAATATACGCAAGAATATGTCGATAATGTTTGCGCTGCTAGAGATATCCTGTATACTTGTGGCTCACAGGTTGAACGCATCTTTGGTAATCAAACAGAAATTGCGCGGTATGCAGCCGATGCGTGGAAAGCAGGTATCGATATTCATTCCAAAGTTCTTCCTTATTTTGTTGACGAAGCTGGAAACAGGAGAGTGATGGCTTCTTATGCAAAGAAAATTGGAAAATATGACCCTGCATACGAAAAGCGATACACATACGCTGATAAAAAATCTCAGCTGGAATCAGAAATCTCCGCTCTGAAAAGAACAATCGCAAACACACGTACGGAGCCAAAGTGGAATGGAGTTGGCATTTTCTTTATTGTGGCTGGTGCATTCGTGATCTTTTTGGGTGTTATTCTAATTATCCTTGGTGCTGAAGGAGAGTGGGTGTTAGTATGTGGTGTACTTGCACTTGCATTCGGTATCTTTATTGGAAAGCCTAATATGAAGATTATTGAGAACAATCGCAAGACTGTAAGCGAAGCAAAAGCAGAGCTTGCTAAAAAAGAAGCAGAATTGAAGGAATTGACAAAGTAAATAAGAAAGGCAGGAGAGCGAATCCCCTGCCATTCTTCATGCGCCTCTCTTGGCTCTTATCAATGTACTCTTACTGATCCCTGTCATGGTGGTGATCTGGCGGTAGGTCTTGCCCTGTTCCAAGAGGGACAAAGCCAAAGCAATCTGCTCCGGCGTGAACTTCTTCAGTTTAAAACAGATTTTTGGGGATTTGCGACTGCACTTACAGTGTACTACCCCAGTCTGATTGAAAAAGTCAAAGCCAAAGATCCCGCATATGAGGCCCCCGTGTTAACTACTCCTGCATCTGGTGGCTGTTATGTTGCCACAGCAGTATATGGCTCCTATGATTGCCCCCAGGTCTGGACTCTGCGCCGCTTCCGTGACTACACTCTTGCCGAAACTTGGTATGGCAGAGCATTTATCCGTACCTACTATGCAATTAGTCCCACACTTGTTAAGTGGTTCGGACATACCGAGTGGTTCAAGAAAATGTGGAAGGGCAAGCTCGACCGCATGGTTGCCAATCTGAATGCGGAGGGTGTCGAAGATACTCCTTACGAAGATCGCAATTGGTAAAGAACTTGCGGCAAAGAAGTTTTACTGATATAATTTTACAATCAAGCACCCAATAGGTGTTTGAAATATATTAAGGAGGATCCAAAATGAAAATCTTAATGACAATAATTTTGGTGACTCTCTTAGTATTGTAGTGCTGGAAATGCATTACAAACATTAAGGGAGTCCCGACCCCTGATTGGGTAGATACTGTGATATAGGTTCTCAATGTTGTAAAAAACCTCTTGGCTCTTATAGCACTATTATTCCCAGTTTAAGGGCAGGTTCATAGCCTGGAGGCGTTGCCAGCATTGGTGACGCCTCGAATTTTTATATCCCTTTGGAACAAAGGGCGCACTTCTATACAGGGGAAAGCCCTGTATGTGCGCTCTGCGAGGCTTACAGCCCGGGCACTCGAATGTCCGGGCTGTTTTGCGTCACTCCGTTTCGAACAAGGGACTGCACCCCTTGCGACGTTTGCACGTTTATCCCTTGTGGACTTGCCGTCCGCAAACAGCATAAAATGCTGTTCGCCGCCAGCAAGTTTGGAAGCGACTAAAATGAATTTTATGGAACAAACAAATCGGAATTTTACAGACAGAAAAATTTGAACGTAAAGGGGCAATTATATGAATTACGAATGCAAAATAACGGTAGAGGATTGATCACCCTGATGCATGATTCCCCTCCCCCATTAACAGAACAGCGGGATTTCTTCCTGACCTCGTCCCTGCGGGCAACCGCGGGGGCGAGGTTTTTGTTGAAGGGTATTGCAAATCATGCAAAAAAAAGATAGAATAAGTGCAGAATCACGGGGGAGGGTTCAAAATCAGATGACAAACGGAAAAATACAGAAAGCAAAACGCGGATTTGCAGGACTTCTTGCTGCTGCAATCATTATTGCCGCAGCGGTTCTGTGCGGCTTTGTTCGGCCTGCGGCGGCGAGTGCCGAAACACTCAAGGTAAACACGGAGACGGTGCTTTTTTATGCGGATACGGCAGCGGCGGAGGCGGGCGAATCGGCAGACATCAATCTTTGCATTGAAGGCGAAGACTATCTTGCACATGCGCTTGCAGTCACGGTTTGGTATGATCCGGAGGCGTTGGAGTTGAATTCCGTGACCCGCGGCAGCGCGATAGATTGGGAAAACACGCTTAACCATCTGGACACATCCATGCCCGGCAGGATCAGCCTCGGCGTGCTGTACCCGGGCAATGAAGGCATGACGCAGGCAAACAACGGCATTATTCACACAATGAATTTTACCGTGCTTGCAGGCGCTGCGGAGGATTCCGAAATCCGTGTTGAAGTTAAGAAATTTAATTATATGATGACCGACGACGATCAATATCCCGTGCCGACGCAGACGCAAAGCGGGTGGATTTTCGTTGACAGCGGCGAATCGGATGTTCCCGGCGATGCGGACGGGGACGGCGTTGTGACGGCGGCGGATGCGCTGCTCGTGATGCGGTGCGCACTCGGAACGGCAGAGCTTTCGCCCGAAACTGCCGCGCTCTGCGATGCGGACGGGGACGGAAACGTCACGCTTTCGGACGCCGTGCTGATACTCCGTGCCGCGCTCGGATTGGGCTGAGAATTCGAATTTGAACAAAACGGATAAAATGCGAAAAAGCTCCGCACGGCCGAAATACCTGCTGCGGAGCTTTTTGTAATTGAAAATTTAACTGCGGAACGTTAACCGGGGCGTCAGCCGGCATGTTTTCGGTATGCACGGCATAAAGCGCGGGTTGCTTTTGAATTATTCATCCTCGGAATAGGGTTCGTCCTCGCTGACGGGAGCGGTTTCGTCATGGGCTGTTTCGATAAGGTCGCGGAGCTTCTTTTCGATTTCTTTGCAAAGCTCGGGGTTGTCGCGCAGGAAATTGCGTGCGTTTTCCCTGCCCTGTCCGATGCGGATATCGCCGTAGGAGAACCATGCGCCGGTCTTTGTGATGATTTTGTTTGCAACGCCCATATCGAGAATGGAACCTTCCTTAGAAACACCTTCACCGTAGATAATGTCGAACTCGGCAACGCGGAAAGGCGGCGCAACCTTGTTTTTAACGACTTTGATGCGCGTGCGGTTGCCGACGGGCGAATTGCCCTGTTTCAGCGTGTCGATTTTGCGGACGTCCAAACGGATGGAGGCAAAGAACTTCAGCGCCTTGCCGCCGGTGGTGGTTTCGGGATTGCCGAACATAACACCAACTTTTTCGCGGAGCTGATTGATAAAAATAACACAGGTGCGGGATTTTCCGACAACGCCGGCAAGCTTGCGCAATGCCTGGCTCATGAGCCTTGCCTGCAAGCCGACGTGAGAATCACCCATGTCGCCTTCAAGCTCGGCTTTGGGAACGAGAGCCGCAACGGAGTCAACAACGATAACGTCGATCGCGCCGCTGCGAACGAG
>ULPF01000348.1_pt1 | contig 15033 bp, 10 predicted proteins | sample 1953271 | NCBI WGS metagenome assembly ULPF01 (sample SAMEA4835622, study PRJEB28245) | human gut metagenome | biome: gut microbiome; material: fecal sample | place: Denmark | collected 2008
GGAATTGGCTATCAGCGAGTCACAGGAGAGAATGTCTGTGGTGGTCGAGGCCAAGGATGAGGCGGAGTTCATGGAATATTGCCACAGCGAGAACATTGAAGTAACCCATGTCGCCGACGTTACCGATACCGAGCGCATGAGGATGTTCTATGGTGACAAGATCGTGGCGGACCTTCAGAGAAAATTCATTGACAGTGCCGGAGCGAAGCATTTTGCGAAAGCCGAAATCGCCGCTGTTGAAGAGAAAAATCCATTCTGCAGAAAGGTCGAAGGAGAGACATTGAAAGAGAAGCTCCTGAACAACCTCAGCGATGCCAACGTGGTGAGCCAGAAGGGATTGATAGAGATGTTCGACTCTTCTATCGGACGTTCTACCGTGCTCATGCCTTATGGTGGAGAACTCCAGTTGACCGAGACGCAGGTTTCCGTGCAGAAGCTCCCTACAGACGGCTACACCGATACCGCCAGCATGATGGCATTCGGATTCAACCCGGTGATTTCCAAGTGGAGCCCTTATCACGGCGCCGCATATTCGATGGTCGAGGCTTGTGCCAAGGTCGTCGCTGCAGGCGGACGCTACGAGAAAATGAGATTCTCTTGCCAGGAATATTTCGAGAGAATGACCCACGATCCGAAGGTCTGGGGCAAGCCTATGAGCGCCCTCCTCGGTTCCCTGAAAATGCAGGTCGCTCTCGGCCTTCCGTCCATCGGCGGCAAGGATTCCATGAGCGGAACTTTCGAGCATATCAATGTCTCTCCGACACTTATCTCATTCGGTATCACCACGGTAGATGCCAAGAACGTGATTTCTCCGGAGCTCAAATGGGAAGGCAACAGGCTCTGGCTTGTAAAGCATACTCCGCTGAAAAACTATATGCCTGACGTGGAGCAACTGAAGAAGAACTGGGCGTTCGTTGAGGAACAGATTGCCGGTGGCAATGCCGTTTCAGCATGGGCCGTGGGCTTCGGCGGCGTAGCGGAAGGCCTCTGCAAGATGTCGTTCGGCAACTCCTTCGGTGTCGATGTCAATGTCCCTGAGGAAGACCTGTTCAACTACAGCTACGGTTCAATAATCCTTGAGACCGAATCCGACATCAAGTTCGAGAATGCGCAGTTCCTCGGAACTGTCACTGCCGGGGTCAATGATTCCCTCCGTATAAACAGCAAGAACATCCCTATGGAGTCTCTGCTGGAGAGTGCATTCGACCGCTATGAGAAGGTTTATCCTGCTACCAGCACACCGGATATGAAACGTCTCCTGCCTAAGGGAATGGAAGGTGTCAAACCGTTCAAGGCCAAGAAGATAGACCTTAAATACAAGGGCGAGAAAATCGCCGAGCCGGTGGCTTATCTGCCGGTATTCCCCGGAACGAACTGCGATTACGATACCGCCAAGGCATTCCGCAAGGCAGGTGCAAAGGTAAAGACAAGCGTGTTCCGCAACCTTACGGAGCAGGACGTCTTCGACTCCATCGACGAGATGAAGAAGAACATTGACGAATGTCAGATTCTGATGTTCTGCGGCGGATTCTCTGCAGGCGATGAGCCGGACGGAAGCGGAAAATTCATTGCCAATGTCCTTAACAATGAGAAGATTGCGGCAGCCATTGAGGCGCTTATCGCACGCGGCGGCCTGATTCTGGGTATCTGCAACGGCTTCCAGGCTCTGGTGAAATCCGGACTCCTGCCTTATGGACATCTCGGAACCGTCACCAAGGATTCTCCGACATTGTTCAGAAATGATATCAACAGGCATATTTCCCAAATAGCGTTCACCCGCGTGGCAAGCGTGAATTCTCCTTGGCTTGCCGGCATGAACATCGGTGACACTTACGCGATTCCTGTCAGCCACGGCGAGGGCAAGTTCGTTGTCAATGAGGAACTTGCGAAAGAATTGTTTGCGAATGGACAGGTAGCGTTCCAGTATGCGGAGCCGGTGGACGAGGGTGTTTCAATGCATTCTCCATATAACCCGAACGGTTCGTATTACGCCATCGAGGGCATCATCAGCAAGAATGGTCAGATTCTCGGAAAGATGGGCCATTCAGAGCGTTATGAGAACAACTTGTTCAAGAACATTGCAGCGAACCTGGAGCAGCCGCTCTTCGAAAATGCAGTCAAATATTTCAGAGGCGAATAATGAATAAAACAGAACTTATCCACAATGGCGTGTCCAAGAAAGTATATGCCACCGACGAGGCCGACAAGGTCATCATCGAATATACGGACACCATCACGGCTTACTATAAGATAAAAAGGGCGGTCATCAAGGATAAAGGCTTGTACTGCAATGCCATATCCAGTGAAATCTTCAGGATTCTTGCCAATGCCGGAGTGCCGGTGCATTTCATGGAAAAGCTCTCCGATACGGAGCAGGTATGCCGCAGGGTGGATGCCATTCCGATCGAAGTCATTGTCCGCAATGTGATTGCAGGTTCCATGGCACAGAGGCTCGGTATCGAGGAAGGTGTGATTCCTGCCAAGACGGTCATTGACCTTTGTTATAAGAATGAGGATTTGGGCGATCCTCTCATCAATGATTTCCATGCGCTTGCGCTCGGTCTCGTTTCGGAGAAGGAACTCGCTGAGATATACAGGCTTACGGGTAAGATCAATGATATTCTCGTGCCGATTTTCAAAGGCATCGGGATAACTCTGGTCGATTTCAAGGTGGAATTCGGGCGCTTGCCTGACGGCAGCATTGTCCTTTCTGACGACATTACGCCGGACAGCGCGCGTTTCTGGGATATCGAGACCGGAATGAAACTGGACAAGGACCGTTTCCGCCATGACAACGGCAAGGTCGGCCAGGGCTACAAGACTATTTATGAGCGTCTTACGGGCGCAGAATGTTAAAAGACGAACAGATGAATTGCGATAATATGAACCATCAGGGATTCGACGGACTTCATGAGGAATGTGGCGTGTTCGGCGTTTGGGGTGTACCTAATGCTGTGGAAGTCACATATTACGGCCTGCATTCCCTCCAGCACAGGGGTCAGGAAGGCTGCGGAATCGTTACTGTCAATGAAGAAGAACAGCTGCGCCGCGTCAAGGGCCTGGGCCTGGTGACGGAGGTTTTCAACAATGACAACCTTTCCACGCTTAAAGGCGATATGGCCATCGGTCATGTTCGTTATTCCACGGCCGGCGGCGGTGGCATCGAGAATGTGCAGCCGTTCATGTTCAGACATAATTCCGGTGATTTCGCATTGGCCCATAACGGTAACCTTGTGAACTCCGACCAGTTGCGCAGATACCTGGAGGACCGCGGAAGCCTTTTCCAGTCCACTTCGGACAGTGAAATCCTGGCGCATCTTATCAAGAAGAATCCTAATGAGAGGAAAATGCCGCGCATTTATCCGATTATGGAGGCATTGAACATGATCGAGGGCGCATTCGCCTTTGTCGTCATGACGCAGAGGAGAATTTATGCGTGCCGTGACAAATATGGTCTCCGCCCGTTGTCGCTCGGCAAGCTCGGGGACGGTTACGTGGTCAGCAGCGAGACTTGTGCGTTCAGTACCATCGGCGCCGAGTTCATCAGGGATATTGAACCTGGCGAAATCGTTACCATTGACCATCATGGTATCAGGAGCCGCCGTTATTCGGAGTATCAGCGTCATGCGATGTGCGCGATGGAATACATTTATTTCGCGCGTCCGGACAGTGATATCGAGAGCATGAACGTGCATACTTTCCGCAAGGAGTCCGGCAAGCTTCTGTTCAAGGAGTCTCCGGCAGATGCGGATATCGTAGTGGGTGTTCCGGATTCAAGTCTCAGTGCGGCAATGGGTTATGCGGAGGCTAGCGGATTGCCGTATGAGATGGGGCTTATAAAGAACAAGTACATCGGAAGGACGTTCATCCAGCCGTCGCAGGAGATGCGTGACAAGGGTGTGAAGATGAAGCTTTCTCCGGTGATGAGTATCGTGTCGGGCAAGCGTGTGGTGCTGATCGATGATTCCATCGTACGTGGTACGACTTCGCTCAGGATCGTGAGGATGTTGCGTGAGGCCGGGGCGACGGAGGTGCATGTGCGTATCGCGAGTCCGATGATCAAGTTCCCGTGCTTCTACGGCGTGGATATTTCGACTTACGATGAGTTGCTTTGCGCGCGGAGGACATTGGAGGAGGCGCGTCAGAAAATCGAAGCGGATTCATTGGCATTCCTTTCTGAATCAGCGCTTTATGAGGCTGGAAAAAGAAGCGATCTCTGCCTGGCCTGCTTCAGCGGCGTCTACCCGACCGCCCTCTATTCCTCCCTCGAAGATGCCAACAAAGATGGCAAGTTCTAGGGACCGAGGGGGAAATTTTTAAACATTGAAATGAAAAACATAAAATATTAGTGCTATGGCAGTAGATTATGAGAAGGCAGGCGTAAGCCTTGAAGCCGGATACGATGTGGTAAGACGTATCAAGAAACATGTGGCTTCGACATCGCGTCTCGGCGTGATGGGAAACATAGGGTCGTTCGGCGGAATGTTCGACCTCTCGGCTCTGAATATCAAGGAGCCGATACTCGTAAGCGGAACCGACGGCGTCGGAACCAAACTTAAATTGGCATTTGCAATGGACAAGCACGACACCATCGGCATCGATGCCGTAGCAATGTGCGTAAACGACGTCCTTGCACAAGGCGCTGAACCACTTTTCTTCTTGGATTATGTGGCAGTCGGCAAAAACATCCCTGAGAAAATCGAGGCAATCGTAGCCGGAGTCGCAGAAGGATGCCGTCAGGCCGGATGTGCCCTTGTCGGCGGAGAAACGGCAGAAATGCCGGGCATGTATTCCGACGGCGAATATGACATTGCCGGATACACCACCGGAGTTGTGGAAAAATCCAAACTCATTGACGGAACGAAAGTCAAGGTCGGCGACGTCCTCGTGGGCATTGCCTCTACCGGCGTACATTCAAACGGATTCAGCCTTGTCCGCAAGATTTTCGCAGATGCTGCACTTGACCTTCACAAGGTATATCCTGAACTCGGTGACAAACCGCTCGGTGAAGTAGCATTGACCCCTACCAGAATTTATGTGAAACAGGTCCTCGACGTCATCAGAAATTGTGACGTCCACGGAGTTGCGCACATTACCGGAGGCGGTTTCGACGAAAACATCCCGCGTATCCTCCACGAAGGACAAGGCATTCACGTGGAAGAAGGCACATGGGAGATCCTGCCGATTTTCAAATTCCTCGAGAAACACGGCAATATCGAGCATCGTGAAATGTTCAATATCTACAACATGGGTATCGGCATGGTTCTCGCCATGGATGAATCCGAGGCGCAGAAAGCCATCGGCATCCTGGCGTCCCACGGTGACAAGGCTACCGTCATCGGCCGCGTGACCGACAAGCCGGGCGTAGACATTGCATTGTTGTAAATATCAGATAATCAACTTATTATAAATATTGAAATGAAAGCTTTAATCAGCGTAAGTGATAAGACCGGCGTAGTAGAATTCGCCAAAGGTCTGGTCGCATTGGGATGGGAAATCCTCTCCACAAGCGGCACGATGAAACTCCTGAAGGAGTCAGGTGTTCCTGTAACAAGTGTAAGTGACGTTACCGGTTTTCCGGAAATCTGTGACGGCCGCGTAAAGACGCTCCATCCGAAAATCCACGGTGCGCTCCTCGCCCGCCGCGACATTCCTGAGCACATGAAAGAGTTGAAGGACAATGATATTGAAACAATCGACCTCGTGTGCGTGAACCTTTATCCGTTCCGTGAGACCATCGCCAAGCCGGATGTGACAATGGAGGACGCTGTCGAGCATATCGACATCGGCGGACCGTCAATGCTCCGCAGCGCTGCCAAGAACTGGGAGTCTGTTACAGTCGTTTGCAATCCTGCTGATTATGAGACTGTTCTTTCTGAAATCAAGGCTGGCGGCAACACTACCCGTGAGACCCGTCTGAAACTTTCTGCCAAGGCATATACACACACCGCAGAATATGACATGGCGATTTCCACATATATGCGTGCACAGGCAGGACTTCCGGAAAAGCTTTTCCTGGAATATGACCTGAAGCAGGAGCTTCGTTATGGTGAAAATCCTCACCAGGAGGCGAAGTTCTTCGCAAGCACCGTGAAGGAGCCGTTCTCTCTCGCAACCGCTGAACAGCTGAATGGTAAGGAATTGTCTTACAATAATATACAGGATGCCAATGCGACATTGAACATTGCCCGCGAATTTGATGAGCCGTTCTGCGTCGGCGTGAAGCACATGAATCCGTGCGGCAGCGCTACCGGCAAGACGATTGCCGAGGCGTGGAAGAAGGCTTATGAGGCTGACAAGACCAGCATTTTCGGCGGTATCGTGGCTGCGAACAGGGAGATTGACCTGGAGACCGCACAGATGCTGAAGCCTATTTTCCTGGAGATTGTCATGGCTCCGTCTTTCGCTCCGGATGCGCTCGAACTTCTCTGCTCGAAGAAGAATCTCCGTGTGCTGAAGGTGGATATGTCCAAGGACAATACCATCCGCAAGCAGTATGTGAGCATGAATGGCGGTATGCTGGTTCAGGACAGGGACATCAATACGAAGCCTGTCGCAGCTGACCAGTGCGTTACCGAGCTGAAGCCTACCGTGGAGCAGCTCTCCGACATGGAGTTCGCTTGGAAAATCGTGAAGCATGTGAAGTCCAATGCCATCGTGGTGGCCAAGGGCGGCATGACCTATGGCGTGGGTGCCGGTCAGATGAACCGCATCGGCTCTGCTGAAATCGCATTGAAGCAGGCTCAGAATACGTTGAAGGAAGAGGGCAAAGATATTATGACTGAGGGACTTGTGCTCGCGTCGGATGGCTTCTTCCCGTTCGATGATTGCGTGGCTCTGGCTGCTGAATATGGCATCAAGGCTATCGTTCAGCCTGGCGGAAGCATCCGTGATGAGGATTCCATCAAACTTGCCAATGAAAAGGGTATCACAATGCTCTTCACCGGTGAGCGCCATTTCAAACATTAGCAGATATGTCCGAAAACAATATCCCTCGCAGGGCGAAAGTCCTGGTGGTAGGCGGAGGCGGAAGGGAGCATGCAATCGTGGATGCCCTTTCACGTTCCTCACGCGTGGAAAAAATATATTGTGCTCCAGGTAACGCAGGCATTGCCCGTCAGGCGAAATGCGTTCCCCTGGAGGATACCCAGATTGACGAGCTCGCTGATTTCGCCGGTCAGGAAGGCATTGACCTTACCGTAGTCGGTCCTGAGATTTCTCTCGCGGCCGGCATCGTGGATGAGTTCGAGTCCCGCGGCTTGAAAATTTTCGGCCCGTCGAAGGCGGCTGCCCGCATCGAGTCCAGCAAGGATTTCGCCAAGTCGCTGATGGCCAAGTACAATGTGCCTACGGCGGCGTACCGCACGTTCTCCGATTACGGCGAGGCGCTGGCTTATGTCAATGCCGGTAAACTTCCGGTTGTGCTGAAGTATGACGGCCTGGCTGCCGGCAAGGGTGTCGTCGTGGCGGAGACATTGGAACAGGCCGACGAGGCGTTGAAGGATATGCTGCTGGACGACAAGTTCGGTCACGGCAGGGTAGTGGTGGAGGAGTTCCTCACCGGTCCCGAGTTCTCGCTGCTGTGTTTCGTGAATGGTTCCGAGGTGGAACCGATGGTGTTGGCGCAGGATCATAAACGTGCCTTTGACGGTGATGAGGGGCCGAATACCGGTGGCATGGGTGCATATACTCCGCTTCCGTTCATTACCGAGAAGGATGAGGTTTATGCGCTGGAGCATGTCATGAAGCCTATCGCGTCCGGCATGGTTTCCGAAGGAATTCCGTTCAAGGGTGTCCTCTACGGCGGTCTGATGAAAACTCCTGACGGCATCAAGGTCATCGAGTTCAATTGCCGTTTCGGTGATCCTGAGACTGAGGTGGTTCTGCCGCGTCTTGAGTCTGATATTTTCGAGATTTTCTGGAATGTGGCGAATGATATCCCGATGCCCGTGACCAAGTGGTCTTCCGATGCCGTAATGGGTTTCGTCATGGCGTCCAAGGGCTACCCGGGTTCCTATAAGAAGGGCTACGAGATTACCGGCGTGGATGAGGTTCTCAATGACCCGTCCGTGCGTGTCTATCACATGGGTACGTCGCTCAAGAAGCTTGGAGGGGGCCACGAGGCTTTCGACAAGGCAGGTCATTCGCTTGTCACCAACGGCGGCCGCGTCCTCATGGTCCTGGCTTCTGCACCGGATTTGAAGTCGGCTCACGACAAGGCTCTTTCCGCTGTCGAGCGCATCGGCTGCGAGAATTTGTTCCACAGAACGGATATCGGCCACTGGGCGCTGTGATGTGGCTGGGTTATCTCAAGTTCAGGGATGAATTTCTGAAAGTGGATCACGGCTAATGGAAATGCTTGTTTTTCAAATTATTTGCTATATTTGACGAAAACGTTAATATTATGAAGTGGTTGCGTAAAATTTTCAGATGTCGTAAGAAAAGGCGTTATTATACAGATGAAGAACGCTTTAGATTATTTATAATATCTCAGTGTATGTTTCATCTTTAGTGTTGAAGACATTGATTTGGGTACAATGCTGTGAACTCCGGATCATTGGCGACAATTCTGAAAGTGAAGTCGCAGCCGTCTTGTCGAAATTTTGCTCGCAAGGGCTACCAGGCGGGACGCGGCCACGGATGGATTTGTAACCCATTGATAATCAGATATTATTTTAACAGCAGCGTGGAAACGCGGCCTATTTTTGGCCACGTTTCCACGCTCTGTTTTGTAACTAATTGAATGTCAATGTCTCCCGAAACGGGTCGTGGCCGCGTCCCGCCAGCTGCGTGGGGCTACTTCGCCAGATCGTTTCTTCCCGCCAACGTGGTGAACGAAACCGGCTTGACGTGGTGAACGAAAAATCTCGATATTGGAGAATGGAAATCGACCAACGTGGTGAACGAAAAACCTCGATATTGGAGAATGGAAATCGACATAAGTCTGGATGACCACCCCTTGGGGCGCTGTGTGATTCCTGCTTTTGTTCCGTCTAAAACGTTTTCGCGGAACAAAACACATCATAGATCTCACTTGGTTCCACTTAAAACGTTTTCTTGGAACAAAATGCCTTATGAAGTGCACTTGGTACCACCTAAAACGTTTTCGCGGAACCAATTAGCTGGTCTCGGCGGCACATGCTACCTACATATTGGCCTGCACACTATTTCACGACAGAAATCAGCGGCTTGGTGAGCGCCTCGCGGAGCTGGGTGTCGTAGCGGAGACGCACCTGGATGCCCGCCTCCTGGTAATAATAACGCACTGCGATTTCCTCCTCGATAAACGGAACTATTTCAGACTTTTTCAGAAGGAGGAACTGTTCCTTTTCCATGTTCAGGCCCTTCTCCAGGGCATCCAGCTGCGATGCCATGGACTCAGCCATGCCATCCTTCACCAGCTCCTTCTTCATCTGGTCGAACCACGTCTTCGCGCTTGAACGGTAATCGAAATCCTGCCCCTTCGCGTATTCCACGAAATCAGCATAATCCGCATCTGTCAGGTGAAAATCCTCCAGCGCCGGAATGCTCTCATGCTTGCGCGCATACTCGAGAGAATATCTGTCAATGATTCCGTTCAATACCAATGAATATACTAGTCTGCTGTATTCTTTTACGGACAATGTGTCATCAGGTGTGATGCCGCCGCCGTCACGGACCGGACGACCATGTGCTGTGTAGAACTTATGTGTCAGAGAATCAGGGATATGTCCCACGCTTCCATCCTCGTTTCGATGGCTGTAGTCGATGGCCTGGATACATCTGCCGCTTGGAGTGTAATACTTGGCAGTAGTGACTTTCAGCTGTCCGTTGTAAGGAAGCGGACGGACACTCTGAACCAGACCTTTGCCATACGTCCTGCGACCCATGATGGTCGCCCTGTCCAGATCCTGGAATGCGCCGGAAACGATCTCGGAAGACGATGCCGTGCCGGAATCAACCAGCACAATGATAGGGATTTCGGTGTCTACAGGCTCTGTAGTGGTGCGGAATTCCTGACGTGGAACATTGGCATTGCCCTTGGATGAAACCACGAGCGAACCCTTTGGCACGAAGAGCGAAACGATGTTCACGGCCTCGTTCATGAGTCCGCCGCCGTTGCCGCGCAAATCGAGCACCAACTGCTTCATTCCCTGCTTCTTGAGCTTGAAATAAGCATTGCGCACATCGCCTGAAACATTCTCGGTAAATCCGGTCTGAAGAATATATCCCGTCGTGTCATTGATCATGCCTGCGTACTCCACATCCGGCAGGTGGATGCGCTCGCGGACCACCGTAACTTTCACTGTGTCACCGGCCTGCCATCCTTCGCCGCCACGGAGTTTCTTTACGCTGAAGACCACCGGCGTGCCAGGCTTGCCCTTCATTCTGGAGGTCGCCCCGCCTGCGTCCAGACCGGTTACGCTCACCCCGTCGATCGCCACGATTTCATCACCGCACTTCAGCCCTGCCTTGTATGCCGGAGAATTCATATATGGCTCATTGATAACGACATTGCTCTCTTTCGTAGGCTTGTAGATGATGGCGCCGATTCCGCCGTAGGTCTTGCCCAGCATGAACTCGAAATCCTCATTGTCCTCCTCGGGAACATACATCGTGTACGGGTCCAGGTCCGAAAGCATTGCCTCGATACCGGCCTTTTCAATGCGGTCGAGCGGAAGCGAGTCCACGTACGAACGGTTCAATTCCTTGAGTATGGAGTTCTGGATTTCGACCCATTGTCCCAGTTTGAAATTCTTCGACTGCCCGAAGGCCGGCGCCGCAGCTATGGTCAATGCCGCTGCCGCAACCACTAATTTATTGTATTTCATATTTTTATTGTTTCAATGTCTTTTCGCCCCGCGGGACAGCATTGTCCCGAAGGCATCGTCCTTATCGTGCAAGTCCTATGCCATCGGAGCATTGTACAAAAATACGAAAAATAATGAAAAACGCCCCTCGGAAATTTCCGGGAGGCGCGATATCGTCTATATCTGTAAAATATTACAGGTTAGCGTTTTCTTTTTTCCAGTCAGCAACTGCAGGAACAATGCCGAGTTCTACGATCTCGTCACGCATCTTGCAGAGGTGAGCGTAGGAAGCGTCGAGAGAAGCGAGCTCTTCAGCTGTTCCCTGAGGCATGACATAGTGGCAACCGGTAGCATCGATTGTGGTAGGCATTGCCATCATCACGTTCTGATACTTCTCGTTGTTTACGTATGTACCTGCAGGCAGTGTGAACGGAGTGCCGCCCATAGCAGCCTCGATCATCTTCACTGCGTTGTAAGCAGGGCTCTGGAATGAAGAACGGCCACGGAGCTTGATGATAGCTGAACCGCCCTGGATGGTGTTCTGTTTGATTTCAGCCATCTTCTCAGCAGAAAGACCCATCTCTGAGAGAGGTTTGCCGTCGATCTTTACCTGAGATGCGAATACTGCCATCTGCTCGCCGTGTCCACCGTATGTGTGTGCTCCGGTAACAGAGCTCTGAGGAACACCGAATTCCTTGGCAAGGTTGCTCTGGAGACGGGTAGAGTCAAGAGCTGCAAGTGATGTGAGCTGCTCCGGCTTCAGACCTGAATGGATAAGAGCGGTGAGAGCGGTAACGTCAGCAGGGTTGAAGATAACTACAACATGCTTTACGTCAGGGCAATACTTCTTGATATAGTCACCGAACTGAGCGGCGATCTGGCAGTTGCCTTTGAGAAGATCCTCACGGGTCATACCCTCTTTACGAGGAGCACCGCCTGAAGAAATGATGAATTTAGCGTCCTTGAAAGCTACTTCAGGATCTACGGTCCAAGTGATGTTCGCACCCTCGAAACCGCAGTGATACATTTCCTCTGCTACACCATGAACACCTGGCTCGAAGATATCGTAAAGGCAAATGTTTGGAGTAAGCCCAAGCATAAGGGCAGTCTGAGCCATGTTGGAACCGATCATTCCGCCGGCACCTACGATGGTCAACTTCTCATTAGTCAAATACTTCATAATAAAATGTATTATTTATTTATACGTTTCTTTCAATTCCACAAGTCTGCCGACTTGCTGAGTTTCGGCACGAATTCGAAAGTTTGTCACTCGCCCGGAGGGTGTAAGCCCCACGCACTTTTTTCGTATACGTTACCCTCTTCCTAAATCCCTCCCCTCGGGGAAGGGACTTACCTTCGCCCGCCTGGGCTCAAACATCGGTGTTTCGTATACGAAACCTCTTTCAATTCCACGCAAAGGTAACAATTTCGGTTGATAATTGTTCGTCTGCGGAGTATTTTCACTGCAAAAGTTCAGCCATAGCGGCAATTCTGTATGATGATTTGCTGATTTTTTGTGCAGATTCGATTTTTGTCGCTTGTCCGAAGGCTGCAGGCCCGACGCGTTTGTTCTCCACGTTGCATTCGGCCTGAATCCCCGGTCTCTAGAAAAGGCCGTAAAGTTCCGAGTCAATCTTGTCCGTAATCGATGCAAAATCCTCCGGACGATTCTGGAAATCCAGCCCGTCCGCATCGATGACCAATACCTTCCCCGGGTACTCGGCAATCCATTTCTCGTACCTTTTGTTCAGTCCCTCAAGATATTCTATTTCAATGCTTTTTTCATATTCGCGTCCACGTTTCTGTATTTGTGAAACGAGATGTGGAACGGAAGATTTCAGATAAATCAGGAGGTCCGGCGCCTTTACGAGTGACATCATCAGGCGGAACAATTCCATATATGTCTCGTAGTCTCGGTCCGAGAGGTTCCCCATTGCCTTGTTGTTCGCCACGAAGATATATACGCCCTCGAAAATCGTGCGGTCCTGGATGATGACATCATCGGAATGGGAGATTTCCAGAACATCCTTGAAACGCTGCGTCAGGAAATAGACTTCCAGGTTGAAAGACCATCTCTTGATGTCCTTATAGTAATCTTCAAGATAAGGATTGTATGTAACCGCCTCATACTTAGGCGTCCAGCCATAATGTTCCGACAGCATACGGGTCAATGTCGTCTTGCCGCAGCCGATATTTCCTGCTATTCCAATGTGCATATCATGAAAGTTTCTCGTTTTGCAAAATTACGCTTATTTTTTAATTTTGCATAGGGCGTGCCGCTTTTAAGTATTGCGCGCTTTCTTATTGTGATTTTGGTAAGAAACTATGCTGAAGATATTGACATTTACTTTCAATTCTTTTGGGGAGAATTGTTCATTGGCTTGGGATGAAACAGGCGAAGGCGTCATCATTGACCCTGGTTTTTACAATGATTCGGAGGCGCAGGCCTTGTTCGGGAAGATTGCCGAGAAGCAGGTGCGTCCTGTCATGGTGCTGCTGACGCACGGCCATTTCGACCATATTTTCGGGGTGAAGGAGTGTGCTGACAAATATGGCATTCCGGTCTACATGAACCAGGAGGACAATTATGTCCTTCAGCATAATTTCAGCCAAGTTTTCGGCCTGAAGGAGCCGGACACGTCCTTCTCCACGCTGCCGCTGGAGGATGGGCAGATTATCAAGTTCGGCAATACTGAGTTTCAGGTGATTACCACTCCTGGACATACTCCGGGCGGCGTGTGTTTCTACGACAAGGCTGACAAGGTGGTCTTTACAGGTGACTCTCTTTTCGCCGGCAGCATCGGCCGCACAGACCATCCGGGCGGCGATTATGACAAGTTGATCGTCTCATTGATGGATAAGCTCATGGGTATTCCCGGTGACGTGACCGTCTTTCCGGGCCATGGCCACAACACCATGATTTCCGACGAGCGCACCCACAATCCTTTCCTCCAGCCGTTCAACGAACCCGACACGGATCATCTCGACTGGGACGCCGACGGCATCGAACTCCACGGCGGCGAGGCGTAGTGATTGTTTGGCTGGCCCTTTCCATCTCGGCCCAGGCGTCCATGTCTCCAGAGGCTCCACTTCCGCCGTGGCCGTGCTGATGTGACCGTTTCCCGTTTTTGTTCCAGACTTGCCCGATATCTGCCAGTCCGAAAGCGTCTCCAGTGTTACCCACGACCGTTAGGTGCGTGTCTCATGGCATTGAGTCGGGACGCGGCCACGCCCTGTTTCTGGAGACGTTGATTTACAATGAGTTATAAAACGGGGCGTGGAAACGTGGCCAAAAAAAGGCTGCGTTTCCACGCCTGGGTTAAAATGGTATCTGATTATCAATAAGTTACAAAACACCCCGTGGCCGCGTCCCGCCACGCGCCGGATTATTGTTTCCGGGGATACCTGCCTAGTATTCCTGACAGGAGATCCGGGGGCAATGAACTGATCCGTGCTGCCCTGGAGGTGGTCAGACGATACTTTTTGACCAGATCGGCTGCTGCGATACACCTCCTTTCGATGGACAAGCTCTTGTAACTGCTGCTGAACCGGTTGATACTGATTCCCTCTAGGGACTGATATAACTCATCATCCCTGAACTTCACTGATTTCAGGATTCCGGAATCGGTTTCATATTCGACATCGTTGTTCTTGGAAAGGTAGAAGGAAAACTGTCTCGGATTGTTGAAATACTGTTCCATTTCATGAACTTTGACATATTGTCCGGGGAAGACCAAGTTATTGTCGTCAAGAACAAGGTCCTGAGGCAGAAGGACTTTCGAGGAAAAAAGTTCACGTTGCATGCGGATGCTCAGCGATGACAGCTTCCTTCCTGACGGAAGACAATGATTATCATTGAAATACATGCTTGCGGATGACCATAGGTATGCCGTGGGGATTACATTCATGCCGGCAGCCATTGGATTCCTCAAAATGTACCCGCATACGCCGCGCAAATAGTCGGTGTCAGCTATATGCTTGATGCTCAGGTCAATGTCTTCGGAATGTTTGATCTCCGAATAGACCTTTTTAATTGCCGCAAGCCTTCTCTGGAGATATGCCTTGGCAAATTTTTTCACGTCGAGGTATTCTCCTCGTAGAAGAAAATGGAAGTGGTTGTTCATCAGGCAATAGGCATATATCTCAATGTCATATTTCAATGAACACACGAGAATGTCATTTACTCCTCTTACAAAATCGGTGTCGCTTCTGAACATGAGTGTCTCATACGTTCCGGAAGAGC
>ULPF01024074.1_pt1 | contig 14225 bp, 9 predicted proteins | sample 1953271 | NCBI WGS metagenome assembly ULPF01 (sample SAMEA4835622, study PRJEB28245) | human gut metagenome | biome: gut microbiome; material: fecal sample | place: Denmark | collected 2008
ATTAATCTCAGGAAGAGTTCTATCGAGAAAGATATAGACAAGACTAATGATAAGATAGCTGTTTGCAATGAGAAGATCGCCCAGAACCAGATACTTCACAATAAGATGAAGATCATGCAGGATTATTCAAACTATGTTACATCAGCAAATGCAGCTCTTGAAACACTTCCGGTCGTGTCAAGTGAGATGTTTGACGATATCAAGGAAGCTCTTGGTTCCTTCAAGTATGAAGGCTTTACATATAACCTTGAAGCTGGTACAGTAACACTTACTAAGGTTGAGCTTGATGATCAGTCAGATGTAAAAACAGCAATCGATGCCCTTGTAGGTACAGGACTCTTCCAGGAAGATGTAGGATACAACGGATATTCGATCGGTGAAGACGGCAGCTCAGGCGTAACGCTTGATTCGCTGACACTTTACCTTAAAGAAGAGGGCGAGGGTGAATAATTATGAAGTTGAATTATCGTGATAAAATGATTTTGATAGTAGTATTCGTACTGCTTATAATTGTTGCAGGTTTTATGCTCTTTATTAAGCCTGCCATTGATGAGTGTAGTCAGGCAAGCAGTGATCTGGAATCAGCAAAGGTACAGCTCAGCGAGCTTGAAGATCAGGTAGACAAGGATAAGAACCTTGCCGCTGAGATTCAGACACTTTATACAAGCACCTCACAGGTCGCAGCTAACTTCTATGATTATCAGGTAGCATACAAGGCTACTGATAAGGTTCGTGAGCTTTTTAATGTTGATGATGTAAAGATCAAAAACTCCAATATGACTATTTCATCATACGGCAGCACAGTTCTTTCGCCTTTTGCTTATGAGTCAACAGCAACAGCTACTGATTTTGACACTAAGGTAGATGAATACAATAATGCAAGCACAACTGATTCATCAGCTGCAGACGCAAACACAGATGAAAATGCAGCTGATACCAATGAAACAGCTGCACAGACAATAGGTTACTATAGCCTTAACATTCAGTTCAAAAGCTCGCTTTCAGGTTTCAAGAATTTTGCTGACAACCTGACGACAAACAACGAAAAGAGCATGGTTATCCAGAATGTTAACATTGAGAATGTCAACGAAAGCGAGATCTCAGGCTCTATGACACTGAATATGTACGTTTTGAAGAAGCTTGCTGATCCTTCTGCCAGCTAAGAGAAAACTATTTGGTAGGATAAGGAATATTTCTTATCCTGCCAATTAGTGCTATATAATGATTAAAAATTTTATATAAGTAATCAACCTGTGTAAAATGAAAAAAGTATAGCATAAGTGATAATAAAACTAAGAAAGGTGGTTAATATGAAGAATACTCCGAAGAGGAAACAAAGAAACAAACCCGGAGTTGTGCTTTTCACAGCGGTTGCTGTCATGCTCATGCTGTCAATACTTTTGACTGCAACTGTTTCTTTTGTTTCGGTAAATAGGACAAAAACAAATGATAACTATAAGAGCAAACAGGCTTATCTGACAGCTTCATCTACTCTTGAAAGCTTTATTAATCAGATACAGACTGATACTGCTCCAACCAATGACCCTACTGCAAAGGCTCAGCAGAAAAAGGCCATAGATAACCTTAAAAAGCTAGCAAGTGCTAATAGCGGAAAGGGTACAACTACTAATGTCAGCTATAATGGATCAAATGGTAAAAGCGATAATATCGGTACTACCAAGATAACTGTAGCACAAGAGGGCACAAGTGCCAAATACATCGTTGTTACCTGTGAAACTACTTATCTGGGAAAAACTGAGAAGGTAGCAGCTCATATTTCCACGCACCCAGTTCCAAAGCCTGCCGAGTATACAAATACTATCGAGCTTGTTGGTAACGGCGGCGCAGGTTACGATAACCTTAACGTTATCGGTGATATGGCTGGTATCAATAATACCACTGGTAAGATTTATAGATTTACAAACAATACCAGTATCTATGGTTCTTATCTTATGTATGGTTCTTTGGAGGTTTCAACTCAGCCTCTTATCATGCTCAAGCCTAGTCTTGTAGATGAAAAGCAGGGTTCAACTGTTACAATTTCTGAAAACCTTGATGTTTCAAATGAATTCCACATTAACTCCACAATGGCAAGAGCAGACGGATATAACTATGTTAATATCGGTCAGAAGCTCTCTACTTCAAACCATATGGACGTTGGTTCTTCAGGTTTTGATGTCGATTTGTTCTGTTGTGAAGCTAACATCGGCGGAAATGACTATACACAGTATGGTAACTTCTACGTTTATAAGGGCGCAGGTGCTTATAATGGTGATGCAACTTTTGGTGCAAATGGTCAGACGATCAATGGCTCTCTCTATGTCGAGGGTGATCTTAATGTCACAAAGTCACTTAAGGTAACAGGCTCTGTATATGTTACCGGCACTATCACAGGTAAAGATAAGATCGTCTGCACGGCTTCAAATATTCATGAAGGAGCTGTTCTTAGCAAAGCAGGTCGTGACGCAAAGCCACAGATACCTGTATCTGCTGATGCCTATGTATATTATCCGGAAGATTTCTTCATGAGCAGTGATACTAATGTGACAACGATCTCTGATAAATATCAGGCTTTCTATGATGGCTCAAACACTAAAACTTTCAATACCTTTGCAAGTGATTGGACTAATGTTGACTACACGCTTACTGAGCTAATAGACCTTACAGGAACAGGAGCTAAGACTCCAGTTACAAGCCGCTACAAATTGAGAATAACATCAAGCTGTACATGGGCAAAAGATCTTTCGTTCAATGATTATGGCAATGGTTCAAGGATCCTCGTTGATGTTTCTGATTCTTCGGGTGATATCGTTATAAGACTTCAGAATGGTCTTAATCTTGGAGCAGAATGGTCACCTGTAATAGTTGTTAGAAATCGTTCAACTATAATTGATACGACTACAGGTGACAGAAAATACAACTGCTATTTTGTTTCAGACTCAGGCAGTGCTATTACACTTAATGGTATCGACTCAGTAACAGGCAAGTCACAGCATTCAGGCTCTAGTGCTTGTAACTATAGCTTTAAGGGACTTAAGGTATTTGATTATGATACTTACGTTCGTATGTTTGATTCTTCTGTTCTCAATAATACAAAGGGTAACCCTGGCTTACCACAGAGCGGCTTTGTTCTCAACCCTACATCTGTAGATGTTGCAGGCTCTTACAGACCGAAAAACAGCAGCATCATCTTCCTGTTTGGTGAGAACACAACACTTAACGCTACAGATCAAAGCTTCTTCCAGGGCTCATTCTATTCACCACAGGCTATCGTTAATATCGCAACAAGCGGTCTTGGCGGACTTGTGGTAACAAACTCAGCAGGCGTAAAAATGACCGTTCAGTGCTGTGCGGTCGGCGTAGTTATCGCAAACAGCTTTGGTAACGCCAATACAGCGTTCTATGTATACACTAAGCCTTCAACTACTTCTGTAATGCAGAATGCGAAGGGCGGTAAGGACGATTCAGCGTTCGGATATACTCTTGACAGATATGATCACTATTAATTGAAAGGAGTATACTCATGAAAAAGAACAGCAAAAATAAAAAGGGTATGACTCTTGTAGAGGTCATCATAGCAATGGCACTTTTGTCAGGTATGTCAGCTATGCTTGTTACAGTTGCTGTAGCGGCAAAAAAACAGAATCTTGAAAACTACTACCGCAACAATGAAATGTATACTCAGGCAGTAAATGCCGAGCAGTATAATGATAACAAGACCGTCAATATGAACGAGTTGAAGGTAAACAAGTTCTCTTCAAGTGGCAAAACTACAAATGAGTTTGCCCTTGAGGCAGACTTTGGAAGCGGTATAAAGTTCAATACTACAGCCTATGGCTTTAAAGCAAAGCTTAATAATATTGATGAAGACGCAGGCTATCAGCTCAAATTTCTTCAGGGTAAGGACATAAACATTACGCCTAATCCTGAAAAGAGCGTTTACTGGGTAAAGTTTTATAACAATTCAGGGGCAGATATGAATTTCTATGCTCTTACGCCTGAGCTTACAGGCGGAAAGTTCTTTGATGTAAATAATAACTCATCAGGAAATTCACTTCTTATCCCTATCGGTGACGGTGGAAATCAGCAGTTTGGCGTTGTGCTTTCAGGCGTAACAGGAAGCGATTATTTCGGCTTCTCACAGTCATCTGATCTTTACAGCAGCACTCCAACAGCCGATGCAGCTGCATTTAAGATCACAGATGCGACCTTTGACCATTATCTTGAAAAAGATGCGTCAGGTAAAGCTACAGGTTATGTAGTTATCCATTATATGGGTGGCTCTGATTACAAAAACCAGGCTGAATATGACGATGCACAATCAACACCATAAGGAGGGAGGATCTTGAAAATGAATAAAAACCGCAAGGGTTTTACCCTTGTTGAGCTTATCGTTGTGGTAACGATTTTCGGCGTGATCCTCGGAGCTATCCTTAATATGATCAAACCTGCAAATAACGTTTATCATGACGCTGATGCAACAATGGAAAGCAATGTCATAGGTTCAGGTCTTATAGACTATCTTGATGATGAGCTTAGATATTCGACCAATGTTCTTGTGCTTAAAGATTATATTGGTGTGCCTGATGTTTCAACCTCTGGTACTATCGGTGAAAGCGGTGTGACCTATTCAAATTGTATCGTTATTGACAATAATAATCTTCGTGGCTATAGTCTGAAAAACTATTCAGGCAACGACACGGATACAGCCGCAAAGAGAATGGGTGCAAAAGGCTGTATCCTCAATGTAGGTAAGGTAAATACAGAGGGCTTAAACTTTAATAATTCTGCTGTTGCAAGAGGCGTTGATTTTTACGACAATTATAAGTTTGATATCGGTGCAAGTATCAGCAATATTGAGGAAATGCGTACTCTCGACGTTTCTCTTACAGCCTATCAGCCAACATATGAGAACGGAAGCTATACTTTTACGAAAACAAAGTATAAAAAGGACGCAGCAGTAAATCTCACAAATATTAACATAGATGAAGGCGATTCATACAATGTTAATGACTATAAAGATTTCTCTGTAGCTCCTGATTATGTCACATATCCTCAGGCAACTACTGCTCCTGCAGGTTGCACAGCTCAGCAGGAAAAGTATTACAGCCTTGACGCTTCAAACACATATACTTATATTTTCTACGATAAGACAACAGTTTCAAGTTCAAAAACATACAGTGTAAAGTTTATCTACTCTGCAAGCGACCCTGATTCAACGCTTCGTGGTAAACAGATAGATACTAAGTCGGTCAAGGCAGGCACACTTTATCAAACGCCGCCAACCATGGCAAAAAGAACAGGCTATGGCACACCTTATTGGGTAGACAGCAAGAATAACGTTGCTGATTTTACAACAGGCGTAACAATAAATAAGGATATGGTATTCTCCTGTGTTTATCCGCCTGTTGCACCGAAAGCCCAATTTAATGTAACGTTTGAGAATATCAACGGTTCTACATTTACAACAACAAAAGTCTATGATGGCGACTTTGCAAATGACCCTGGAATTCCAAGTGACATGGATACTATAAAACAAGATTTTGTTAAGTGGGTATACAAAACAGATAACTCAAAGGGTCTTACTGATGTTACTATTACAGATAACTCAGTTGTTTTCGTTCCAGTTGTACAGAACAAGCATAAGGTTGAGTTTAAATTAAACGGTTCTTTAATAAATGCCTCAACTATTTATGTTTCTGATGGACAGTATGCAACTTATCCAGGGGCTACCCCTGTTTCGTCGGACGCTGATAAGATATTTGGCGGTTGGGTCGTAGAAGGAACAAATGATGATATATCTACTAAGGTTATAACATCAGATACTGTTTTTGTGGCAACCTTCATTTCAAAACCGACAAATGATTTGTACGTTATCAGCAGTATCGCAAGAAAAATCAATGATGGTGAGATAGACTATGATATAACAATACAGAATAATGGTTCTGATGTTGTAAAGATCTGGTCTTTAAGTGCTAATGTTGGTTTTGCATTTGATCAGATGCAGGCGGATTGGAGATTGAAAATTCCAAATGATAAGGTTTGCGAATTTACAACGAACAATGATTTGAATAACCCACCAAACTGTGTATTTATTCCAGCGGGTGGAACCGTCACAGTTACGTTGTACTTTAAGAAGTACAACGATCCAAAGTATACTGAGGATCTTTCAAAGTATTCACTGAACCCATCTGATATTACAATATCTAAGGTACAGTAATTTCTTTTCTCAATCAGACCCCCTCCACGGGTCTGATTGCTGAAAAAATCCCCTTAACAGAAAACTTCTATTAAGAGGATTTTTTGAGCAAAAAAAATTCCGCAGTATCAAACTGCGGAATTTGTGCAATTATCTTATTATCAGCATTGCTTCGTTCATCATCTCGTTAAGACCAGTAAAATCCATGTACCATGAACCGATCTGCTCTGAGTACAAAGCTGCAACAGCAATTCCTATGGAGAGATATGGACCAAATGCAAACACTGAATCACCGCTGCGGTGCTTCTGGATAAGTCCACCGATCGAGCCTGTTATCAGTCCGATAAGAAGTGCTACCAAAGCACCCTGCATTCCGAGAAACAGCCCTGCGGCTGCCATGAGATATACATCTCCCATGCCCATTGCTTTCTCATGTGTGATAAGACAAATAATAAGCAAAGGCACGCTCACAATGAAAAATCCGATCAAGTGTGATTTAAGCGTAAGTCCCGTCTGATCTTTGCAGAAAATGTATTCCGCAACACCAAGCAAACCTATGAATATCACAACATATGTGTTGATAAGCTGTGTGTCCCAGTCCATGAAGAATACAACGATAAGAGCAGAGAATAACAGACAGACAAGTGCTGCACGAAGCGGATTGAAAATTCCATTAAAATGGTAGAATACCCATAAGTAGAGCAGTGCGTTCAGCGTTTCAACTATAGTGTATCTTGCCGATATCTTTGCACCGCAGCTTCGACACTTTCCACGAAGTATGCACCAGCTTACTATCGGTATCAGGTCACGCCGTTTGATCGGCTCACCGCAAGTCATACAGTGAGAATTTCGCTTGATAAGACTTTCATTTTTCGGCAATCGGTATATGCAGACGTTAAGAAAACTGCCTATGCACGCTCCGAAGATGAACACAAATACATAAATGATTATGTATGATAAGGTTAAATTATCCACAGTGATCCTCCTTTGGATTCATTAGTTAATATATTAATTTTATCATACTTTCATGAAGATTACAATAGATAATATGATTTTTTTGCGGTTTTTGCACCGCAGCAGACGTTTCCGCAGCGTCGGATCCCTAAATCAATGCGGAGGATTGGAGTAATATATATGAGAAACGGCCCTATCGGTCAGTATCTGGTACAGAAAGGTCTTATAACTGAAGAACAGCTTCAGGAAGTCCTTGCCAAACAGAAGGAGCAAAAGGGAAGACTTTTTGGTGATGTCATTATTGACATGAAGCTCGTTACCGATGTTCAGTTCTGTCAGGTCCTCGCCGAGCGACTGAATGTGTCCTATATCGACCTTGATAATACTGAGCTTATGCCTGATATAGTCAAGAAGATACCGGAGGCAACTGCAAGAAAGTATAACGTCATTGCAGTCAGCAAAATAGGCAAGCGTATGACCGTTGCAACTAATGACCCTATCAACTTCTATATTTTCGAGGATCTCCGTGTTATCACAGGCTGTAGCATAACACCTGTCCTTGCCACAAAGTCATCTATCAACCGTGCTATTGGTAAGATGTACTCAGAAGGTCAGGTTAACTCCGTTGTTGACGAAGCTACAAAGCAAAAAGAGGAAGAGCTTAACCTTGAAGAACTCAAGGATATCTCCGAGGAGAGAATCGAGAACGCTCCTATCGTTAAACTTGCTACCGCTATCGTTGAGAACGCCCAGCGTCAGGATGCAACGGATATACATATCGAGCCATTCAAGGATAAAACCGTTATCCGTATCCGTGTAAACGGCGACCTTATCGAGCTTATGACTCTTTCCGCTGCACTTCATACTTCGCTTGTTACCCGTTTCAAGATCTTGAGCGGCATGAATATTGCCGAAAAGCGTATCCCACAGGACGGTCGTATGTCACAGGTCGTTGACGGCACAACTCTTGACCTCCGTGTATCTAACCTTCCAATGGTATACGGTGAGAAAGTCGTTCTCCGTATCCTCGCAACGGGCGATATGTCACTTAGAAAAATAACCGACCTGGGTATGACCGAGTATAACTATAAGAGATTTGAGTCTTGCCTTAAAGTGCCACAGGGTGTTGTCCTTGTAACAGGCCCTACAGGTTCAGGTAAATCTACCACACTTTATGCCGCACTTGGCGAAATATCTAAACCAAGCAACAACGTTATCACTGTCGAAGACCCAGTCGAGAAGAAGATAGAGGGTGTAAACCAGTGCCAGATAAACGAAAAGGCAGGCATGACATTCGGTGCAGCACTTCGTTCTATCCTCCGTCAGGACCCTGACATCATAATGGTCGGAGAAATGCGTGATACCGAAACTGCTGAGATCGCTATCCGTGCAGCTATTACAGGACACCTTGTTCTGTCAACACTTCATACCAATGACGCCGCTTCTACCGTAACAAGACTTGTGGATATGGGCGTTGAAGCATACATGGTCGCAACCTCACTTATCGGTATCGTTGCTCAGCGTCTTACAAAGGTGCTTTGCCCTGAGTGCAAAAAGCCTAGAATGTCAACTGAGGAAGAAAATGAGCTTATGGGTCTTGACCATTCAGTACAGGTGTACGACCCATGTGGCTGTCCAAAGTGCAATAACACAGGATATAAGGGAAGAACCGCTATCCATGAGATCCTTCTCGCAACACCGTCTATGCAGGCTCTTATCACAAGGGGAGCAAAAGCTGACGAAATTCAGGAGCTTGCAAAGAAAGAGGGCTGCCACCTGCTTCGTGACAACGTTTCAGAGCTTGTTCAGCAAGGCAAGACCTCAATGGACGAACTTATCCGTGTAACATATGCTGTATAAAAAAGAAATATATGGAGGTAAATTCTAATGGCAATCGACATTAACAAAATTCTTGATGAAGCAAGAGCACTTGGCTGTTCCGACCTGCACTTCACCGTAGGTATTCCGCCGATAGTTAGACAGGGCGGTAACCTGAGAAAGCTTTCCTCATATCCTGATATGACCGAGATCGAAATTCTCAAAATATGCGAGGATATGTGTACAGATAAGCAGCGTCAGTCTATCAAAGACCATATTGATACCGACTTTACATATGTATCTTCAAGAGGTTTCCGTCACCGTGTAAACGTGTATCGTCAGAGAGGAAACACGGCCATCGCTCTTCGTCTTTTGAGAAACGATATCCCGACCCTCACCGACCTTGACCTGCCACCTATCCTTGCAGAGTTCTCAATGAGACCTCGTGGACTTGTGCTTGTAACAGGCCCTACCGGTTCAGGTAAGTCAACAACTCTTGCCGCAATGATCGACCATGTAAATATCCATAAATCAGCTCATATAATCACTATTGAGGACCCTATCGAGTATATGCACGCTCATAAGAGATGTATGGTAAACCAGAGAGAGATCGGACCTGACGTACCGAGCTTCTCACTTGCTCTGCGTGCTGCTCTCCGTGAGGACCCGGACATTATCCTCGTAGGAGAAATGCGTGACTTCGAGACTATCGAAGCTGCTGTTACCGCCGCTGAAACAGGACATCTTGTTATGAGTACACTTCATACAACGTCCGCACCGTCAACTATCGACCGTATCATCGACGTTTTCCCTGCTCACCAGCAGCATCAGATCAGAACTCAGCTTGCTTCCGTTCTTGTGGGTATCTGTACTCAGACACTTTGCCGTACATTCGACGGCACAAGCCGTGTAGCTTGCTGTGAGATTCTTAATGCAACAGACTCTATCAAAGCTATGATCCGTGACGATAAGGTGCATCTTATCGGTTCAGCTATGCAGACAGGTAAAGCAACAGGAATGCAGACCATGGATCAGGAGCTTGCAAAGCTCGTTCGTTCGAGAACGATCTCCATGGACGTTGCGCTTGAAAAGTGCGTAAACCCGCAGGATCTCAAGAGATTTATCGCAGGCGGAGCTTAAACCACAATATAAATAATAAAGAGCGTTTTTACCGAGAAAGTAAAAACGCTCTTTTTTGTTTACCTTTTTGTCAGCCCTTGACCTCGCTGTCATTGTGCCAAACATTGTTGTAAAGAAAAACAAGCACAGCCATGGCAATTATGATAAAATATCCAAGAAAGCTCCAGCCATCAGGAATATCTCCAAAAAGGAAATATCCCAAAATCGTGGTAAAAATCAACTGCGAGTAATCATAAACCGATATCTCCCTTGCAGGAGCGTGAGTATAAGCCGCAGTTATAGCGAACTGTCCGCCTGCCGCACCTGCGCCAGCTCCCAATAAACAAAGTATTTGGAAAATCGTCATAGGGTGGAAATCTAATATTAGAAATGGCAGGGTGAACAAGCAGGAAAATCCCGAGAAGTATGCAACTATCACCGCACCGTTTACTCCATGCTGTCCTAAGTATCTTACGCAAGCGTAAGCAAGTCCCGCTCCCATTCCTCCTAGAAAACCGATAAGGGCAGGGAAGAAGTCCACATTCTGAAAACTCGGCTTGATGATAAACAAGCTTCCTATAAATGCACAAATTACAGTGAAACCCTGAAAGAAAGTCAGCCGCTCTTTAAGGAAAATAAAAGAGAAAATGATAACGAAAAACGGTGACATTTTGTTTAGCATGGAAGCGTCAGACAGCACAAGATGATCTATGGCATAAAAGTTTCCAAGCATTCCTAGCGTGCCAGCAAGCGCCCTCATAAAAATGACCGCATTGTTCTTTTTGCCCTCAATGTGAAAGCGTATGTGATTTTTCTTTAGAACTCCAATAGCGAAAAACAACGCCACAAAATTTCTGAAAAAGGTCTTTTGCACCGTCGGCAGATCACCCGAAAGCCGCACAAATGCGAACATGAATGCAAACGAAAAAGCCGACAGAATAATGTAAATAATAGCCTTGTATTTACTTTTCATCTCTGTCACCTCCGTTCATGTAAATGTGTTCACGCCTCAGCTCTTTTATAAGCTCGCCCACCTTCCACTTTTGATTATGCATTGTGACCATTGCTTTCAACTTCACCGTAGCTCCTTTTTCCCTAAGCTTTTTCAGTATAGGGTCAAGGCTCCTGCCGTCAATGCCCGAAAAAATAAGGCACTCGTCCGTGATGTCCTCGCCCTCTTTTTCAGACCTGACAAAGCCCTTGAAACCGCAAAGATATCCAACCTGCTGTCCCATTATCTCATTGTCAAAGAAAACAGCCTCCGCATTTTCGCTTTTAGCAATATCTTCAATGATATCACGCTTTTGCGAACTGATATTTATGCCGATTATCTTTTTCGGTATAGCACTTCGTATTCTTGATTTCATAAAATTACTCCTCAAATCGTACTATCTATATTATACCCCGATCTCATATTTTCTTCAAGAGCAAATATACAGAATTTTTACCCTCATTTGCCCCGATTTTATGTGCGAACGCAAAAAAATCGCCCCGATCTCTCGGAGCGATGATTTTATTTAGTCATTAGAGTTCAATGATTACCTTGCCGCTGAAGTTAGGAGCAATTTCAACAGTCTTGTCTGTGTTAGCCACAGCGATCTTGAAGCTTGCCTTTGTGTCAGTGTATTCGCACTCGATCTTGTTGCCGTGTCTTGTAGCTGTCAGCTCGAATACCTTGTTTGCTTCAGTGTCATAAATAGGGCAAACTGCACTCTTGCCGTCTTCAAGCTCGTAGATAGTGAATGTTGTGCCCTCAAGATAATCATACTCTATCTGTCTTTCAAAGTTGCCGTATGCAATAATGCTGTTTGGCTTAGCAAGAGCAGGGATCTCAAAGTATGAGCATTTGTGCTTGTACCACTTGCCGCCCTCAAGAACCTTGCCAGTGATAATATCTGTCCACTTGCCCTCAGGAACATAGTATTCAGCGATACCCTCGTCATTAAGGATAGGAGCAACAAGAATGTTGTCGCCGAACATATACTGTCTGTCAAGCGTCAGGCAAGTTGGGTCGTCAGCAAAGTCGATGACCATTGCTCTCATTACAGGTACGCCGACCTCGTGTGTCTTGATAGCCTGAGCCCACAGATAAGGCATGAGCTTGCCCTTGAGCTTTGTGAAGAAGCGCAGAACGTCGCAGGATTCCTCATCGAAGAGCCATGGCACTCTGTATGACTGGTTACCATGTAGTCTTGAATGTGATGAGAACATACCGAACGCAGCCCATCTCTTGTAAATGTCAGGTGTAGCAGTAGCTTCAAAGCCTGCCATGTCATGTGAAGTGTAGCCGAAGCCTGAGATACAAAGTGACAGACAGCCTCTTACAACCTCAGCCATTGAGTTGTAGTTGCCTGAGCAATCTCCGCCCCAGTGAACAGGGAACTTCTGACCGCCTGCTGTAGCAGAACGTGCGAACAGACAAGCCTTGTTCTCTCCAAAATATTCTTTCAGTACATTGAATACGCACTCATTATAAAGATATGTGTAGAAGTTGTGCATCTTGATAGGGTCAGAGCCGTCATAGTAAACAACATCTCTTGTAGGTATTCTCTCACCAAAGTCTGTCTTGAATGTGTCAACACCCATTTCGCAGAGCTTTCTCAGATATCCTGCATACCACTTGCAAGCCTCAGGATTAGTGAAGTCAACAATAGCCATACCAGGCTGCCACTCATCACACTGGAATACAGAGCCGTCAGTTTTCTTGATGAAGTAGCCGTTCTTCATACCCTCGTCAAAGAGCTTTGAACGCTGACCAACATATGGGTTGATCCATACGCAAGTTTTCAGACCCTTGTTCTCGTGCAATCTCTTGAGCATTGCAGGTGGGTCAGGAAACTGTGACTTGTCCCACTCAAAGTTACACCACTCAAAGCCCTTCATCCAGAAGCAGTCAAAGTGGAATACCTGAAGAGGAATATCTCTCTCAGCCATGCCATCGATAAATGATGTGATAGTCTCCTCATCATATGTTGTTGTAAATGAAGTTGTGAGCCACAGACCAAATGAGAATGCAGGCGGCAGTGAAGGCTTGCCTGTAAGGTCAGTGTAGCCCTTGAGTACGTCTGTGAGGTTAGCACCGCCGAATACATAGTATTCAAGGCTCTCACCTGGAACTGTCATGGATACCTTAGAAACAGTGTCAGAGCAAACCTCATATGAAACCTTGTCAGTGCTGTTTACAAATACACCGTAGCCCTTTGAAGAAAGATAGAAAGGGATAGACTTGTAAGACTGATCTGAGCAAGTGCCTCCGTCAGCGTTCCAAATCTCAACGTTCTGACCGTTCTTTGTGAATGTTGTGAATTTTTCGCCGAAACCGTAGAAATATTCGCCAACAGAAGTGTCAAACTGCTCTCTGATGTATGTTCTTGTAGGATCGGCAGGGTAGCTCCAGAATGTGTCGTCGAGCTGTGTCTGAAGTCTTGCCTGCTGCTTGTAAGCATTCTCGAAAATAACGCCTGTCGATCTCCAGCCACCACTTGTGAGTTTCTTATCCTTATAATAGTATGTGAAGCTCCAGTTTTCCTTAGAAACAACGAGCTTTGTGTCGCCTGTAACAAGTACGGCTTCCTTGTCTGTAACAGTTACCTGTGGCTTGAAGCCCTTGTCCTCGAGAACAAAGTGCGGACCATTGTCAACATGACCCTTGTGGTGTGTGATGCTTACCTTTACACAGTTCTCCTGAGTTGAAGTGTAAGCGATCTCAAGGTTAGCACTTCCGAGCATCATAGCTCTGTTGTATACAACGAAAGGTGTTGCCACAACGAGGAATCCGTTTTCGATCTCTTCGATCTCGAAAGCCTGATTTGCATAGTTTACTTCGTAGCCTCTCTGGTTGAGCCAGAAACCGTCAGCAAATTTCATGTAATAAACCCTCCTGTAAATTTAAAATAGTTTTCAGAATATAAAAAAATGAAAATTTTATCGGGAAGTCCGTTTCTCCCCCTTTATGTATATTTTATAGCATATTTGCCTAAATTGCAATAGTAAAAAAGTGATATGTGCAAGTATTTTAATGGATTGAGCATATTTTAGTGTAAACATTTCATGAATTGATATTTACAATATATAAATTTATTAAGATATATGTAAACCTTTACACAATACCCCAAAAAAAGCGGACGACATAAAA
>ULPF01039422.1_pt1 | contig 13787 bp, 9 predicted proteins | sample 1953271 | NCBI WGS metagenome assembly ULPF01 (sample SAMEA4835622, study PRJEB28245) | human gut metagenome | biome: gut microbiome; material: fecal sample | place: Denmark | collected 2008
TCGTCGTGAATCCGGAAACACTTTCAAACCAGGCGTTTATAATCGTGAACGGCCCGCCCCAAAGCGCATACGGAAGCATCCCGAAGATGAAGGACAGCAGCCAGGACAGCGCGATGATCATATAGCCGTCCTTAAGGGTGATGCCAGCCGATTTCCTTACGAATATGAACGGGAACACACCGACGGTGAAGGTGATCGTGAAGCTGATCATCAGGGCGGCGAGGGCACTGTCATTGCCGTTCGCCACAGAGACCAGAATGGACAGGAACATGAACAGCGCACTGACAAGCAGAGCGTAGCCAACGTTTCTGGATATCACCTTGATGTTCATTTGGATATTCTTTAATTATTATTATGAGCGGAGCCTGTCGAAGCGACCTTGGCCCGCAGGTTGGCCACCCTCTTGCGCAGCATCTGATTCTCCCCCGTCAGTTCCGTGATGCCGTCGTTAAGTTCCGCCAGCTGGTCATCACCCTCGAAGGAGTAGGAGTATTTCTTGTTGTAGGATCTGTAGTTGTTCAGCCCGGAAAGCATCCTGTAGATAGGATTCACATAGAACACCAGCAGGAAGAACAACAGCATCAGCACAAGCAGCAGCCCGACACCCACAGCCACAGCACCCGGAATGATGCTCCTGTAGAACCCCCTCTGGAACGTCAGGGAGTTCTTCTTCAGGTCATCGTAGATTGCCTCGTTGAGCACATCAATGTAGTGGTTCAGCCTCCTGAACTTGGGCTGAAGCCTGTCGAAGTACCAAGCCCTGGTGTCGATGAAGTCCGACAGCATCACGTCGTTCAGTTCCAGCGAAGTCAGCATGTAAGCTGAATACGCATAGACAACAGAATCAGTCAGCGGGACCATCTTGTCGGAAGTCAAGGAGTTGCGAAGCGAGTCGCAATGCCCCATGAACTCCTTCTGATGGAAGTCCGGAAGAGTGTTGACCGAGTTGTCACCGATCAGGGCCAGAAGATCCAGATTGTACTTGTTCGTGACTTCGGACAATTTCTGCGCGACATTGACGCTCCTGATGTTGTCCGCGATGAGATCCGACACATAGTTGCTCATCCTATAGTACTCCATGATGGAGATCACACTGGAGACAAGCAGTGTCACGGCTATCGCGCTGAGGCTCAGCGTCAGCTTCATCCTCATCGTGAGCTTGAACTCCTTCATTCTGTCCGCAAGTTTCCTAAACATTTCCTGACTGTCTGTTTAACCTGCAAACTTACACAAAAATCACGACAAAAGAAAAGTCCTGCGCCAAGCTTCTTGCCAAGCGCCTTTGCATACGGCCAAAGGAGCGCAAACAAGCAATATTGCTCCTGTCGATGGCAAAAATGATTATGACGGCAGCATTATATGAAGAAAATGCTCCTGTTGTGATCAAAGAAGTTCTCGGGCAACGTTTTCGGGTTAAAACGTTGCCCAAGAAACACACTTAGACTTAAACCGAACGGCAGATAATCCGAATGGCAAGTAGGTTTCACACTTCCAGATAACCTTTCTCGAAGGCTGATGGGTAACGGAACTTTGATTCTCGGTCGGTGAATTTAACAATCAGATAATCCTTATCAAGGGCCACAATGGTGCCGGGGCCGAGACTTTTGTGGGTGACGGCATCGCCAGGACGGATGGTCTCCCACGGCTTACGGGAAATGGTCTCACCACCCCCAAGGGGATCTTCGACATATTCTGAGTTATTGTCCACGACTCTGTCTTTAACCGGTCCAGTCTTAGAGGTGTCGATGGCGGTGTCCCAAAGGCCGACAACGGCGCCGGTGTGTCTGTCGATGCCGGTATATTCAAGGGAAGAGTCCTCGTAGCGTTTGAACTTGTAAACGGCATCGTTCATCAGTTCGCTGTTGAAGACTCCAAGGCTTACCAACAAGCTGAAATCCTTGAGCGTTAGGCCTGTGACCTTACGAAAGAGAGCGGGTTCAAGCTGTTCGATGACATCCCTTAGGCAATATTCCCGAAAGTCCGTGAGGTACATAAAGACAGGGATGCGGGTCGCGAATTTGATGAGCTTGTCCTGAATTTCCTTGCGCTTGCTCTTGTACTCTTTCTCTTCCTCGGAAAGTTGCCTCTTTTCCGCCACCGAAAGGCTGTCGCCTTTCTCTTTCTTGGTGTCCTTGACGTGCTCGGACTTGTTGATGATGGTCTCGATGTCCGAATTGAGGTTGCGGAATCCCTCGATATTCATCAATGCCCTCATTGCGTCAGGGCTGTTCATCAGGCGCTGGAGCGTGGCGTTATCCACATTGACCAGCACGGCGCTCTCCCAACGGCGGGCCAGCAAGGTCGCCGTAGTGCCGCTCATCGCCATATCCAGCACTCCCGCGGCATCGATCTCCTTCATCGACGAGCCGTCGAAAGCAAGTATGGGAAGGAACTTTATGAAATCCTCCACCTTCCTCTCCGGATTGGACTCATGGACGTTGAGTTGGCAGCTATATTCCTGCACCTGCCTCAGCGCACGGTTGGGCGCGAAATCAAAGACATAGCAGAAAGGCTTGAGTATGATCTCCTCCCCATGTTCGTCCTTTGCCGTCCACGGGGACTGGACACGGAACGCGGCCTGGAAATATGTCTCCGGGGAAGTCGTGTTGCGTAGCATCAGTATGCCTGTCCACGGCTTGACGGTCACACCGGTGGAAAGTTTGCCGCACGAGAGCGTGATGGTTTTCGTCCGCTGTGGATCTTCCATCGCATTATAGACAGGCTCCACGGCCTGCGCTCCCATTCCGGCCTCGTTCCCGGCCGCCACAATCACCTTGTAATCATCGAAGAAACGGTTGGAGCGTTTTCTCAGGAGCACAGACATGGCCCGGCAGGCGGCCACGGAAGGCAGAAACCAGTAGGTGTGCTGGAGGTAACTGAGCAGACGGCTGTCGGAGAAAGGCATAGGCGGTTTCTCCTTGCCCAGTTTGAGTTCCGTCACGATGTTCTCGGTGTAGGCACCGCGGATGAGATCCAGCCATTTCTGGACATATTCCTCGTGCAGGAAGCGGTCGTCCTCAGCACGGAAGAACTCGTTCAGGTCGAACTCATCAAACTCACCCCTGGAGGCAATCTCGCTGATGCTGTCTGGCAGTTGGTATGTAAGCATCACCATCTTGGGAAGCTGCGCGTAGGGGTTATGCTCTCCCTGCCACGCTTCCTTGGCGGCCTGTTCGTCCGAATATGTCCAGTTGAATATCTGCTCTTCGATAAACTCACCCGTGGAGATGGCGCGGAACGGTGTTCCGGAAAGATAGAGGTATGCACCCGTACGCAGCGGCATCAATCCTTCGTCATACATCTCGCGGGCCTCCAGCTCCCGAGCCGAGGAAGCGTCCTCGGTGAGAATCTCGCCGACCTCTTCCGCACGGCGCAGGGCAGGGTCTTTCCTGTCATAGAAGTTCTTGGCGTTCCTGCCCCACGCTCCGTAGTGATACTCGTCCAGAACTATGCAGTCCCATCCGACGGTCTGGATCCACTCGTTTGTGGCCTTGATGCCCCCGACGGAGTTCCTCCCCAGAACATCCTGAAAGGAGGCGAAGCAGACGAAAGGCCGGCGTTCGTCCACACGGTTGAACTCACGGTCATCCTGCTTCTGGCAGAACTGCCAGCCTTCGAAATCCTTGTGGGTCAGCAGATCTTCTTCCCAAGCGGTCTTGACAGCAGGTTTGAAGGTGAGAATCAATAACTTCTTCCAGCCCATCCTGAGAGCCAGTTGATATGCGGTGAAGGTCTTTCCGAAACGCATCTTCGCGTTCCAGAGGAAGTGTGGGATAAGTCCCCGGTTGGACGGATCTTTCCTGAAGGCGTTGAAATATGCGGAGGTTTTCTCAACGGCTCGTTTCTGCTCAGGGCGCATCTCGAAGTCCTCGGTCCTTTCCATCATATTGTCCTTCCCAGCCACAGCCGCCGCGATCGCCTTCTCAACTTCCCTCACACCGCAGACGCACCATTCCCCTTCCGGATTGGGAATATGATCCTTTCTGAGAATGTCTCGGACAAGTCGGTCATCAAACGTGGACCCGTCCTTGCGCATAGCCGACCGCTCCAGAACTATCTTGAATTTCACGTGACTTGTCTGATTCTGTTCCCGCACGCGGATCTCTGCGGTGCGTGTGGTGTAGCCCACCTTAAGCCACCCCTTGTGGGCCGAATAGTCAATATGCTCGTAGGCATATATGGTCGGGGTCGCGGTAACCCTGCCGCGAAGTAGGTCTTGAGCTGACATTTATTCACTTATATTCGTGCGTCAAACATAGATACTATTCCATCGGACGGATCATAGACTCGATGAACGCAATCTCCTCATCATCAAGTCCGTACTTCTTGTACAGCATCTCATCGGTCCAAGGGTGCGAGAAGTCTTGAATAGGAACGAAGGAATATACTTGAGAAGCCGCGTGCTGTGAGGATTTCTTCAGCATTACCAAAAAACGGAATAACTTCGTCTGAATATATGAAACCACGTTTTCGGATTCTTTGATATTATCAAATGGTCCGATTACCACATATGTCTCAGTGCAGCAGGAACCAGGTTCGCCAATTATCGGTTTTCCCAATATTTGATGAGGATAAGTGTCTCCTGCATTATATGCAGCTGATATATAAACCTTTGGCTTATCGATCCAATCTCTATGAACGGCTATCTCATTCCGATTTACATAAGACCTGCCCCCTCGCTCGAATAATATTACACTATCTTGCGTTTTTGTCTGAGTCCCTCTAACAAATGTGCGTAATCCAAATGGCTTTTGAGAACTGACCAAAGCATCCATTGTTTTCTCTTTGAAAGCCAAGATTTTGTGATAAACAGAAACTCCTTCCGAATATCGAATGAACACGTCACTGTCTTTCTCTTTGAGATAACGCTCTGGCTGTTCTTTCACAGATTCGCCATTATGTGTAAAGATACAGCACTTCCCCTCATTGTCCCTCTCCCATAAGAAGTAGCAGACTCCGCCCTTGATCTCCACACCAGTCCCGAAACAATCAGAGGCGTTAAGGAAGTCGTGCAGCACTCTTATGCGCTTATCCTGAATCATCGCAGACCTGAACTCATCAAGTCCACGACCGCCTCCGTACCACCGGGCTGGAATGATCATCGACAGGTATCTCGGCTTCAATCTCATAGCTTGAACGACAAAAAGATTGTAGATAGGCATTGCGCTGGCCTGCGCTCCGCCATCGCTTAACTGGTACGGCGGATTGCCGACGATCACATCAAACTTCATATTTTCAAAGAATTGGCCTGGGGTGTCGGTGTGGATGAACATATAGGCGTACTGCTCCGCCTCCGCGCCGCGGTCATAGACGGCACGGGACGCTCCGCAGTACCTGCACTTGCCGTTCTCCCAAGTGTGGAAACGATTTGAGTAAAGAATATTCCCGCATTCTGTGCTGAACCGGGAGACACTGTATTTCCCGTCGGCGTGCATTGAGCAATAAAGCGACCGGCGGGACAGGTAGGATGTCAGTTCGGTGATGGCAATGCCAAAGACCTGATTGTGAAGAATATGATCGATACGGCTCTGACGTTCGGGGATATTCTTTTCCAAGCCTCTGTCCAGCCGTTTGACAATCTCACGGAGGAATACTCCACTCTTGCTGAACGGATCCAGGAACTTTGTGTCAGGGCTTTGGAAAAGTTCCTGAGGAAGAAGATCAAGGATGCGGTTCGCAAGTTCCGGCGGGGTGAAGACCTCGTCGTTGCTCAGGTTCGCAAGGCAATTGAGCACATCTGGATTATAACTGTTTGTCGCCATAGGTTTCCGCGTTGATATTCAAGAAATGAACAGGAGCGTAGGTTTCGACAGGGATGTCCGAGAAGAGACCATCGCTTTCATATTCACCGACCAGATAGGAGAACTCGTAGTCGCGTCGGTTGACTTTGTCGCCACCGATAAAACTCCATTCGGTGATGTGTATCCATTCATCAGGTTTGTCCGCTCGCTTGTAGGTAAGGGCATCGCCGTGGATGATGTTTTTGGAGAGGATGTAACGGACGGACTCGATGCAGGCGGCCTTGCATTTCGATTTGAACAGCTGATTGTACCGCTCCATAAAGTAATTCAGGAGTCTCTCTCGGCAGGCCGAGGCGTTGTCTTCCTGAATCTCGATGCCATAGATGCTTGAGACGGCCCAGACAGCATCGTGTTCGTACTGTAATTGGGTGTATCGCTTGGCGGTGACACGTGCCTTGCAGACGGCAAGCTTACGCCGGAGAATCTCGACAAGGAAGTTGCCGTCACCGCAAGCCGGCTCCAGGAAACGTGAGTCTATCCTCTCCGTCTCCGGCTTCACAAGGTCGAGCATCGCGTTCACCTCGCGGGGATTAGTGAAAACCTCGCCGTGAGCCGACACCCGTTCCTTGGACCTTATCTGGGTGTCCATTCTGCGCTTTCGTTGGGCATTTGGCTTTATCCGGGAACGAACTTATGGGCCACAAATAAGGCGCAGACTTTCATATCTACGCCCCGAGGCCCTAGGAAGCCCGTAACACAAGACAAGTCAAGTCCACGCCAAAAGCGCAGACATTCACTGACTTATCCGGTGTGTTGCTTTGAAATTTCCTAGGTTTCAGGGGCAACCGAATAAATAGCAAATGCTAGTTATTTATCTAATACAATACCCCATTTTTGAGATATTGCGCTGCAAATTTAAGAATTTTCGCAGAGATAACCGCAAGAAATCCAAGAGTGTGAAATAAAAAAATATTGAAAAGTCATCCCTTGCCAATCCAAAAATTTCCTTACATTTTGCAATGTTAAACTTTATTTGGAAAAAGGAAAGTAAAAGCAAGCATCTTTTCCCTAAAAGGGATGCTTGCTTTTTGCTTTGGGAACAATATCGGAGTTGACTAACATTTGGCTTATAGTACTGATGCTTAAACAATCACGGTTAGTTGACGCTCCTGCGCAATGATCTGTATGTCAGGAGCTTGATTTCCATCTTAGTCATACAATAAGACAGGGTGTGGCAGAAGATTCCAGGCTTATGCTTCGGGTGAAAAAGTGGCTTTCCTTCCCGGCACCAATCAGGAATGTTTCCTCACGCCGATTTCATCGTGAATTTACGAAACGCTTTCAGCCCAAAGCCTGATAGAAGCGTCTTGAGGGCACATTGACGTGAAAATCTTGTATTCCGAGTTTCGGGTTTTTCAGCCCGGTCAGACCTCTGTGGGCATAGGAACATTATGTGGCTGAAAGCATTTTGTAAAATCTTGACTGTCCGCAAGTGGCTTTTGCGGGACGATACTGATTCCGTACATTTCCTGTCTTGCAAAACAATTGGAGACCATTCTTCCAGGTATGAAAAACCATGCGCACCTGAAACATCAACCATCTGATTACTATCGACTTAACATTTTAGGTGCGAGTGTATTCGCACACCTAGGAGTCGATGCCCGCGGTACAGGGCGTTCTATTGGTGTTCCGAACTTCCAGGTGCGAGAAACTATGCGCACCTGAAACATCATCGGCATGACGAACAATATGTTACTCTTCCAGGTGCGAATATGTTAGCGCACCTGAGTGTTTTTGGCATATTATGGAATAGGCTGCGAAGCCGCGGAGCCGCGCTATGTGCCTTGTTAATCTTAAAGGCACTATATGCCGTTAAAAAACACAATTATCGGTTGCCCGCGATCATCCGGACGTTGGTGCGATACGGAAAAAGATAGCCAACAGACCAGAACTCCCAATGATGAAAGTTAGTCAACGGGCATATAGTCCCCCTTTTGTTTTTATCTGAACACTTCCACGCTTGCCTCGGATCTGGCCATTGGAGTGGTACCACCATAGACTACGTGCAATTGCGAGGGCTTGGCTCCTGAATATTTTGACCAGTATTTCAGTCCATCCAGGAACGATTCATTGAATGTCTCCGCTGACTTTATCTCAAACGCGTCCTCTTTGTCACTATCTCTGTAGATCAGGTCCACTTCATTGCCGGCACTGTCTCTCCAAAAAGAAACCGAAGGCTCTATTATTCCTTTATTGAAATCATTTTTGATAAAGTCTGCCACAACCATATTCTCAAAGAGATTCCCCCTAAGATAATGAGTGTTCATTTGGGTCTCAGTTTTTATCTCAAGAAGAGAAGCGGCGAGTCCCGTGTCATAGAAGTACAGTTTCGGAGTCTTCACCAGGCGCTTTGAATAATTTTTATGGTCTGGCTTAAGAAGGAATATGATATGGCTTGATTCCAGAATTGAGAGCCAGGAGTCAACTGTGGGCACAGATATTCCGCAATCATTTGCCAGTGAAGACTTGTTCAGAAGCTGTCCGGTTCTTGCCGCGCAAAGTTTAAGAAATCTGGTGAATTTGCCGAGGTCGGTGATGTCTTTGATGTTTCTCACATCACGCTCGACATACGTTTTGATGTAGTTCGGATAATAATCGATTGGCGAAATACCTTTATCGTACAGACGCGGATAGCACCCGTTAAGCAGTTTCGCATCTGTGGATTCAGGAAAGATACCACCGTCTTTCATCTCTTGCCTGGAAAAAGGAAGGAGGTGGAGCAATCCTACCCGACCGGCCAGCGATTGATCCACGGCTTCCATAAGTTGCAGATTCTGAGAACCTGTGAGAATGTACATTCCGTCACCTCCTACATCATCGCTGTGTGTCTGAAGATAGGAGAGCAAGGACGGAACTCTTTGAACCTCATCGATGATGGTTTTGTCTGGATAAGTCGAGATGAAACCGCGCGGATCGCTTTCAGCGAAAGCGCTACGGCTTTCTGCTTCATTGTTCTTAATATCACGCCACTACAGTTTTCTTGCAAATTTAAGATTTGATTTTATGATTTGCAAGAAACCTTCGTGAAGAATCACGTGTCGGCGCTTCGGCAAGTTCAGCGACCGGCTATACCTCAACGCACCAACCGTGCGGATCCTCCTCTATGCCGTCCTGAATGCCACGGATGCGATCATAAAGGGCGCGGCTTTTTCTACCACACTCCGTTCCGGAAGGCATTACATAAGTGCGTGAAACCTCGGAGCCCTCCAGAAGAGGCTTGTCGTCGATAGAGCGGATGGGGGTGATCACCACCGCTGTGCCGCAGGCGTTGACCTCATCGAACTCGGCAAGTTCCTCGACCGGAATCGGCCTCATCTCCACCTTCATTCCGAGATCCTCGGCGATGGTGCGGAGAGACTTGTTCGTGATTGAAGGCAGAACACTGCCGGATAGCGGGGTCACATAGGTGTCGCCCTTTATGCCGATGAAGTTGGAAGACCCGAACTCATCAATCCTCGTCTTGGTGGCGGGGTCGAGGAACAGCAGCTCCGTATAACCCTGAGAATGAGCCAGATTGTAAGGGTAAAGAGACATCGCGTAGTTCGCGCCTATCTTGTAGGAGCCGGTACCGTCAGGAGCGGCCCTATCGTAGTCACGCGAGATGACAGCGGTCACCGGTGTAAGCACCCCAGCCTTGGCATACGTGCTGACAGGAGCACACATAACCGAAAACAGAACCTCGCTTGAGGAGCAGATGCTCAGCTGCGGGTCAATGCCTTCGAGCACAGGACGCAGGTACATGGACGCATTATGTCCGTACGGAGGGAGAAAATCCAGATTGGCTTTCACACACATCTCGCACATTTTCAGGAACAGTTCCTCGGAAGGAGCGGCCATCGAAAGACGGTCGGCACTGCGCCGGAGACGTCTGGCGTTCTCGTCCGGCCTGAAAAGGCGGACCTTTCCGTCCCTGCCACGGAAAGCCTTAAGCCCCTCAAAGCAGGAATTACCATAGTGAAACACCCCGGCGAAAGCGTTGAAATGGAAATCGAAATCGTCGGTAAGTTGGGGTTCAGACCATTGCCCGTCGCGGTAGAGGCTGAAGACAATGGCGTTTGTCTTTCTGTAATGGAAGCCGAGGCTTCCCCAGTCAAGTTCGTTCATATCAATACATTAATTATCGTTCTCTATCAACTCCGCGACCTTGTCACCCACCTCTGACGTACCCAAAGGACGCGCTCCGAAGGAAGCCAGGTCCTCGGTGACGAAACCACGGTCAATGCTCTCACCGACAGCTTTGCGGATCGCCGCGCCCTCGCGCTTCAGCCCGAAAGCGTACTCAAACATCATCGCGGCTGAAAGGATTGTGGCAAGGGGATTGGCCACATCACGTCCCGCGGCCTGGGGATAGGAGCCGTGGATCGGTTCATAGACACCGGTATGTTCTCCAAGCGATGCCGACGCGAGCAGTCCCATCGAACCGGAGATGCAGCTGGCCTCATCGGTCAGGATGTCCCCGAACGTGTTCTCGGTGACGAGTACATCGAAGAAGCGTGGGCCGGTGATCAGTTTCATGGCAGCGTTGTCAACGTACATATAGTCAGTCTGAACTTCCGGATATTCAGGAGCCATCTCTTGGGCCACCTGCCTCCAGAGCCTCGAAGACTCCAGCACATTCGCCTTGTCCACCACCGTCAGATGCTTACGGCGAAGCATCGCCAATGAATATGCCTTACGCAGGATCCGCTCAACCTCATAGCGGTGGTAGATGTTGGTGTCGTACGCTGTGTCGCCGCCGTCCAAACGGCCTTTCTCTCCGAAATACATACCGCCTGTAAGTTCCCTGACGCAGACGAAATCCGCGCCTGAGGCGATCTCCGGCCTGAGCGGTGAACGATCCAGCAAACTCGGGAAGGTCTCCACCGGCCTGATGTTGGCATAAAGTCCAAGTTCACACCTCATCGCAAGGAGGCCCTGCTCGGGACGAACCTTGGCTGTGGGATCGTTGTCATATTTCGGATCCCCGACGGCCCCGAACAGAACCGCGTCACTGTCAAGGCACACTTTCAGGGTCTCCTCAGGAAAAGCGGATCCGCAAGCGTCTATCGCGCAGGCTCCGACAAGCGCGGATCTGTACTTGGCCTCGTGCCCGAAACGCCGGCAGACCGCATCAATGGCCTTCACGGCCTGTTCCACCACTTCCGGGCCGACACCGTCACCGGGCAATTTTGCTATGTTCAGTTTCATATTCTTCAATCTTGTCTTTATGTTCAAGCAGATAATCTATGTCGTCAAGCGCGTTCTCGAAGCAATACTTCTTGTAGGCGCTTATCTCGAAACGCTCTGAACTGCCGTCGGACAAAAGGGTCACTTCCTGAGACGGGAGGTCTATGCGAAGTCTCACTGCGGGATCGGCCGAGATCGCGGAGAAAATCTTTTTAAGGAAATCCGGACTGACCTGGACCGGCAGCACGAAGCTGTTGAGTTCATTGTTGCGGTGGATGTCGGCGAACGAGCTTGACACCACAGCTCTGAATCCGTAGCCGGCGATAGCCCACGCGGCGTGCTCGCGGCTTGATCCGGATCCAAAGTTGGCTCCGGCCACGAGGATGCACCCGCTGTAACGAGGATCATTTAGCACGAAGTCCTTTATCATGCTTCCGTCCGGAGCGTACCCCCAGTCACGGAAAAGGTTTTCTCCGAAGAACTTCTCATCCCTTGTCGTAGCCTTGAGAAAACGGGCCGGGATGATCTGGTCAGTGTCCACATTCTCTATCGGAAGAGGAATGCAGCCACTCTCTATTATGTTGAATTTCTGTTTCATAACAATTCTCTTGGGTCAGTGATACATCCTGTCACCGCCGCGGCGGCGGCAGTCAAAGGACTTGCAAGCATCGTCCGTGCGCCCGGGCCCTGACGTCCCTCGAAATTACGGTTGCTTGTGGAAACGGCATATTTTCCGGCCGGGATCTTGTCCGCATTCATCGCAAGACAGGCCGAACAGCCAGGCTGGCGGATCTCGAATCCGGCATCCGCAAGAATCCTGTCAAGTCCTTCTTCCTCAATCTGACGTCTGACGGCCCACGAACCGGGCACGAGCCAGGCCGTGACCCCATCCGCCTTCCTGCGGCCTTTAACGACCGAGGCGAAGGCACGGAAGTCCTCAATCCTGCCGTTGGTGCAGGCTCCGAGAAACACATAATCGATCTTGTGCCCAAGAAGCCTTTCTCCGGCGGAGAAGCCCATATAGTCCAGCGCCCTCTGAGCCGTGTCATACGGAATGGTTCCGTCAACCGGCATACCCATGCCCGGATTCGTTCCGTAAGTGATCATTGGACTGATGTCCGCGGCGTCGAACAAATATTCCTTGTCAAAGACAGCGTCGTCTCCGCTGCGAAGGGTTCTCCAATATTCCACCGCCTTGTCCCAGTCTTTCCCCTTAGGAGAGAACTCACGGCCTTTGAGATAGGCGAAAGTGGTCTCGTCTGGGGCCACGAAACCTCCGCGGGCTCCCATCTCGATCGACAGGTTGCAGAGTGTCAGACGACCTTCCATTGATAGGCCGCGGATTGCCGAGCCGGCATATTCAATAAAGTACCCGGTGGCACCTGAAGTAGTCAACCTCATCATAAGATAGAGGGCCACATCCTTGGCGCTCACGCCTTTACCGAGTTCTCCCTCTACCCTTATCCTCATCGAGCGCGGTTTCTGCTGAAGGATGCACTGGGTGGCAAGCACCATCTCGACCTCGCTCGTGCCTATTCCGAAAGCGACAGCTCCGACAGCTCCGTGGGTGGATGTGTGCGAGTCTCCGCAGACGATTGTCATTCCAGGCAACGAAAGTCCTTTCTCCGGACCGACAACGTGGACAATACCGTTGTCCGGACTCATCATCGGATAATGGACCAAACCGAATTCAGCCGCGTTCCGTTCCAAAGTCTCCACCTGACGACGGCATACATCATCCGCGAAAGCAGTCCCTTCCGTCGGGATGTCGTGGTCAGGCATACATATTATTCTCTCCGGGCGCAGAATACCGCAGCCACGCTTCCTTATGCCCTCGAAGGCTTGAGGACTGGTCACTTCGTGACAGTAAAGCCTGTCTATGTAGAGCTGAGTGGGACCACCGTCGATGACGGACACGATGTGACTGTCCCAAATCTTGTCGAAAAGTGTGTTCATCCCCTGAATTTGTTTATGCAGTCAATGAACGCCTCCACAGACGCGGTGACGATGTCGGTGTCGGCTCCGAAGCCATAATACACGTGGCCGTCATGCTCGACCTGCATGTGAACCTTGCCCACATCATCGGAGCCTTTGGTGATGTTCTGTATGGTGAACTCCTTGATGACCATCTGACGCCTGATGATGATCTTGAGGGCGTTGATCGCCGCGTCAACCGGACCGTTGCCTCTGGAAGCGGCCTCGAATTTCTCACCGGCTATGTCAAGACCGACACTTGCGATAGGTCTCAGACCCTTGCCGCTGGTCACCTGGAGGTACTCAAGCTTGACGTGATGGTCCTCAGCCCTGTCGGCTCCGGCGAGCACAAGGAGATCATCGTCGCTGACCTGCTTCTTCTTGTCGGCCAGTTTGAGGAACTCATCGTAAAAAGCGTCAAGTTTCTGGCCTTCCATCTTGATTCCAAGAACCTCCAGACGGTATTTAAGGGCGGCGTGGCCGCTTCTGGCGGTAAGCACGATGTCGTTGTCGTCAATCCCCACTTCCTTAGGGTTAATGATCTCGTAGGTACTGACATTCTTGAGAACTCCGTCCTGATGGATGCCTGAAGAGTGCGCGAAGGCATTGCGCCCGACTATGGCCTTGTTCGCCTGAACAGGCATATTCATAAGGTTCGAGACCATTCGGCTCACCGGTGTGATTCTGGTCGTGTTGATGTTGGTCACGAGAGGGATGTCGCTGTGGCTCTTGATGATCATAGCGATTTCCTCCAGAGCCGTGTTGCCGGCACGCTCGCCAACACCATTGACGGTGACCTCGCACTGGCGGGCCCCGGCAAGAAGTCCGGACATTGTGTTGGCGGTG
>ULPF01001675.1_pt1 | contig 13766 bp, 5 predicted proteins | sample 1953271 | NCBI WGS metagenome assembly ULPF01 (sample SAMEA4835622, study PRJEB28245) | human gut metagenome | biome: gut microbiome; material: fecal sample | place: Denmark | collected 2008
CTGCAGCTCACCCTTACGCTGATTCAGCATATTGATAACGGTACCGGAGAATTCATCTGGCACATCAATGACTGCAATCTCGAACGGCTCTAACTTTTTGCCCTTCTCATCTTCCTTATAGATAACCTCTGCCTTACTTACTGCGAACTCATAGCCCTCACGACGCATGTTCTCGATCAATACAGACAGATGCAGCTCACCACGTCCAGATACCTTAAAGCTCTCAGTCGTGTCTGTCTCTTCCACACGCAGAGAAACATCAGTATTTAACTCACGGAACAGACGGTCACGCAGATGACGGGAAGTAACGAACTTTCCTTCCTTACCTGCGAGCGGTGAATCATTTACCATGAAATGCATGGCGATCGTAGGCTCAGAAATCTTCTGGAACGGAATTGGTTCCGGATCATCCGGTGAACAGATTGTATCACCGATGTGGATATCTGAAATACCGGAAATCGCTACGATCGAGCCGATACCTGCCTCGTTCACTTCCACCTTGTTCAGGCCTTCAAACTCATATAACTTACCAATCTTTACCTTGCGGTACTTGTCAGGCTCATGATGGTTTACGATGATTGCATCCTGATTCAGCTTGATCGTACCATTATCCACCTTACCTACACCGATACGGCCAACATACTCATTATAATCAATCGTACTGATCAGAATCTGTGTACCTGCATCTGGATCACCGGTTGGTGCCGGAATATATTTCAGGATCGTCTCGAACAATGGCTGCATATCTGTACCCGGCTCATCTGGTGAAAGGGATGCAATACCTGCCTTTGCGGATGCGTAAACAAATGGGCAGTCAAGCTGCTTCTCATTTGCATCAAGCTCTAATAAAAGCTCCAATACTTCCTCTTCTACTTCTGCCGGTCTTGCCTCCGGACGATCGATTTTATTGATACACACGATTACGTTCAGATCCAGTTCCAGTGCTTTTTTGAGCACGAACTTCGTCTGTGGCATCGCACCTTCAAATGCATCTACCACGAGGATAACGCCATTTACCATCTTTAAGACACGCTCTACCTCGCCACCGAAATCAGCATGACCCGGCGTATCAATGATGTTGATCTTTGTATTCTTATAAGTAACTGCGGTGTTCTTAGAAAGGATTGTGATACCTCTCTCACGCTCGATGTCATTCGAATCCATGACACGCTCTGCGACTTCCTGATTGTCACGGAATACACCACTCTGCTTCAACAGTTCGTCCACGAGGGTTGTCTTACCATGATCGACATGGGCGATAATTGCTACGTTTCTTACATCTTCTCTTGTAATCTGCATATCTCTTTCCTCATCTCTATATACATACTCAACTACAACAAACTTAGGTATTTTAGCACATTCTTCCCTTACTTTCAATATTTTAGACAAAAAAAGCTCCGGGGATTTCACTCCCCGAAGCCCTGTTTTTACTGCTTATTTTTTGATATATGCCTGTGTTTTCACACTGGTGATACCCTGATAGCTTCTCGCTGGTGCATTACCACCCTTTGGTACAAGCACGATCTGGATTCCTTCCAGTCTCTTCGCAAGTCCTGCGGTTCCTGCTGCTTCGCCGTTCTTTGCCCAGCCAAGCCAGCCAAAGCTCTGTGCATGTACACGGTAATATACATCGTAATGCTCTGCCATCTCGCCAGTCAGTGCAATACGGATTGCTTCGAGACGCTTCGCCTCTCCACTTGTACCAGACATATCTCCATCGCGCCTCCAAGTATTTGGATTGTTTTCATTTCCCTGCCAGCCGTAAGTCTGTACATGGGTTGTGTAAACAATGCTTCCACTGTATGGCTTATTTGTAAGCTTGATATTGATACCTTCGAGTCTCTTTGCCTGTCCGGAAGTACCACTTATCTGTCCGTTATACTTCCATCCCTGCCAGCCAAAGGTCTGTACGTGTGTGCGGTATGCAACATTGACATTTGCCTCTCCAGCCACACTTGGATTTGTATTTGAAGTTGCCTGATTGCCAACCACTGGAGAAGAACCAGCCTTTGCAATATAACTCTTTGCCTGATGTACGCCAGATGCTGCGTTAACACCTGCGTAGTTGACACCCGGTGCAGCTGCGCCCTTCTTCACTACCACGATCTGGATTCCTTCGAGTCTCTTTGCATAGCCTGCGGTTCCAGATGGTGCACCGTTCTTCGCCCAGCCAAGCCAGCCATAAGACTGTGCATGCACTCTGTAATAAACATCGTACTTATCCTTATCTGCGCCTGTAAGCTGGATCTTGATTGCCTCTAATCGCTTTGCTTCACCCTCAGTTCCGTTCATCTCACCATTTGCGGACCAAGGCAGCCAGCCGTAGCTCTGGCAATGGGTTGTGTACTGGATTCCAAGGTTGTCATTTCCGTAAACACGGATCTTGATGCCTTCCAGTCTCTTTGCCTTGCCACTTGTACCAGCCATCTTACCATTTACAAACCACTTGTTTGCATTGTTCTCATCACCCTGCCATCCAAAAGTCTGTACATGGGTTGTGTAACGGATTGTCACATCCGGTATTACAACTGGTTCTGGCGTCGGTGTTGGTGCTGGAAGCTTTGCGATTGCTTCCTTTGCAAGAACGGTCTTGCAGACGGTACATTCCTTATGTCTGCTTCCCTCTGCATCGACGGTTGCTGCCTTATCTACGATCCAGTCACTGGATGTATGATCCTTCTTGGCGATCACTTCACCTGTTGCAAGCTTTGCGTCACAGTCTACACAGTAAGTATCACCGGTATAGCCTGCTTCTGTACAGCTTGCTTTCTTTGCGTTTCTGACTTCTGTTTTCTCATGCTTACAAACCTTCTTGTCGCATATTACATAATCAGAGCAATGGCTAAGTACCAATGTAACCATGCCATTTTCTACTACAACACTGTCGATCGGTTCTAATATATTTGTCTCTTTGTTGATATGGTAGTAATAAACCGTAGTTCCATCTGCATACTGGTCGCCAACTGCGATTGTTACCTTCGTATTCTTTGGAAGTTTACCATCATGTGCAAATGCCACTACACACTTCGTTGCATCTGGATCAGTCAATTCATCGACTACCTTCTGATCCTCATAGCCTTCTGCATCCTCAAACACTTCCAGCTTCGTATTCACGCCACTTGTGACATCCGTTTCCTTCAGGGAGTCTGCATCAAAGCTCCATGTATATTCTATCGTTCCGTCCGATGCTTTCTTGCTGACCTCCAGAGAAACTTCTGCATCCTTCAAGCTGTTCAATACATCTGAAGATACGGTTGCCTGCGCACCATCTGTATAAGAAGTCTGAATGCTTGTTATCTTTGTCTCACCTTCGTTATCCGAATTGTACTGATTTGCTATTTTTATACTTTCCTCGATTGCTTCTGAAGAAATACCCTTATCCTCTGTAGATGAAGTCTTTATTGTTGCTTCGTTTGAGTTCTTATCCTCTTCGATTGTAACAGTCGTTGTCCCTGTTGACGGAATTGTTGTTTCTATTTTATTTCCATTTTCTCTTTTCTCCAAAGGCGTTATTTCAACTGTTCCTGTTACATCGTCATTCTCTCCGGTGATCCAAATATAATAGACCTTCGTGTCCTTTGACAAATTGTTAAATACAACCTCTTTATTTCCTCTTGCAAAAGGAAGTTCTAATAAATCGTCAAATACCGATAAATCCGAATCATCATATTTAATATCAACTTTGCTTTTTGAATCTACTGAAAGCTTATACAATTTTCCCCTTGAACGTACTTCATTTATATATCCATTCTCGTCATAATCATCTGGCATCATTACCCAGTCAACCCCATCTTTCGATGTTGTAAAGCTCCCCGGCTTGAGTTCTGTTGCCTGACTTTGTTTCAGAGTAATATCGCCAGCCAAGCTATATGCATCCACGGTAATAACATTTACCGCTGGCGTATAACTCGGATTTTGCTGTACACATATATACAATTCACATGGTGTCATTTCTTCATTTTTATATTTATATGTATAACTTCCTCCATATGTTTCAATATATCTAATTGCTGGTTCTTCTGGATTTGAATACACATACATTTCTCCGCTTAATGGAACTGTAATTTCAACCTCTGTATAGGCATCCAAATTATACTTATACCATACTCCAGATAACTGATTGTAAATGTTATACCCGTCTCCTGCAGTTACAACCGTATATATATCATGCTCACTAATACACTCATTTTCTCCATTATAAATTTCACAAATTTCATCTGTCTTTTGAGACAGGCGATTATCCTCGTCCTTATTTAAAGTAAGTACGATTGATGAATCCAGATGACTTGCATCTCCTGAAATCACAAGATATCCTTTGTTCAACAATTTGATTGGAACATTTTTTTCCTCACTCAAATTCAGTTTTGTACTATAACCTGATTCATAATCTAGCAAATCCCCTGTATGTACATGCAAATCATCTGTTTCAAAAAGATATAATTTTGCATTTACATCTGGATTATCTGATTTCACATTTAATGTATAAATTCCTGGATCAACCGCGTACACCTTAGCATTCTCTATTACATATGTACTTTCCCCATAATTGTAAGCCAGCATGCTTATATATGTGTCATCAGAATCATCGTATTGATATGTTTCAGATGTTCCAACTTGTAACAAAGTGGCATTTGTTTTTTCTTCAGCCAATTTTGAAGTGATCGTCTTAATCTGCATATTGGCATTCTCATCATATGAATGAGTTACTTTCCATACATAATAAGACTTCGCTTCATTTGATGTGTTCTCCATTTTTCCATTATTGGTTACATAATTAAACTCACTGTCATACACAATTGCATAACCAACTGTTCCATCAACTACATATATCGCTCCTGCAGGAACCGTAATTTTATATAAAACTCCAAGCGATGCCTGATAATTTGCCTTTCCATCCAGCATTGCTGAACAATACTTATAAAACTTTGAACCATTTTCATGCTCAACCTGACCATTTTTTACATTTTCTTCTGTAATCTCAACGGCATTTTCTTTTATTGTTGACACATCCGAAAGTTCGGTAACGGAAATATTAGCTTCATTGTCGTTCGTACTATAAAAATAATATGTTCCCTCTGTAGCTTCCCAATAATCCCCAGAATTTCCATATTCAAGATTTAATCTTTCATATACATTCCAATTTGAATCATATTTCATCATAGTAATATTACCTTTTGGAATAATTACTTCATATACACACCCTTCCGGAACACACAATCTTGCCCAATGTGCCTCCTTTTTTTCTGTTGTTATAGTCGACGCATCCTTTGTTGTATCTCGATATTGCAAATAATCATATTTCAATCGCTGTTTTTCTTCTTTACTAAGAGTAAAATTTTCACCTACCTTAATATCTGTAACTGTAGCTTTGTCAATATCAATTGGCGTAGTTTGTTTTATTATTTCTCCAAATACAACTCTAAATTCCTGCATACATCCATAATATCCTGAATAGATATAATAAGTTGCTTCCTGATCAGTTAAATTTTCCAAATAATTGTCTTGTATGCCTGCATATTCCAATTGATTATCATTTTTCTTTAATACATTAATGCTCAGTGCATCATCATCAAAACCAAATGCCTGTATTTTTACTTTAGTATCTGGACTTAATGTAATCTTGTACATTTTTCCGTTAATCTCTGTTCCCTTAAAGCTTCCAAGCATATAATCGGTTACTTTTATGTTTTCTTCTAATGCACCAGTAACTTCTGTAATGTCACTTTCTTCATATTGCGTGTTTTTTTGCAATTCTACTGTAATATCATTTTCTTCCGTCTGATCTTCAGAATAAAGATCATTCCTAATATTTATCCAATATTCATATCCACCTTGCAGATAGCAATACCCTTCATCACTGCCAAGTCCTATTACCATGATGGAACCATGTGGAATCATGCAACCATTTTCATAACTATACATGTCTACCTCATAAACAAGATTTGAAGTATCCCCATCATACTTAAATTTCAAAGTATAACTTTCATCATCTAATTTGTCTATATGCAACACCTTTCCTGTCCATGTAGAAGTTTCAGAATTTGAAATAGGGTATGAAACCGTTTCCTTTTCCCACCTCACCTTGTTCGTTCCAATTTGTAAATCATCTACATCCATATAGGATGTCGTTGTCCCGGTTCCAGTCTCTTCCGCCCGTACAACCAGGTACTGGTTTGAAATCAACGGCAGCACCATACAGAGCGTCAGTATGACCGCCATCAACTTCTTGCAAACTTTCCATTTTTGCATACGCTTCTCTCCTCTCAGCTTTTTATTTTTGTTTCTGGTATTACCCATTGTTCGTATCATAGCACATAAAAATGGTGTTTTTTACACTTGTGCAAAATTGGCAGGTATTTATGCAAAATTGGTATTTTTTACAGATTCTTTGCCATATAGCCAGAAACTGGAAACCAAAAATTGTATAGCTTTCCACAGATTTGTAAATCCTTTCTAGTAGTGAACAAAAGGATTACAGGAGATACGAAATTATGGCTGGAAATAAAGTAGTAATCTGTGGAGTCAACACAAGCAAGCTCCCACTGCTTTCTGAGGATGAAAAGCGGGCACTCTTCGCCCGCATGAACGCAGGGGATAAAAGTGCCAGAGAAGAATTTATCCGTGGAAACCTCCGACTTGTTCTGAGTGTGATCCAACGGTTCTCCGGCAACAACATCGAAAGCTCCGATGACCTTTTTCAGGTCGGCTGCATCGGGCTGATCAAAGCACTGGATAATTTCGATCAGACACTGGATGTCAAATTCAGTACCTACGCTGTACCTATGATAATCGGCGAATGCCGCCGCTACATGCGCGACAACAACACCATCCGTGTCTCGCGCTCTCTCCGGGACATCGCCTACAAAGCAATCTACACGCGGGATATCCTGACGAAGAAAAACGACCGCGAACCAACGGTTGATGAGATTGCCAAAGAATTAGAGCTTCCAAAAGAAGATATTGTGACCGCCTTAGATGCGATCGCCACACCAATGTCCCTGTTTGAGCCGGTCTATCAAGAGGGACAGGATGTCTTATATCTGATGGATCAGGTCAAAGACAAAAAGAACAAAGAAGAAAACTGGGTACAGTCGCTTGCTTTACAGGAAGCGATGCAACGGCTCGATGAGCGGGAATTAAACATTATCCGTCTGCGTTTCTTCGAAGGAAAAACACAGACGGAAGTTGCCGATGAGATTGCGATCTCACAGGCACAGGTCAGCCGATTAGAAAAAAATGCTTTAAAATCCATGCGGCATTATCTGTCGAACGAATAAAAAACAGGTTCCATGAAAGATCTTTCATGGAACCCATTTTCTATATTTCTATTATTGATTATTTCTTGATATATGCCTGTGTTCTCACACTGGTAATACCCTGATATCTCGTTGCTGGAGCCTTGCCGTTCTTCGGTACAAGCACGATCTGGATACCTTCCAGTCTCTTTGCAAGTCCTGCAGTTCCTGCTGCTTCGCCGTTCTTTGCCCAGTTCAACCAACCATAGGTCTGTGCATGTACACGATAATAAACATCGTAATGCGCTGCCATCTCGCCAGTCAGATTGATACGGATTGCTTCCAGACGCTTTGCCTCTCCGGAAGTACCACTCATCTGTCCATCGTGTCTCCATGTGTTCTGATTGTTCTCATTTCCCTGCCAGCCATAGGTCTGTACATGGGTGGTGTAGACAATACTTCCACTGTATGGCTTGTTCGTAAGCTTGATGTTGATGCCTTCGAGTCTCTTTGCCTGTCCAGAAGTACCACTCATCTGTCCGTTGTACTTCCATCCCTGCCAGCCGTATGTCTGTACATGTGTCCGGTATGCGATATTTACATTTCTCTCACCTGCCACACTCGGGTTGGTATTAGACGTTGCCTGATTGCCAACCACCGGTGAAGAACCAGCCTTTGCAATATAACTCTTTGCCTGATGTACGCCAGAAGCCGCATTCACTCCTGCATAATTTAATCCCGGCGCTGATGCACCCTTCTTCAATACGACAATCTGGATACCTTCCAGTCTCTTTGCATAACCGGCAGGTCCAGATGGTGCACCATTCTTCGCCCAGCCAAGCCAGCCGTAAGACTGTGCATGCACTCTGTAATAAACGTCGTACTTCTCTTTATCAGCGCCTGTGAGCTGAATCTTGATTGCCTCCAGTCTCTTTGCCTCGCCTTCGGTTCCGTTCATCTCGCCATTTGCCGACCAAGGTAACCAGCCGTAGCTCTGGCAATGGGTTGTGTACTGGATGCCAAGGTTTACGTTTCCGCTGACGGAAATCTTGATACCCTCCAGACGCTTTGCCTGTCCGGAAGTACCAGCCATTCTACCATTTGTAAACCACTTGCTTGTGTTGTTCTCGTCACCCTGCCAGCCATAGGTCTGTACGTGGGTTGTATAACGGGTTGTAACATCCGGAGTTGGGTTCGGATCTGGATCTGGGTCTGGGGTTGGATCTGGATCTGGAGTTGGATCTGGATCTGGGGTCGGAGTTGTCTTTGTAACTGTTACATAAAAACGTTGTGTACGTTTTCCATCATTCGAACGGGCTAATACAAAAGTTTTTCCTACTCCAACTGCCTTTGCTTCACCAGTTCTCGAATCTATTGTAACAATATCTTGATTTGCACTAAGATAGTTAACACCTTTGTTTGTTGCATTTTCCGGAAGTACCGTTCCTGTTACTTTAAAGGTGTCTCCAACCTTCAATTTTGTCTCATCTACATCTGCAATTACTTTTATATCATCTGCATAAATCGTTTCGTCATCATCACTGATTAAATTGAAATGATAACCGTTTTCCTGTGCATATTTATGAGCAGCACTATTTTCTACACAGTTAATGGTTAAAAATTCACTTACTGACGTTACAGAATGTCCTAAGTCAGAATTCCATCTTGTTTGGCAACATAAATTTTTACCAATACTTTTTACCGTCTTTGGAATCGTCAAATTCGCTAAGCTACCACATTCATCAAATGCATAGTCTTCAATGGTTGTCACACCAACAGGGATTTCAAGTGTACTCAGCTCATGACTACTTTCAAACGCATGACTTCCAATCGTTCTTATCGTTTCTGGGATTTTTATTCCATAGATTCCTATTATCAGCTTATCCGTATCTGTCTCGATGACTGCATTACAATTATCACGACTATCATATACAGGGTTTTCAGGTGAAACCGTAAGCGTTGTAATTCCACTGCTCATAAATGCATTTCCGCTAAGCTTCGTCACATTCTTCGGAACCTCAAATGACTTCAATCCCTTACAGCTCTGAAATGCTTTTTCTCCAATCTCAGTCACAGAATCTGGAATTGTTAATGATGTCACATTCTCACAAAATCCAAATGCACCCTCACCAATCTTTGTGATATTGTCTGGAATGTCAAGTGATGTAATATTAGCCCATTCAAATGCATATGCCGGGATTTCTGTGATTCCTTTTGGAATATTGAACGATGCCAATGCATAACAGTCACCAAATGAGTATGGTTCTAAATCTGTTACACTATCTGGAATGTGTACGTTTTTCAAATTTTTACATTCGTAAAACGCACTTTCCCCTATTTTCTTAACAGTATCCGGAATCGTGACACTCGTCATTGTTTTTTGATAAAACGAATATTGATCAATCGATGTAACTGGCTTTCCTTTAATCTCTGCGGGAATCTCCACGGCATCTTCATTCAGCAAATAATCATAAATCATATATCCGCCATTTTCCGTGTCTTCCACATATTGGAATCTTCCATCTGACGTTTCCATAACGGCATCTTCCGCTTTCGCGTCTACTTTGAACACCGACATCGTCGAAATCACACACGTAAATGCGAGTAACACTGCCCATACCGATGCTCTTCTTTTTCTTTTTTGCATCTTTTTCCTCCCTTTCTTTTATCCCTTCCACCCAAAAAATTGCACGCAAAAAACACCACGCACACAGTGACTGCTCCTGCATCCCTGTTCTGCCTGATCTCGTACTATGTCTCTATGAAGTTTTTTCCGTTTGCTGATATTTTGAAATGGAAATAATGATGCTGTATCCTGATTTCTCAGTGACTGCAAAGAAACTGCATTCTGCAGTAAATTATCGTCTAAGCAGTACCCCCCCCCGAAGAACATTTGTTCTTATCGGGTGAACGGTTGTGCATACATCTGCTTTTATGAATTTAAGAACGTTATATTCATGCTGCATCTTTTGCACCCCCATCTTTTGAATCAACATACAAGTTTCATTATATATTTATTATTTGCATTCTGTAATAAGTGAGTGAAAATTTACTATCTGAAAAAGGGAGAGCTGCATGACGTTCACACATCATGCAGCTCTAAAATGAGAAAGCGTATTAAATTATCGTACCCAATACTTAAACTCTTCATCACCCATACGGATATAGTCATCATTTTTCAGCATGACATCAAATCCCGGCTGGATCATCTTTCCATTCACATAAGTATGGTTTGTTGAGTTCTCATCACGGATATAACATTCTCCATTGCTGATACGGAAACTGCAATGCTTCCGGCTTACCTTCCGGTTATCTGGAATCTGATAATCACATTCCGAAGACTTTCCTACTAAGAACTCTGTCTTCTCAATCGGAATCAGCGCGTTCGTTCTGGAACGAACGAGATATGGAGTGATATTGTTGTAACTCATCTGCTGTAAGACAGTTGTCTCGCCCTCGCCAAGATCAATATCATCCTTCAAAATATCTTCTTTCTGCAATTCAATAATGAATGTATAGAACTCACGCAAAGAGAACATTAACCGGCTATCCAAATAATGCAGGATCTGGTCAACACAATTGACACACTGCATATCTGCAAACCGGATCTTGCTGATGAAATTCTGTACAAACTCACAGACATTGCAGTCTGTAAATTCCTTCTCAATCGGCATGTAGATCAACTGTACATGCAGATTGGACAGTTCAATATACATATACTTCGTGTTCAGAAGTACTTTCTTGATTGGCATATTGCGGTCTTCAAAATACAACAACTGATTCAATATATTCGACAAGATCGAAAGAAACTCGCCCTTGTACAACTGCTTCTTCAAGAACTGACCGAGCGGCAACGTTGCAGGAATCTTGTAAGACAGAACACGCACGCCCTCTACAACACTCTGCTGACAGGTGGACTGGTTTCCAAGGAAAAATGCATTAAATCCTTCCATCTCTGTCTGATTTACGATCACGGTATCTTCTATTCTGAAATTCAAATTAAATTCGTCATAACTTTCCTGTACTTGATCCACGGTTTTTCCCCCTGTTACATTTTATTGCAGGTGAAACTCTGATATCGCACCTTCAATCGTCTTATCAGCAGCTTCCTTACCATATTTTTCAACATCCATACGGCTCTTCGCCATATGCGTCAGATTTCCGTTTCCGTTGACACAGCCACCCTGACATGCCATGCCCTCCATGAAGTTTCCATCCAACATATTTCTGCGCAGCTTCAACAGCGCAATCTTACATTCTTCAATACCATCGCAGACAACCGGCTTCAATTCGAAGTCCTCTGCACCCTGTTCTTTCATTCCCTGCTTCACAGCACTGCTCAGACCGCCTGTGTGAGCAAAGATACGTCCAAAGTAAGAAGCATTCTCCAGACTTTCCTCTTCCAGTGTCGTGATGTCGATCTCCCGGCTGTCAAGCACTGCCTGCAGCTCTTCAAAAGTCAGTGCACTGTCGATATACGGTGCAACCGTCTCCTTGCGGATCTCCATCTTCTTTGCGGTACACGGTCCGATAAATACGACCTTCGCCGTCGGATCCTGCTCCTTAATATGTTTACCGATCATCGCCATCGGTGACAAAGTAGAAGATACATATGGCAACATATCCGGGAAGTTCTTCTCCACATAGGATACAAATGCCGGACAGCATGAACTCGTCAGCATACCCTTCTCCCGCAGCTCCTGTGATTCATGCCAGGTTGTCATATCTGCACCAAGCGCAACCTCCACAACTTCATCAAAGCCAAGCGCCTTGATTCCGCTGATGACCTGTCCACGCTTCGCGTAAATAAACTGTCCCGCGATTGCAGGTGCAACCGCCGCGTAGACCTTATAATTCTTGCCATGGTCACTGTCCTTGATCATGTTGATGACCTGTAATATGTATGATTTCTCATTGATGGCACCAAACGGACACTGATATACGCATGCGCCACACGCGATACATTTATCGTTATCAATCTTCGCTTCCTGATCCTCGTTCATCGTGATCGCGCCAATCTTACATGCCTGCTGGCATGGACGCTTAAAATCTGAAATGGCACTGTACGGACATGCCTTTGCACAGGCACCACACTCTTTACATTTCGACTTGTCGATATGGGCTTTCTGATGCTCATCAATCGTGATCGCACCAAACTTACACGCATCCGCACAGCGGTGTGCCAGACAGCCACGACAATGCTGTCCGACTTCATATCCGCCAACCGGACACTCATCGCAGGCGATCTCCATGACTTCAATGACATTGTCATTGTCCGGATTTCCGCCCATTGCCATCTTGACCTGTTCACTCACGATCGCGCGTTCCTTGAATACGCAGCAACGCATCGTTGGCTTCTTGCCCGGAATAATCTTCATTGGAATATCCAGGATTTCTTCGAGCAGTGTGCCATCCCATGCCATACGCGCAACTTCGCGCAACACTTCATAACGAAAATATTGGGTTCTGGTGTCAAATTTTCTCATATTCTTTGTAGAGAGCATTCTCTCCTTCTCCTAATTCTATGTCATATCTTAAAACATATATAATTATCTTAATATTTCTGATAATTTCTGTCAACGGATACCGCACATTTTTACATAATTTTTAATGATTCTCTCCTTGTCCCTGTGAAAGCATCTCTTCTTTGACTTCATACAGTTTTTTCGACAGATCAACGTAATGGATATGTGGATTCGTAAATCGCTGTTCCTCCTCCCAGATCTGATGGTCAAGCTGTTCTGTCACATATGCTTTGATTGCATCAAGCTCCGGCTTGTCATAAACCAGCTTTCCATCGCGGAAGATCGGCACCTGCAGCTCCTTCACATCCACATTTTCAAACTTCATCTTCTTCCAAGGCTTCACCGGATCCACGTAGGCAAATGGTTCATCTCCGTTTACTTCCTCGTCGTACATCGTGATCAAATCGGCAAGCGCATATCCGGTCTCACGGCTGTAAATACGCCACAGCTTCTTTCTGCCCGGATTCGTGATCTTTTCAACGTTCTCAGAGATCTTGATCTTCGGCACAAATTCCCCGGCATCATTCTGCACAGCAGCAAGCTTGTAGACACCACCAAAGACCGGATCGGATTTCGACGTGATCATACGTTCTCCGACGCCGTAGGAATCAATGCTTGCGTTCTGCTTTTTCAGTGACTGCATCAGAAATTCATCGACACTGTTCGACACGACGATCTTGCAGTCCTTCATATCATGTGCATCGAGTGTCTTACGGATTTTCTTCGAGAAATATGCCAGATCACCGCTGTCAATGCGGACACCCTTCAGGCGTTTCCCGGCAGGCTCTAACACTTCCTTTGCGACACGGATGGCATTGACCAGACCGCTGTTTAAGATATCATAGGTATCGATCAGCAATGTACAGTTGTCCGGATAGACCTCTGCATATGCCTTAAACGCTTCGTATTCATTGTCAAAAAACTGAATCCAGCTATGTGCCATCGTACCGATTGCAGGTACGCCAAACCGTTCATCTGCCATGACCGTTGCTGTCGCAGCCGCGCC
>ULPF01039505.1_pt1 | contig 13735 bp, 9 predicted proteins | sample 1953271 | NCBI WGS metagenome assembly ULPF01 (sample SAMEA4835622, study PRJEB28245) | human gut metagenome | biome: gut microbiome; material: fecal sample | place: Denmark | collected 2008
TATTTTTAAATTTACTAATACTGATGGAATCAGAGAAAGAATCGGTAAAAGAACTGATTGTAGATGTTGGTGAGACAGAGGTGCAGCTTGCCCTGATGGACAACCACCGCCTCATCGAACTGAACAAAGAGTCCAGCGTCGGGCACCAGTTCACGGTAGGGGATGTATTCCTCGGAAAAGTGAAGAAAATTATGCCTGCGCTAAATGCGGCTTTTGTGGACATCGGAGACGAAAAGGAGGCTTTTATCCATTATCTGGATCTTGGACTGTATTTCAATGCATTTGACGAGTTTGTCCGCAGGACTAACACCAACACAAACGCAAATGACATATTCTCAGAGATTCAGTTGGGACCAATTCTCGAGAAGGAAGGACAGATCGACAAGGTACTCAAACCTGGTCAGATGGTTGTAGTCCAGATCGTGAAAGAGCCGATATCCACGAAAGGATCACGATTGACAGCTGAGATTTCATTGGCAGGACGTAATATTGTACTGCTCCCCTTTGCGAAGAAGGTGAGCATATCCCAGAAAATTTCCTCCAAGGAGGAAAAAAAGAGACTTGAGACATTAGTCAGGAGCATACTTCCGGCAAATTACGGAGCGATCATCAGGACTGCTGCAGAAGGAAAAAATGCAGCTATCCTCGTTTCCGAACTTAAATCGCTGATCAGCAAATGGGAAGGCTCTTGGACCAAACTGTCGAAATCCAAGAATGTCCAGCTGCTCTTCACTGAGTACAGCAAGACCACTACCATCCTGAGAGACCTTCTGAATGATTCTTTCTCAAGCATTTATGTAAATGACAAGAAAGAATATGAAGAGATTCTCAAATACGTCTCTCAGATTTCTCCGGAACAGGAGAAGATCGTGAAACTCTATGATGACAAAGAGCCTATTTTCGATCATTTCGATATAACTCGCCAAATCAAGAGTTCTTTCGGAAAGGTGGTTCCGATTAAGCAAGGGGCATACTTGGTAATAGAATCGACAGAAGCACTTAATGTTGTAGATGTTAACAGCGGTATACGTGCGAAGACCACCGACCAGGAAGAAAACACTTACGAGGTGAACAAGTATGCTGCTGAAGAAATTGCCAGACAATTGAGGCTCAGGGACATGGGCGGAATTGTGATTGTGGACTTCATCGATATGGACAAGCAAGAGCACAAGAACGGCCTCTTCAAATACATGTCAGAACTGATGCAGGATGACAGAGCCAAGCATAATGTATTGCCGCTCACGAAGTTCGGCCTTATGCAGATTACTCGACAGAGAATCCGCCCGGCCACTGTCATAAATACCACCGAGGTATGTCCTCTATGTCACGGCACAGGAAAAATCGCACCGAGTTTGCTTGCTGACGAACAGGTGGAAAGACACATCGCATACATTGTCAACGATTTGAAAGTAACGTCTTTTGTCTTGAAAACTGGCCCTATTCTAGGCGCCTACATATCGAGGGGATTCAACTCTTTCCTGAGAAAATGGAAGAGAAGGTACAAGTGCAAGATCAAGCATGAAGAAGTCATGGACTTCAACGTCCTTCAATATGAATTTTATGACGAAAACGGCAAACGCCTTGAATGTTAATTCGCCGCTGTCTGTAATTTAGAAAAGGGAGAACCATTTTCGGCTCTCCCTTTTTTCATTTCATAATCTTCTTCAGATACACAATAGCCTCCGGGCCTTCGTTGAAAAGCAGGTCCATAATGGAGAGGTCGGGGATGAAGCCGTGCTTAGCTGAAAACACTTGATAATAAGGCTTTTCCAGTTCCAGATCCTTCAGGATGGAATTGCTTCTTTTGGGGTGAATCATGCCTCTCAGATCCTTGCCGTACTCTCCGCTGTCCCTTGCCGTGAAGTCCGTCGTGAAACTGATCTCAGCTGCGATTCCCGTTTTCTTCAGGAAAAAACTCAGCAGCTCAGTATTCAGCTCGAACAAAGTTTCTGGCCTGCGCTCCAGAATCCCGAAAAGCTCGTCCTTGTAGTAATCGAACCACGCAGAGGATTCGTACGCCGAAATGACCGCCCGCTCGAACCTGAGCAGCCATGGAGTCGAATAATCCACCTTAATCGCCGCTATCGGGAGAGAGTATGTCCCGCCTTCGTGCACTATGGGTACTGTCAATGCCTCTGTCCCGTTTGCTGAATATATCTTACACCTGTTCCTGTAAGACTGCTTCTGATAATTCTCACAGGCCTCGATACATACTTTGGCAGGAATAAACGAGTTTACCCTGCCGGGTGACAGGGTAAACTCTTCAGCTATAGCCGCGAAATATGATATCGGCGGAAAAAATGCTGTTTCCAGTAGTATCACGATACTAGTCTATATCTCCTTTTTCACTGGATGTGTTGGCTCTGATGATGCCTCTCTTGGAAGCTCTGATGAAGTTCAGGATAGTGCTTTTCTCCTCAGAATCAGGGAATCCCTGTTCTACCTTTGCACAACCGTCTGTGATATTATATCCCTGGAAATAAATAGTGTCGTAGATATCCTTGATGTTTCTTACTACGTCAGCAGAAAATCCGCGTCTGCGGAGACCTACGATGTTCACGCCTGCATAGCAGATAGGATCACGTCCGCAGAGAACATAAGGAGGAATATCCTTGTTGATCTTGGACATACCGCCTACCATGGCATGGCATCCTATTCTTGAGAACTGGTGAGCCTTCGAACCGCCACCGACGATTGCCCAGTCATCTACCTGAGTTTCACCGGCTACTCCTACGTAACTTACCAAAATACAGTGATTTCCGATTTCGCAATCGTGAGCCACGTGTACATAAGACATGAGGAGGGTGTTGCTGCCGACTTTTGTCACGCCCTTTCCGCTGGCCTTTGTGCCACGGTTGATGGTGACACATTCGCGGATGGTAACATTGTCACCGATCTCCACGTAAGTAACCTCTCCTTCGAACTTGAGGTCCTGAGGAACAGCACCTACTACCGCGCTAGGATATACCTCGCAATTCTTGCCCATTTTCACATAAGGGAAAATGACTGCGTGTGGATAAATCTTGCATCCGTCTCCGATCTCTACATTGTCATCGATGAATGCGTAAGGTCCTATCTCTATGTTGTCTCCAAGAATAGCCTTGGGACTTACTGAAGCTAATGGATGTATTTTGTTCATAGTTAATTATTTGGCTTTTGCAAGGAGTGCTCTCACTGCCTTGGCTGTGTTTGTATTGATGGTATGGCCCGGCTTGAATGCTGTAACTTTGGCGTTCAGATAGCCGCCGGCCAATCTCATATCTCCTATCATATCCAGCAATTTGTGACGTCCGCACTCGTTAGGGAAGTGTAAAGTCAAGTTGCTGAGGTAACCGCTTTCGCTTACTCCGAGCTTAGGCTGGTTGAACAACTCCGCCATTCTGCTTATCTGCTCATCAGTAACAGGGTGCTCCACGATTACGATGGCATTGTCCACATCACCACCCTTTACGAGATTATTGGCGAGGAGGAACTCTACCTCATGGAAAAACACGAAGGTGCGGCAAGGACCGATTTCTTCAGCATAATTCTTCGAAAGATCCCATGACGCTTCCTGAACTCCGAGTACATGTGAATTAAAATCTGCTGTGATGTCGAAAGACGGCTTGTCCGCAGGTGTGATTTTTACCCATGAACCGGACTTCTCATCTTTAAGCTCGATTTCGTCTGGAATCGTGATAAATACCCGGTCAGCGTCCTGCTCTTCGATGTTTCCTGCAAACGCCTTCACGTACTGGAGCGCGCTTCCGTCCAGAATCGGCACTTCCACATTGTTCAACTCGATGATAGCGTTGTCGATGCCCATTCCTGTCAATGCCGACATGACATGTTCGATGGTGGAAACTGAAATCTCACCGCAAGATATAGTGGTGCTTCTGGCTGTGCTTGAGACATTTTCAGCAAGAGCGGGTACAAAAGCCTCTGTTCCTATATCTTTTCTGACGAAAACTATTCCTGTGTTTACCGGTGCCGGCTTAATGGTCATATCGGCGATTTTTCCGGTATGGAGACCTTTGCCGTGGAACTCGCAGGCTTTTTTTATTGTGTGCTGTTTCATTCTATTTTACTGGTTTCTATTCTTTACCTTGCTGTCTGAAGATGGCATAACTGCGCATGTAATTCTTGATAGGAATAGCAGGGGAGCCAAGGAGAACCTGTCCAGGTTTCTTGATGTTTCCGATGACACCGGCCTGAGCCGCGATTGTGGTGTTGTCAGCTATTTCTATATGACCTGCGATACCTACCTGACCTGCAAGTATACAATTCTTTCCGATTTTTGCAGAACCTGCGATACCGCACTGGGCTGCCATCACGGTATTCTCTCCGATAATGACATTGTGTGCAATCTGGCAGAGATTGTCGATTTTTACACCATTGCCGATAATGGTAGATTCCATTTCGGACTTGTCGATAGTGGTACCTGCACCGATTTCCACGTTGTCACCGATGATGACGTTTCCGAGGTGCTCGATTTTCTCCCATGTTCCGTCAGGCTGCGGAGCATTGCCGAATCCGTCGGAACCGATAACTGCATTTGCGTGGATAATCACATTGTTTCCGATTTTCATTCCCGGATAAATGCAAACTCCAGGATAAATGATACAATGTGAACCTATGACGGTGTCATCTCCGATGTAGACATTCTCGTAAATCTTCGTATAATCACCTACGACTGCATGGTGTCCGACATAAGAGTGACTTCCCAAATAAACTTTCTTTCCGAATTTGGTGGTGAGGAACCAAGATGAACGGAATCCTCTGTGTCTGCGGTCTGTACGTTTCTGAGCTGATACATATTTGAGCAGTTCGGCTACGGCTGTATAGGCGTCCTCCACACGAATCATGGTGCAGGAAACGTTTTCCTTAGGCTCGAAAGTCTTGTTTACCAACAATATAGTAGCCTTGCACTCATACACGTAGTGTTCATATTTCGGATTAGCGAAGAAACACAACTGGCCTGGTTTGCCATGTTCTATCTTCGCAAATGATGTGACTTTTGCCTCAGGGTCGCCATCTACTGTTCCCCTCAGAACTTTAGCCAACTGTTTGGCTGTAAATTCCATATTTCTTTAAATTCTAATAATCCTATTTTTGCAAAGTAAATACATTTGTACAAATTTCGCAAAAAAAGCGTCGCTTTAAATCCTAATTAGTGGATTTTTAGGACATTTGGAACAAAACTGCTGCTGAAAATTTTATTTGTGAAGAATAATGCTTATCTTTGCAAAGTGAGTAGAGATAGGGGACGTGAGTGTCTCCTATCTTTTTTAATAAGTTACGCGGTTATGTTTATGGCCGCAGATTCTAAACCGGAAAGATGAACAAAGAATCGATATTCAAGGAAATGGAGGCTCCTGTAGCTGCCCGCGGCTGTTTTATTACAGAGGTAACTATCAGCTCTGATAACGATGTTACCATCGCTATCGAGTCGGAAAATGGTGTTGTGGACATGGATGACTGTGTAGCCATAAACGATGCTTTTCTCGCGGTCTTCGACCAGGATGCGGAAGATTATTCCCTGACTGTCACTTCGGCAGGACTGGATCAGCCTTTCAAGATAGTGAAGCAGTTCATTAAGGCTGTGGGCTCCAAAGTTGAAGTGAAGACACGTGACGGAAGAAAGTTGGTCGGTGTCTTGGAATCGGCTGATGATAACGGGTTTACATTCTCGTACGAGGTTAAGGAACTTGTGCCCGGAAAGAAAAAGAAAGAAATGGTAAGGCATGAGGAATCCTTCGAATATGGCAGTGTGAACTCTGTTATGCCATACTTGGATATGAATGCGTAATTGACAAAACGAAGTAAAAAGAAAACGATATAAAATTATGGAAGAAGAGAAAATCGACCTCAAGACGGCTTTCGCGCTTTTCAAGGATGAAAAGCACATCGACCGTCCTATCATGATGGGTGTGCTCAAGGATGTGTTCATGACACAGCTCGCCAAGACATTCGGATCTGCTGACAACTTCGACGTGATCATTAATGTGGACAAGGGAGACTGTGAGATTTACCAGAACCTTGAGGTTGTCGAGACTGTAGAGAACCCCAATACTCAGATTGCTCTCGCTGACGTGAACAAAAACGGCGATGACTATGAGTTGGGTGAGACATTCACCAGAAAGGTGGAGCTGAAGGATTTCGGCAGAAGAGGAATTCTGAATATCCGTCAGAATCTTCAGGGAAGAATCATGGATATCGAGAAAGCTAACCTGTACAACAAATACACTGACAAGATCGGTGAGATCTTTACAGGTGAGGTTTATCAGACATGGTCTAAAGAGGACCTTATTCTCGATGAGGATGGAAATGAACTCAGACTTCCTAAGTCAGAGCAGATTCCGGGAGAGCATTTCAAGAAGAATGACACTGTCCGTGCGATTATCAAGAGCGTGGAGATGAAGAACAACACGACTCCTTACATTGTCCTTTCCAGAACTTCAAATGAGTTCCTCCAGAAACTCTTCGAGCAGGAAGTTCCTGAGATTTTCGACGGCCTCATCACCATAAAGAAGGTCGTACGTATACCTGGAGAAAGGGCGAAGGTCGCTGTAGAGTCTTATGACGAGCGCATTGACCCTATCGGAGCCTGCATCGGTGTGAAGGGATCGAGAATCATCGGAATCGTGCGCGAGTTGAGAAACGAGAACATTGACGTACTCCAGTGGACAAACAATACTCAGCTCCTCATTCAGAGAGCGCTTAACCCTGCCAAGATTTCTTCTATCGACATGGGCGTGGAGGAAACCGACAAGATCAAGGTATTCATGTACCCTGATGAGGTTAAGAAAGGTATCGGTAAAGGCGGTTGCAACATTAAGCTTGCAAGCATGCTCGTAGGTCGCGAGATCGAAGTCTGGAGAGAAGTACCTAAGAGTGAAGATGGTGACGAGGATATTGATGAGGATGTATTGCTCAGCGAGTTCAGCAACGAAATCGATCCTTGGGTTATCGAGCGTCTGCAGTCTATCGGCTGTGACACTGCAAAGAGCGTCCTCGCTTTGGATCCTGCTGACATCGCCAAGAGAGCGGATCTCGAAGATGAGACTGTAGAGGATGTATTCAATATCCTCAGGGCTGAATTCGAAGAGGAGTAGTTTTACTTAAGTTTCGCAGTGCGGAACACCGCTTATGTAGCCCGAAAGGGCGAAAGCAAGTCCCTTCCCCGAGGGGAGGGATTTAGGGAGAGGGTAACGTGCACACAAAAAGACAGCCTTCGAATGAGTAATAACCCTCAAATAAGCGCTTGTGTTCAGCAAGTTTGACAACTTGCGAAGTAAGTTTCGCAGTGCGGAACGACATTTTGAGCCTGTATGGGCAGTTGTGAGTCCCTCTCGAGAATGGAGGGGCTCAGTTGAAGAAGAACAGTTATTATTTAAAGGGGTTTATATGGGAGAAATCAGACTAAACAAACTGACAAAGCAATTCAATATCGGACTGCAGACATTGGTAGACTTTCTTAACGAAAAGGGAGCTGGAATCGAGCTTGATCCAAATGCGAAGGTATCAGATGAATTTGTGCCTGAGCTGGAGAAGGCGTTCGGTAAAGACCTTAAAGCTAAGGAAGACTCCGAGCGTGTGCAGATCAAGATAAAGGAAATAATAGAGAAAGGTTCCAAGAAGAAGGAAGATGATGAAGAAGAGCCGGCTTCCGGTACTGTCATCATCAGGACAGCTCTTTCTGGAAAAGAAGCGGAAAATGTGTCTGCTCATGAACCGGAAGAAGTTAAAGAACCTGTTAAGAAAGAGGAGGTTAAGAAGGAAGAGGTCGTCGAGGAAGTGAAAGAGACACCGGTTGTCCCTGAGGTAATCGCGCCTGAACCGAAACCCGTAGAACCTGAACCGGTGAAAGAATCCCCTGTTTTTGAGAAAAAAGAGGAGGAGGCACCGAAGGTGTCAGAAACAAAGCCTGTCATCCCGACGGTTACAAGCGTTCCTGAACCTGAAAAGACTGAAGTTAAAGAGATCGAAAAACCTGTTGAGGTTTCCGTTCAAACCCCTGCGGAGCCTGTTCGTCAGGAACACCCGGTCTCCATAAAAAAATCCGACATGAAGAAAAGCGACAGGAGCGTAAAGGAATTCACACCTAAACAAGACAAGGCTAAACTCAAGGCTGAGCACAAACTCCAGAGAGAGGCATCCAGCAGGGATGATGACGAGACGACACAGCCTGCAGGACTTAAGATTGTTGGCAAGGTAGACTTGTCACAGTTCGAGACCGGCAAGAAAAACAAGAAACGCGAAAGAATAAACAAGGGTGGCAGCCAGAAAGTGGATGTCAACAAGATAGACGGCGACGAGAAGGGCGATCGTAAAGATCACAACAAGAAGAACCGTCAGAACGGAGGCAACGCCAATAACGGAAACAACAACGGCGGCAATAATCAGAACGGAAAGAAAGATTTCCGTCAGAACGGTGCACAGCAGGGTTCCGGTAAGAATCGCCGTAAGGACCGTGGCAACAACGACAAGTTTAAACCTGCCATGACTGAGGCCGAGCAGGAGGAAATGCAGAAGGAAATCCAGAAGCAGGTTAAGGAAACCTACGCAAGGATGAACGATAGCAAGTCCAAGAATAACTTCGGCGCAAAACACAGAAAGGAGAAGAGGGAGCTCGCATCCCAGAAACTCCAGGAGGAGATGGCTCAGGAGGCAGCAGAGAAGAAGATTCTCAAAGTCACCGAGTTCGTTACTGTCAATGACCTTGCAACATTGATGAACAACACTCCTGTAAACAAAGTCATCGAGGCATGTTTCAGTCTCGGTCTCATGGTGTCAATCAACCAGAGACTTGACGCAGAGGCACTTGTGCTTGTTGCAGAGGAGTTCGGATACAAAGTAGAGTTCGTGACCGCGGATATCCAGAATGAGATAAACCAGGACACTGAGGAGCCTGAGAACGAGGCAGATCTCGTGACAAGACCTCCTATCATCACAGTGATGGGACACGTCGACCATGGTAAGACATCCCTCCTCGACTACATCAGAAATGCGAATGTCATCGCCGGTGAGGCCGGAGGTATTACCCAGCATATCGGTGCATACAACGTGGTGCTTTCTAACGGGCGTCGTATCACATTCCTCGATACTCCTGGTCATGAAGCCTTTACAGCGATGCGTGCACGTGGTGCACAGCTCACCGACCTTGCGATTATCATCATCGCAGCCGATGACGCCGTCATGCCGCAGACAGTCGAGGCTATTAACCATGCACAGGCCGCAGGCGTTCCTATGGTATTCGCCATCAACAAAATAGATAAACCTGGTGCACAGCCTGAGAAGATTCGCCAGCAGCTAGCACAGATGAACATCCTCGTCGAGGACTGGGGCGGCAAATATCAATGCCAGGAGATTTCAGCCAAAAAGGGTCTCAATGTCGATAAGCTTCTCGAGAAAGTCCTTCTCGAAACTGACCTCATGGACCTCAAGGCCAACCCTAAGAAACTTGGTGTCGGAACAGTTATCGAGTCTGCACTCGACAAGGGCCGCGGATACCTTGCGACTATCCTCGTTCAGGACGGAACAGTCCACACCGGAGACATGGTACTCAGCGGATGCTACTATGGACGTGTGAAAGCTATGTTCAACGAGCGTGGCCAGAAAGTGGAATCAGCCGGTCCTTCTACCCCTGTTTCTATCCTTGGTCTTAACGGAGCTCCAAGTGCAGGTGACAAGTTCAACATCATGAACGACGAGAAAGAGGCCAAGGCCATCGCCAACAAGCGTGAGCAGCTCATCCGTATCCAGGGCATCAAGACACAGAAGCATATGACCCTCGAGGAAATCGGTCGCCGTATCGCTATCGGAAACTTCAAAGAGCTGAATATCATCGTGAAAGGTGACGTGGACGGTTCAGTAGAGGCTCTCTCAGACTCATTGATCAAGCTTTCTACCGAGGAAGTAAGAGTAAACGTTATCCACAAATCAGTGGGTGCCATCTCCGAGTCCGATGTCATGTTGGCTACAGCTTCCGATGCGATTATCATCGGTTTCCAGGTACGTCCTTCATCTGATGCCAGAAACCTTGCAGAGAAAGAGGGTATCGAAATCCGTCTCTACTCTATCATCTACGATGCCATCAATGAAGTCACTGACGGTATCGAAGGTATGCTTGAACCGGAGAAGAAAGAAGAAGTTACTGCTACTGCAGAAGTTAAGCAGACCTTCCACATCTCCAAAGTCGGAACTATCGCAGGATGTCTTGTCAAGGACGGCAAGATGGTGGCCAAGAGCAAGGTACGACTCATCCGTGACGGCATCGTAGTCTATACCGGAGAACTTTCATCACTCAAGCGCGGCAAAGACGACGCTAAGGAAGTCCTCGCAGGAATGGAATGCGGTATCGGCATTGACAAATACAATGACGTTAAACCTGGCGATGTCATCGAGGCATTCCAGATAGTTGAGATAAAGAGAACCCTGTAATATTGGGATGAACAGACGAAACATGTTTTTGGCAGCATTGGTATTCCTTTTCGTGCTGCTGATGTCCCTTCCTTTCCTGGTACCTCATCTTGGTGTACTGGCGTTGTTCGGATTCGTTCCGCTCTTATGCATGGAAAGAGTTGCCTCGATGGAAGGGATGAAACGCGTCTGGATTTGGCATTATTCCGCATTTGTACTATGGAATGCAGTTACCACTTTCTGGGTCTGCAACGCCACAGTAGGAGGCGGGATTTTTGCTGTTTTGGCCAATGCCTTCCAGATGTCGATAGTCTTCGGCCTCTTCCGCTGGAGCAAAAAACTGCTTAAAGGCTCGCTGCCGTATATTCTGCTGGCCATGCTCTGGATAGCGTGGGAAAAGTACTATCTGACAGCCGCCCAAATCTCCTGGCCATGGCTTGTGCTCGGCAATTCGTTCGCCACAACTGTCTCACTGGCACAGTGGTACGAGTTTACCGGCGCGCTCGGCGGCTCCCTCTGGATCTGGGCCTGCAACCTCGGCCTGTTCGGCCTGATGGTCGCCCTGTCGGACGGAAGTTGGTTCCGGTTCAATGCCAAGGCGAAGCTGGCTGCCGCCGGAGGATATCTCGCAATCCTGTTTGTGCCAATGTTTTTGTCAATGCGAATGTACAATTCGTACACGGAGATGTCCGACCCGTTGGATGTGGTGATACTGCAACCCAACATTGACCCGTACAATAAATTTCAGGCGCTCTCGCAGGACCAGCAGAATGTGATTCTCTTGGATCAGCTGGGGTCGGTGGCAGCGGATAGGGGAGACTCTTCGCAGATGCTTTTAGCCGTTGCTCCTGAGACATTTACGAATGACATCGTCGTGGGCGATTACGAGTCCAGCCGCACTTGGCGCAGGTTCAGGCAGTTCCTGTCAGGTTATGACGGACTGAATCTTTTGTTCGGTGCTTCGTCGCGCAGTTATATATATTCTGAGTCAGCGCCGTCTGCTACTGCAAGAAATTTGGGTGATGGGCGGTGGAGAGAATCGCATAACTCGGCATTGATAATGGACGGAACAGGGGAGACGCAGATTTATCAGAAGTCTAAGCTGGTCGTGGCTGTGGAAATGACGCCTTATCCGAAGTTTTTCTGCAAAATAGATGATTTGCTTGGCGGAGTCATGGGGCGTTGTATCGGACAGGATGAGGTGTCGTTGCTTGATTGTGTGCAGCGTGATTCTGTCGGAAATGTGGTGCGTTCTGTCCCTGTAGGTTGCGCGGTTTGTTATGAGTCGGTTTATCCTGAGCATTGCGCTGAATATGTCAGGAAAGGTGCTGAGCTGCTGACGGTTATAACAAATGATGCCTGGTGGGGAGATACCCCTGGATATCATCAGCATTTGAGTTATTCCAGTCTTAGGGCCATAGAGACGCGCAGGGATATTGTAAGAAGTGCAAATACCGGTATTTCCGGAGTGATAAACCAGCGTGGAGATGTTTTGGAGGAGAGTGACTGGTGGCAGCCTGAGGTTATCAGGACTCATGCGAATCTTAATAAGAAGATGACGTATTTCGTAAAGAACGGCGATGTCATCGGTCGTATGTGTGTGTTCTTCTCACTGCTGCTTTTGCTCGCGACTGCTGTCCGGCGATATGTCAGGAAGAACTAGGGTGACTTGCAAATAATAAAAAAAGCTGGCCAATCTGATGTTATTGGCCAGTCTTTTTTCGCTATGAGTTTTGTGATGTTCTTGGCTTAGAATCTGAAACCGAGAGTGGCGACTACGTCCCACATCATCTGCTTGTTGCGGATTTCAGGAGTAAGACTGATCACGTTGTTATTATTGTCGAAGATATAGTCTGAATATGGATAGATATACTCGACAGGATTTCTGGTTCCTCTTACAGCGAGGTCGAAGAAGAATGAGCCGTCGGAACTATATCCCAAACCTGCTGCAAATGAGCGTTTGAATGCGGACGGCGTTTTCTTTACATTGTTCTTGTAATATCTTTCAGGAGAAGAGGTTATACCGTAACCTGCTCTGACTGCAATCTTTGGTGTAGGCTTTACTTCGGCACCTATTCTGAATGAATGGGCTGAGCCTGTGAAATCCTTTATGTCATTGTTTACCCCTTCGAACGCAGTCTGGTCATTGGTATCTTTCTCCATAAATTTCATCTGGCTGTAGTTGCAGAACTCATAATCAGCACTGAGTACGGCATAAGGGCCGAAAGTGAATGCCACACCGGCATTGAACCTGAACGGCGAAACCAACTTGCACTCGTACTCGCCGCGAGGCGAAGTGGCGTGCGCGTTATAATTGTAGTCAGAATAATAGGTGTCACCTGCGTGCTTCCAGTTCTCTTTCAGCATGACTGCGGTCGGAGTCTGGATGGCTGCGCCGATTCGAACCCACTGTGACGGAACGAAAATCGCTCCGAACTTGCCATAGATTCCAGTGCCGCTGGCGCCGTAATGGTATCTGTATCTGAGGTTATCGAAGTTGGTCTTCGCTGTGCCGCCGTGTCCGTTGTCGAACTCGACTTCGAAGCTTGAAGGGTTCATGGCAGCTTCCTTGAAGTAGGTGTTCATGCTGTAGTTGATGGACTGAAAGCCAACATTTGCTCCGATGAACAATTTGTCTGAGAAGTTTAATGCGTAGTTCAGTACTATATCGTATTTTCTGCCATGAGCCTGACGTCCATACTTCTGGCTGAGTTTGTCAGGAACCTGTATGGTGTTGTCGGCATAGAGTTTCTCTGTGGCGCCGATATAATCTTTGTCGGAGGTGCCATAGTTGGAAATCATACGTGACTGCCAGCCGACAATGCTGAGCCATGATGCGTCTGTGTTCCAGTAGGCGTTGTCCCCCTGGAGTGCGGAAGATGCATAATTTCCGACGTTGGCTGCCAATGATCCCGCAAATGATGTCTCTCCGTTGATTCCGCCGGTGGCCATGTTGTCCAGGAAGTAGGAAGTCGTATTCGCTACAAGACCCCATGAAAAGGATTTCAATCCTGTTCTGCGGCCTGTGTCATGAGTGAGTACGAAACCGAAATTCGGAACAGTAAATCTTGTCTTGCTGTTATGCTCTGCTGCTCCATAAGCGTTGGAAAGAGACGGCTCTCCCAGGTAACTTGCTCTTGTAGAGACGATACTGACGCTTGGACTGATGGTTACCTGTGAAAAGCTGTTCACTGCTGAACCGGCAGGGTTGATTCCCAGGGAACCGAGATCTCCTCCGAGTGCTGTGAACGCATTGCCCATGGCCATAGTTCTGGCTGTGCCGTAATAGTCGTTTACGCTGTATCTCAGCGCGTCAGCTGAAGTCTGAGCGTTT